>Ga0316202_10003095_pt1 | contig 10314 bp, 10 predicted proteins | sample 3monrhotite_MG_FD_204934 | JGI IMG/M metagenome (GOLD analysis project Ga0316202, IMG submission 204934) | Microbial mat bacterial communities from mineral coupon in-situ incubated in ocean water Damariscotta River, Maine, United States -... | ecosystem: Environmental > Aquatic > Marine >...
ATTATTGATGTCCATCACATCTAGAGGCGGTACCAGCGGTACCAAAATCAGAAGTAACCTTTACACATTGGCAGCGGCAGAACTGAAGTTCCACCAATGATGCCGCAGCTGTCGAGGATCGGGATCGCCAGTCGTCGCTCAGCTCTTTCTGATTAGCTAGAGGCGCTGCTGTTACAGAAACTGACTCTGATTGATGGATTGGCAAGAGGCTGTTCAGAATGTCCGCACACAACTGTGACTTCAACCGGGCAGGGGAAATAAATGACTCCTTCAGATGAAAGCAGTCAAAGTAATTTGTGGTTGCGAAGAATATAGATGCAGTAGAATAACATTTGAATAATGTCGACTAGAATGGCCGGAAAGGATAACAAATAATGAAAAAAATAATAAAAATGGATTGGACCAAATCAACGAAGGGTACTCACGTTTATGCAAATAACGAACCAGACTCTCCAATATCCTCAATTTACATTAAGCGAAGTGGGTTGCCATCTGATGCACCAGACCCTATTACGCTGACAATTGATTATGAAGAAGATAGCAATCAATAGAGTTTAAGATATTGATGCCGTAAAAGAGCATTGGAATAGAACCGCTGTGCCTTTTTTGTATCAGGTTTACTGCGGCAAGGATTGCCGATGGTTGATGCCATACGAGAATTGGGTAAGCGAGTGCGGGCCGTTCAAGATAAATAAGTTGAGATTGATAAATCATGTTAATAGACATTTCTGGTTATAAAAAAAGTGTAATCCTTACGGGTGCAGGTGTTTCAGCCGCCTCAGGTTTACAGATCTATCGTGGCAAGGGCGGTGTTTGGGATGAGTATAATGTTGAAGAATACGGACATATTGATCGGCTACATTCAGATCCGCTCAAGGTATGGCAGTTGTTTGGGGCTCTACGCGAAGAGGTGAGGGATGCCGAACCGAACCCAGCACACTTTGCCCTTGCGGAGCTTGAGAAAAGTCTACTCCCTGATCAGGAGTTATTTCTTATAACTACAGAATGTAGATGGGCTACATCGGAAAGCGGGTTCTGAAAAAGTGATAGAGCTTCATGGACGAATAGATCGGACACGGTGTTCAAATGAGGCATGTGAACTCGAACCTTATGTCGATACTGATGCTCATTTGGAGAAGGTTCCTCTTTGTCCCAAGTGTGAGTCACCGCTGCGTCCTGATATCGTCCTTTTTGGCGAAGTGATTCCAACTGAAGAGGGCTTTCAATCGAAAAGAGCTTTGCGGGGATGTGACCTTTATTTATCCATCGGTACATCGGGGCTGGTTTCGCCTGCGTCTAACTTTGTACGTTCGGCAGAATTCGAAGGTGCACGAACAATTTATATTAATCTCGAACCAATGGAACCCCACAATCCAAAGTTTAAAGATGTGTGTATAGGTAAGGCGGAAGACATATTGCCAAAATTATTTGGCACAAATAATTAGCTCAAGGTTTCTTAAGTACCCTGGAAAAAACACAATGAAAATTGAAGTCTTGGAAACAGACATAACGACGTTAAAAGTCGATGCCATCGTCAATGCAGCGAACAATGCATTGTGTGGGGGTGGTGGTGTAGATGGCGCGATTCATCGGGCAGCCGGAGGAGAGCTCTTGTCAGAGTGCCGCACCTTAAAAGGGTGTAAAACGGGTCATGCCAAATTAACAAGAGGATACAATTTGCCCGCAACCTATGTGATTCATACCGTTGGTCCCGTTTGGTATGGCGGACATAAAAATGAAGAAGCTTTGCTGGCATCATGTTATCGCGAGGCTATAAAAATAGCCAACGAACATAATGTAAAGACTCTCGCATTTCCTGCAATCAGCTGCGGAGCCTATAGGTTCCCCATTGAAAGGGCCTGTGAAATTGCTATGAGTGAAGTTATAAAATCAGCAAAGGGCACGTCGATAGAAAAAGTTATTTTTGCATGCTCCGGAAACGGTATTGCTAAAAATCTGCATGATTGCCTTGCAACGTCCACCTCAGCCTAGCCATGAGCGGACCTATATGGTTTTGGAATCAATCTCTCTTATGACCTTTTGCGGCCATTTTCCTATTTCAGCCCAAAGGTAAATTCATACTGATAGCAGTCATTCTGAATCAAATTGTAATCTGCTCTCATGCCCCACCGAATAGTCGCTTTGTACTCCAAACAGGCTCTGCACTCGTCATAATCACCTTGATAGAGGCACTAGCTTATTGTGCTGCATTGTTAATCAAACACGACTTTGATGCTCAACATGAGTCCGACTCCGAGGACAAACGCTATCAAGTTAACGGCATTGGTTTTCAGGTCTCCGTGTTTGCTGACCTCGGGGACAAGATCCGACGCACCGATATAGAGGAAATTGCCGGCGGCGAAAGGAATCAGAAATGCGATATTAATGTTAAATGAGACCATATAAGCCACCAGCCCGCCCAATAGGAATGTCAGCGCCGATAGAACGTTAAAGAGCAGCGCTTTGCGCTTGCTCCAACCGCCGTGAATCAAGACGCCAAAATCCCCTAGCTCTTGTGGAATTTCGTGTGCGGCCGCTGCGAGCCAGGCCATGATGCCCAGCCGGATATCGATCAGGAATGTTCCCGCAATCGCCAGACCGCCGATGAAGTTGTGCAGGCCATCCCCAATGAGAATCAAATAGGTCAACGGCTTTTTGCAGTCGGCATTGGCTCGATGGCAGTGGTGCCAATGCAGCAATTGTTCGAGCGCCATGAATACAATGAATCCCGCCAGTATCCAACAATAGAAAACGGTTGTATTGCCCATTTGGGCAATGCCTGCGGGGATCATGTGAAAGAAGGCGCCACCGATTAATGAGCCTGCAGCAAAGGAGACCAGGGGCAAGATCAGCCGGTCGAGTGTCGATTTTTTTAGTAGGAGCGTAACGTTACCGACCAGCGCGATCGCGCTCATCAGAAGACTACTGCCGACAATCCACGCTAAAGTGCTCATTGGTTGTTAATCCCTTCACCTCTTTAAGGGCGATCCTGCCATAACCACCTAACACCTGGAAAAATAAGTATTAAAGACACTGCATACCTCTATAATTATATGCATAAAGCGAGGAATGCCGAATAAAAGTTACGGCCGATTTTCAAAAAGAAGGAAGGTTTAAGTTATGTTGATGGACAAAGTAAAAATCTGAAGTGGTGGAATCCATGCTCATGGATAAGTTGGCAGACCTGCAGGACAAGGTGATTGGTTCGATACCTTACGATCAGGAACTGATAATGGCAGGCCTGTCGGGAAATGCCATTGGTCAATGCAAGGCCCTGGAAGAGGTTGAAGCTATTATGGATCGACTGGAGCAAATAGTTTCATCATATAAAATTTGTAGCCCCGGGAAATGTCCATCCACACACTTTTTATCGCATTGAAGCGTGGGAAACCTGAAGGCGGTAGTGCAAGAAGTGGATCTAAAGATTGAGCATTGCGCGACCTCAATCACGCATCTTGAAGGGTAGATGCAAGGCGCTATAGTTATTGATACTCTGAGGCATATCGTAGAGGCTGGACAAAATAAAGAGGGTGACCATGGCGAAGCAACTCCCAGTCACGATCGACGGCATTGAGGCAGCTGCTCACGTTGCTTATATGACCAACGAGGTCATTGCGATCTACCCCATCACGCCTGCCTCCCCCATGGGGGAATGGGCGGACCAATGGGCCTCCGAGGACCGCAAGAACCTGTGGGGAACTGTTCCCCAAATCGTTGAAATGCAGAGTGAAGGAGGGGCGGCGGGCACTATTCACGGTGCATTGCAAAGTGGCGCACTGACCACCACCTTCACCGCCTCCCAGGGTCTGCTCCTGATGATTCCCAATATGTACAAGATAGCCGGCGAACTGACTCCGGCGGTGTTTCACGTTGCCTCGCGTTCACTGGCGGCGCAGGCGCTGTCTATCTTCGGTGATCATAGCGATGTTATGGCGGCCCGGACCACAGGATTCGCCTTCCTGGCCGCTAATTCGGTTCAGGAGGTCATGGACTTTGCCTTGATCGCCCAAGCGGTGACACTGGAGGCACGGGTGCCCATCGTGCACTTTTTTGATGGCTTTCGCACCTCGCACGAGATCGCCAAGATCGAACCCATAGCGCGGGATACGATCCGCGCCCTCATTCGTGATGAACTGGTTCAGGCCCACCGGAGCCGGGCGCTATCGCCGGAACACCCGGTGCTACGTGGCAGTTCGCAGAATCCAGATGTTTATTTCCAGGCCCGCGAGACGGTGAATTCCTATTACTCCGCCATGCCAGGCATTGTGCAAGACGTCATGGATCGGTTCGCAGAACTCACCGGGCGCCACTACCACCTGTTTGACTACGTTGGGGCCGATGATGCGGAGCGGGTCATCGTGTTAATGGGTTCCGGGGCAGAGACCGCCGAAGAGACCGTGGAACACCTACAGGCACACGGTGAAAAAGTCGGCGTGGTTAAGGTGCGTTTGTTTCGTCCTTTCTCGCCCGAGGCACTGATTGAGGCCCTACCAGTAACGGTACGCCGCGTAGCGGTGCTCGACCGAACCAAAGAGCCTGGCGCCGACGGCGAGCCTTTATATAAGGATGTGCTGGCCGCACTGGCACAGGACTATATCGCTGGCTCGCGTCGATTTACAGAGATGCCGCATGTCACGGGTGGCCGTTTCGGGCTTTCTTCCAAGGAATTCACGCCTGGGATGGTCAAGGGCGTATTCGATGAGCTTGGCAAGGAGCGGCCAAAAAACCACTTCACCATAGGTATTATCGACGACGTAAGCCACACCAGCCTGACCTGGGACCCTGCGTTCCGCACCGACGAGGCCAAGGCGAACATAGGCGCAGTCTTTTACGGCCTTGGTAGCGATGGCACCGTGAGTGCCAACAAAAACAGCATAAAGATCATCGGCGAGAAGACCGATCGGTACGTGCAAGGCTATTTCGTCTATGACTCTAGGAAAGCTGGGGCGGTCACTGTCTCCCATCTGCGTTTCGGGCCGCGTCCTATCCGCTCCAGCTACCTGATCGGCGACGGTGAGGCCAATTTCGTCGCTTGCCACCAGTCGATATTCCTGGACCGTTATGAGATGTTGGAAAAGGCAAAACCGGGTGGGGTGTTCCTGCTCAATTCACAAACGGGGTCCAGCGAGGTATGGGATACATTGCCGCGCAACGCGCAGCGGCAGATCATTGAGAAAGGCCTGACTTTCCACGTTATCGACGCCTATAGTATTGCTGAGCAGTTGGGCCTCGGTAGCCGTATCAATACCATTATGCAGGCATGCTTCTTCGCCATCTCCGGAATACTGCCGCGGGACGAGGCCATTGCAGCCATCAAGGATGCGGCACGGGAAACCTACGCTCGTGCGGGGTTGCGCATTGCCGAAGCGAACATCAAGGCAATCGACGCCGCGCTGGCGGGCCTGAAGGCCGTCAAGATTCCCGGGCAGGTCACCAGTGGATTCGACAAACCCCCGTCGGTTCCACCTGCTGCCCCGGATTTTGTTCGGCGTGTCACCGGTGAAATCATCGCCGGACGCGGAGATAGCATTCCGGTGAGCCTGTTTCCAGCCGACGGTACTTTTCCCCTGGGAACGGCCGCCTGGGAAAAGCGCAATCTGGCGCTGAAGATCCCCGTATGGGAGCCCGATCTGTGCACACAATGCGGCAAATGTGTATTTGTCTGCCCCCATAGCGTTATCCGCAGTAAGGTGTTTCCAGCCGCACAGCTTGATGATGCGCCTGAAACCTTCAAGCATGCGTCCGCCAGAAGCAAGGCATTCGAAGAGGAACTGCACTTCAGCTACCAAGTGGCGCCCGAGGATTGCACAGGCTGCGGTCTTTGCGTGGAGGTCTGTCCCATCCGGGACCGGAACAAGCCCGAGCGCAAGGCGCTAAACATGGCAAGCCAAGCCCCGCTACGGGAACAGGAACGTAAAAACTGGGCATTCTTTCTGGAGCTTCCCGACTACGATCGCAGCAAGGTGCGGGAGACCGCCTTGCCCAGTGCGATGCTGCTGCAACCCCTGTTCGAGTTCTCGGGAGCCTGCGAAGGCTGCGGCGAAACCCCGTATCTCCGGCTTGCGAGTCAGCTGTTCGGCGATCACATGATGGTCGCCAACGCGACCGGATGTTCCTCCATTTACGGGGGCAACCTGCCTACCACACCCTGGACTAAAAATCGTGATGGCAGGGGACCTGCGTGGTCCAATTCGCTATTCGAGGACAACGCTGAATTCGGCTTTGGTATGCGCATCGCCGTAGACAAGTTGGCGCAGTATGCGCGCGAACTGCTGCAAGGGCTGAAGTCTGCAGTGGGTGAGGAGCTCGTCAGTGCGATTCTGGGTGCCGATCAGACCGATGCAGCCGGAATCGAGGAGCAGCGCCGCCGCATTGCCGAGTTGCGGACGCATCTGAACGGCATAGCCGCTCCCGCCGCCAGCGCTCTGGACGCGGTGGCGGAATACCTTATCAAACGCAGCGTATGGATCGTCGGTGGCGATGGCTGGGCCTATGACATCGGTTACGGCGGGCTCGACCATGTGCTTGCCTCGGGACGCAACGTCAACATTCTGGTATTGGACACGGAGGTGTACTCCAACACTGGAGGCCAGACATCAAAGGCTACGCCCCGAGGCGCGGTAGCCAAGTTTTCAGCGGGCGGCAAACCGACACGCAAGAAGGACCTGGCGCGTATGGCCATGGACTACGAGCAGGTCTACGTCGCCCAGGTCGCCTTTGGAGCCAAGGATACCCAGACCCTGCGGGCATTCCTGGAGGCCGAGTCATACGAGGGTCCATCCCTCATCATTGCCTACAGCCCGTGCATCGCCCACGGTGTTGACCTGTCCAACAACCTGCGTCAGCAAAGCTTCGCCATGCGCAGCGGACACTGGCCCTTGCTACGCTACGATCCACGGCGTGCCGAACAGGGACAAAATCCATTGCACCTGGATTCCGCCGAGCCGTCGATCCCCTTCCATGATTACGCCGCGACGGAAACACGCTTCAGCGTACTGTGGCGGACGCATCCGGAAGCAGCCGAGCAACTCATGCGCGAAGCACAAGCCGACGTCGACGCCCGCTACCGACATTACCAGGAACTTGCCATGCAGCCGCCCGACACAAGAAAAGCCGAGGGGGAGGACAAAGAATCATGAGCACAGTCGACCTGAGCACAGATTATATGGGTTTGAAACTGGCCAACCCTCTGGTGCCGTCAGCCTCGCCGCTTTCACGCAGCCTGGATACGGCCCGGCAGCTGGAGGATGCCGGCGCGGCGGCGATTGTGATGTATTCCCTGTTCGAGGAAGAACTGCATCACGAAGAGGAGATAACCAACCGTTTTCTCATCCACCAGGAGATTGGGCATGCCGAAGCGAGTAGTTTCTTGCCCTTTCATGAACAACACAAGCACGGTCTGGACCAGTACCAGGAACATCTTGCTGCACTGAAGCGCAGTCTGGACATTCCCGTCATTGCCAGCCTCAACGGTGTGTCATTGGACGGCTGGGTGAAGCACGGCCGTGAACTCCAGCAGGCCGGTGCCGATGCCCTGGAACTCAACGCCTACTACGTAGCGGCCGATACCAAACAATCCAGCGCCGAATTAGAGGCACGTTACCTGGAACTGGTGCGTGAGCTTCGCAGCCAAGTGACCATTCCCATCACGGTCAAATTGTCATCCCAGTTCACGACAATTCCGCATTTCGTCAAACAGCTTGAATCGGCTGGCGCTGACGGCGTCGCGTTGTTCAATCGCTTTTACCAACCTGATATCGATTTGGAAACCTTGCAGGTCACGTCACAATTGTCCCGCTCGTCATCCGCCGACGCCTTGCTTGCCATGCGTTGGATTGCCATCCTCTACGGGCGCGTGGGGCTTTCCCTGGCTGCAACCGGTGGTATCCACACTGCCAGGGACGCCCTCAAGATGCTGCTAGCGGGTGCGGATGTCATCCACCTCTGTAGTATGCTCATTAGCCATGGGCCTCAACGGCTTGCACAAATCAAAGCCGAGATGGAGGCATGGATGGAGGAACAAGGCTTCGACTCTGTCACAGAATTCAAGGGTAGGGTCAGTCAACAGCATGCCGCCGACCCAGCGGCTTTCGAGCGGGCCAACTACCTGTGGGTGCTCGATAATTACAGCCCAGGATCTGGTGTGAGGCGATAAGATCATTAGCGCGACCTTATGGAGCAGGGTCATTGAAACCGGTCAGGGTTTTTAGTCATGCCACTATCGAACACCCGGGTTACCTCTGCGAATACTTGGAGAAAAGGGGGGCTTGCTATGAAAAAATATATATTACTCTGGGTGAACCCATCCCCAAACAGATAGATGATGTGTCGGGCCGAGTGAGTCGTCCTTGGTCACCCAGTTCCTAAAACCGGCAACAGACCTTACAAATTCGCCGTTTCTGATACGCTATATTTCATTCATGACTTAACTCCTGATTCTTTACCGGCCTTTTACCCAGGCACGTTTTCGTACAAAGTTATTCGACTGATAATCACTCATCGCCCGGTCGATCTCGTCACGCGAATTCATCACAAACGGTCCATATTGCACAATCGACTCATTGATCGGTTGTCCACTGATGAAGACAAAGCGCACGCCGCTGTCATCGGCAACAAAATCTATCGTCTTGTCGGCATCGCCCAATGCGATCAAAGTATACTCAGGCGCGCTTTTTCCGTTGAGTTGACCACTGCCTTCGAAGACATAAACAAAGCTGTTGTGAGTAGACAACGACTGATGTTGAAAATGCTGACCGCCTTTCACCTCAACATCAAAGTAAGAGACCTTGGTAATCTCATCGACAATTGGCGAAGCGGTATTGGCGTACTCACCGATCACCACTTTGACACGGTAAGCCTCAGTCTCCACTTGAGGAAATGCATCCGCTGGGTACTCCTGATACTCTGGGTCATCCATCTTGTTGGCCGCAGGCAGATTGATCCACAACTGAAAGCCGCGCATTAAACCGGCCTCCTGTTTAGGCATCTCCGAATGAATAATGCCGCTGGCCGCTTTCATCCACTGGGCCGATCCCGGCCCCAAATTGCCGGTGTTGCCCATGCTATCTTCGTGCTCCATGTAGCCATCAATCATGATGTAGCCATCAATCATGTAGGTAAAGGTGTTGAAGCCACGATGCGGGTGGGAAGGAAAACCTGCGATGTAGTCGTCCGGGTTATCACTACTAAAATGATCCAGCATCATAAACGGATCATAATTGCGTAACGATGGTGTGCCGATGGTGCGGTGTACCGTGACCCCCGACCCTTCGGACATAGCCAAGGCGGGTACAAAGCGTGTGGCTTGAATGGATGTATTCATGGCGTCCTCCTCTTAAACATTCTCTAGAAAATTATGTGTAGTCTCAAGTGTGTAACACTTAGAAAAGACAGAATAAGTAACCGTTGAATGTGGCTGTTATATTTCATGTTACACACTCCTCATAATTTTTTAGGATTACACCGATTAATTATTTAAATCTTTATAAGCTGCGGGCACATTCAAACCTGGGTGTACCCAACCAAACAGTGCGTAGCCACCAAATTCCGGCATTTTCACTCGCTCAACGGTTTGTTCCAGCGTTAGCCCGTCATCAATAGCGGCCTGAACTTGGCTTTTTACTGTATCCAGGTAGTCGATATGCCATTTGATTATCTTCACGCCCCATGACGGAACCATGCCCCGGTACTACACGCGCATCGGCAGGCAAAAAGGCATACACTTTTTTCAGTGTCTCTAAGGTTTCGACTAAATGACCATCCAAGAGCCAAGGCAGAGAAGGTTTAACTGCGACAACTGCGTTTCCTGTCCACATTACTTTTGACTTAGGTTCCCATACGAACAGATCACCACCGGTTTGTGCAAAACCAAAGTCGATAATGTCTACCGACTTACCACCTAAATCCACAGTGATTTTTCCACCCTTGGCGACCAAAATGTCAGCGCTGACAGGTTTAATTTCCTCAATACCCCGTCCTTGACCGAAGTTTTGAATCATAAACTCCGTATCGGCTTTGAAGTGCCCATCAATATACGCTTTTGTATTGCTATGCTGAATGATGAATGATGTCGGCCTCTTCCGGCAGGTACATATTTCCATAGGAGTGGTCACCGTGAGAGCTGGTATTCACCGCATAAACAATCGGCTTACCGGATTTTTGTTTCACGATCTTCTGAACTTGCTTGTTCAATCGTTCATTTAGCATCGTGTCGATAACCAGTACCCCTTTTTCACCTGCAATAAAACCACCGCTGGTAGCAACCGGCTTGCCTTGCTTTTCTAGTTCCTTGGCATCACTGGGGTAGTAAGCAAA
>Ga0316202_10003096_pt1 | contig 10314 bp, 6 predicted proteins | sample 3monrhotite_MG_FD_204934 | JGI IMG/M metagenome (GOLD analysis project Ga0316202, IMG submission 204934) | Microbial mat bacterial communities from mineral coupon in-situ incubated in ocean water Damariscotta River, Maine, United States -... | ecosystem: Environmental > Aquatic > Marine >...
GGTGCTTTATCACTAAGTTTTGTTTGCCAACTTTCTTTAATGTATTCGAATAAACCTTCTTTACCACCTTCACGGCCAAAGCCAGATTCACGGTATCCACCAAAGCCTACTGAAGCATCAAACATATTGGTGCAGTTTATCCAAATAACACCCGCTTTTATTTGTGGAGCAACATCAAGCGCAAGGTTAATATTTTCAGACCAAACACTTGCCGCTAAACCATAACGTGAGTTATTGGCAATTTGTACTGCTTCTTTCGGTGTTCTAAACGTGGTAGCAACAAGTACAGGACCAAAAATTTCTTGTTGGGCAACGGTTGAAGCGGGCTCGACATCGGTTAATAATGTTGGGGGATAAAAACAGCCATCTTTAGGTAGATCACAACCACATTGATAAAGCGAAGCGCCTTCGTCAACGCCAATTTTCACCATTTTATTAATAATGTCTAATTGGCTTTGATCAACCACAGCGCCCATATCGATACTTTTATCTAGCGAATCACCAACAATAAGCTTATTCATACGTGCTTTTAATTTAGTAATAAATTTATCATTAATGGATTCTTGTACTAATAAACGAGAACCGGCACAGCATACTTGACCTTGATTAAACCAAATAGCATCAACAACGCCTTCAACTACGCTATCTAGGTCGGCATCTTCAAATACAATAAAGGCTGATTTTCCGCCTAACTCTAAGGAAATTTTCTTACCTGTACCAGCAGTTGCTTTGCGTATTAATTTGCCAACTGCGGTTGAACCAGTAAAAGCAATTTTGGCTATATCTTTATGCTCAACAATGGCTTGACCTGCTTTACCATCTCCAAGTACTAAGTTAAATACGCCTTTTGGTAAGCCTATCTCGTCACATACTTGGGCGAATAATACCGCTGTTGCTGATGTGAATTCAGCGGGTTTTAAAATCACGGTATTACCCATAGCTAATGCGGGAGCGACTTTCCATGCCAGCATTAATAGTGGGAAGTTCCACGGAATGATTTGCCCCACCACGCCTAACGGCTCGCTATTTGGTAACTCTTTTGCCATTAATTGCGCCCAACCAGCGTGATGATAAAAATGGCGAGCGACTAACGGAATGTCGATATCACGTGATTCACGAATGGGTTTTCCGTTGTCTAATGTTTCTAAAACCGAAAATAACCGGCTATGTTTTTGAATTTGGCGGGCGAGGGCATATAAATATTTAGCACGGCCATGACCACCTAAAGCAAACCATGATTTTTGCGCACTTGTTGCTGCTTTGACGGCGTTATTAACATCAACAGTACTACCATCGGCAACTTGTGCTAAAGTTTCCTTATTCACTGGGTTTTTTGAGGTGAAATATGTATTTTCGCTAGGTGTTTGCCATGCGCCATTAATGTAATGAGTTAGGCTGTTATTTTTGTTTTTTAACCACTGTTTCGCTTCATTAGCGTTTTCAGGTGCTGTGCCGTAATCCATGTTATTAAATATCTCTTTAATTGACATAATGAAATTCTCTTTTAAAAACTAAATCTAAAATAAATGTTAAGTTAATAGGGTGAGTTAACTCATCGCATGACGATGATTTGCAGAGTAACACCCTGTGATGTGATGCTCTAATTGGCGTTCAATATCACCGAGTAAACTACTGGCACCAAATCGAAATAATTCAGGCGTTAGCCAGTCGTTACCCAACTCTTCTTTCATTAAAATCATATATTCTATGGCTTGTTTGGCTGTTTGAATACCACCTGCTGGTTTATAACCTATTTTAAAACCAGTTAACTCAAAATATTCTCGAATCGCACGTACCATGACTAAACTAAACTCTAGCGTAGCATTTACTGATTCTTTACCTGTGCTAGTTTTAATAAAATCAGCACCTGCCATCATGCAAACCCAACTTGCTTTGGCAACATTGGTTAAGGTTGCTAATTCGCCTGTGGCTAAAATGGTTTTAATATGCGCGTCGCCACAAGCTTTACGGTAGGCTTTAACTTCATCATAAATGGCTTGCCAATCGCCGGTTAATACTTTTTCTCGGCTAATAACAATATCAATTTCTCTTGCACCGTTGGCTACAGAGGCTTCAATTTCACTAATTTTAATATTAAGTGGTGTTTGTCCAGCGGGAAAGCCTGTTGAAACGGCGGCAACGGGAATACCAGAACCATGTAATGCGGTAACCGCGCTGTTTATCATGTTGTGATAAACACAAACAGCGCCAGTGGTAATGTTTAGCTCGGTAACATCAAGCGCTTGTAGAATATCTGCGCGAACTGGGTTTTTAGCTTTTTGACAAAGACGTTTAACTTTACCTGGGGTATCGTCACCAGCGAGAGTAGTTAAATCAATAAAAGTAATTGCTTTTAATAGCCATGCTGCTTGATGTTGTTTTTTTACGCTACGGCGTTTGCCAAAACTACCAGCACGTCTTTCAACGGCACTGCGATTAATTATAATGTTATTGAATAACGCAGGATTAAAATCAATGCCTGAGTTTCTCGCTATGGGGGTATTTGTTACGCAAGTTTTTTGCTGCGATAACGTTTTATTTTTAGTGGTCATAAAGCACCTTTATTCAGTGAAAAATAAGTAAAAATTAAAATTAAATAGGGTTTAACTAGTCGCGTTAATTTTGATTGTTTTAATTCACAGTAAAGTACCAATTTTACTCAGCTAATTTATAGCTGAGCAGTGTGTTAAAATATATAAAGTTATAAACTGATGAATACACCCGCGATGGCTGCGCTCATTAAGTTGGCAAGCGTTGCTGCTAATACGGCATGTAAACCAAGTTTGGCAATATCATGTCGTCGTGTTGGCGCCATTGACCCCAATCCTCCTAATAAGATAGCAATAGAAGACAAATTTGCAAAACCACAAAGAGCAAAGGTGATAATAACTTGCGTTTGCGTTGATAATGTTTCTTTTATTTCAACAAAATTAACGTAAGCAACAAACTCGTTCACGACAAGTTTTTGGCCGATAAAGCTACCCGCTTGAAGCATTTCATTACTCGGTACACCAATGAGCCACGCGAGAGGGGCAAATATATAACCTAAAATCCATTCAAGTGTAATACCATCAAAACCAAACCAGCCGGCAACACCACCAATAATGACATTAATTAAGGCAATAAGGCCAATAAAAGCAAGCAACATTGCACCAACATTTGCAGCCAACATCAAACCAGATGAAGCGCCTGATGCAGCCGCATCAATTACATTGGCTGCTTGTTCTTCATCATCATCAAAAGTAACTTGTTCTTGTTCTTCGTTAATATTAGTGGTTTCTGGAATAATTAATTTAGCCATTAATAATCCGCCAGGAGCCGCCATGAAAGAGGCTGCAATTAAATATTTAAGTTCGACACCTAAACCGGCATAGCCTGCTAAAATAGAACCCGCAACCGAGGCTAAGCCACCCACCATAACTGCAAACAATTCAGATTGACTCATTTTGCCAATGTAAGGCTTTATAATTAGTGGTGCTTCAGTTTGACCAACAAATATATTGGCTGTGGCTGATAGTGATTCGGGTTTACTGGTATGCAATAACTTTTGCATACCACCGCCGATAATTTTTACTATCCATTGCATTATGCCTAAATAATAAAGTACAGCGATAAGAGAAGAAAAGAATATTATGACGGGTAGTACACGTACGGCAAAAACAAAACCGACACCATTACCAAACATTTTGTCAGTACCTAAACCACCAAATAAAAAATTTATGCCAGCTTGAGCACTGTCAATAACCGCTTGTACACCATTTGAGATAGAAGCCAAAACATCTTTACCAAAAGGAATGTACAAGACGAAGCCAGCCAGTGATATTTGTAAAAGAAAGGCTAATGATACAGTACGCCAATTAATATCTTTGCGATGTTTAGAAAAAGCCACAGCAATGGCAATTAAGACTAAAATACCGAGAAAACTGTGTAATGCATCAACACTCATAAAGACCTCATTTTTTTATTGTTTTTTTGTTGGTTAAATTTAGCTTATTGAACTAGTTGCCTGATTTTTGCTTTCAATACCTCAATAGCCATCCGGTTTTTACCACCTTGGGTGATAATTATATCTGCATAGGCTTTTGACGGTTCTATGTACTGGTAATACATTGGGCGAACGGTTTCCATATACTGTTGTGTAATCGATTCTAAATTACGTTCTCGTTCAATCATATCGCGTTTTATTCGTCTTAATAAACAAACATCAAGTGGAATGTCCATAAATATTTTAATATTAAACAAATCACGTAATTTTTGATCTTCAAGCAACAGTATCCCTTCAACTAAAATAACTTTAGCTGGGTTTTGGGAATTGGTTTCATTAAGACGCGTATGCACAGTGTAAGAATACGAGGGAATTTCAACCGCTTGTTGACTGCTTAATTGTGTTAAATGATCCGCCAATAGCTCGTGTTCAAAAGCCGCAGGATGATCATAATTTATTAAGGAACGTTCTTCCATACTAAGATGATCTTGTGAACGGTAGTAACAATCTTCTTTTATTATCGCAATATTATTTTCGCCAAGTTCTAGTAATAATTCATCATAAATAGTTTGCGCGAATAAAGACTTTCCTGATGCAGAGGCACCGACAATGGCGATTATTGTTTGTTTGGTATTATACATTCTTTATTCTGTTTGATTAAAAGGGTTAACGAACAAAAATTTCTTGTTGACTATTGATCATATTTAACTGCTCAACTACCAATTCTAGCTCGTGTTGTTAATAATTATATATTCAATTGTTAACTACTGGTTATTATTCGTTTTTTTACTTAAAATTATATCAATTAAGGTTACTAAAAAAATGAATAGTGCTAAAGTAACACAACTTGACCAGTTGGTCATGTTTATTATGGCAACTCAATAACAATTAAGTTTAAAATTTATTTCTAGTTTGGGGAATACACATGAAAATAACAAAAATAGCGGCTGCAATTATTACCGCAACAACGTTGTTTGTACAAGCACCTAGTTTTGCTGCCGATACATCATCAGCTATTCGTGGTCAAGTCGTTGATAGCAGCGGTAATGCTTTGTCAAATGTTACTGTTGAAATTATTCATCAACCGACAGGTACAATTAAAACAATAGTGACTTCGGATGGTGGTGTTTTTCAATTAAGAGGGTTAACTGTCGGTGGACCTTATTTAGTGAAAATAGCTGGTGGTACAGAACTTAAATTCAAAAATATCAATGACTTATTCCTTAAGTTGGGTGAGGCTGCAAAAATTAGTTTAGTTGCAACACCGAAAGATAATATAGAAAGAATTACAGTTACGGGGCAATTATCGATGGCTGGTGCTCTTAAAAAAGGCCCTAGTGAAGAGTTTAATGCTAAAGATATTGCTAACACGGCGGCTATAAGCCGTGATTTAAAGTCAGTACTTAAACGTGATTCTAAAATGGTTGTTGATACAACTGTTGATGGTGGTCCTGCTTTATCTATCGCTGGTGGTAGTGTTCGAGGAAACAGCTTAACCGTCGATGGTGTTAAGCAAAATGACGATTTCGGATTGAATAAAAATGGATACCCAGGTCGCCGTACTCCTATTTCACTTGATGCTATAGAGCAACTCGTTGTTAATGTTGCCCCTTATGAAGTTACCTATGGTGATTTTCAGGGTGGTAGCATCAATATAGTTACTAAATCAGGTACTAATGATTTTCATGGCTCTGCTTTCTATTATCGTTCAGATGATTCGTTAGCGGGTACTAAAAGTGAAGGCGAAAATTTAAATATTGGCAATTTCTCTGAAGACACGTATGGATTCACTTTAGGTGGTCCAATAATCAAAGATAAATTGTTCTTTTTTGCTTCTTATGAAAAATTTAAAGCGACTAAACCATACCAATTCACTCTAGATAATGAGAATGGTACTGTTGAGGCCAATGAAAAAATTGGTGTTACTCAGGGCGATTTTGACCAAATATCAAATATCGCTAAAAATGTTTGGGGCTATGATATTGGTGGTTATGATATTACTTCACCAGAAGAAGCGGAAAATATTCTTTTAAAATTTGATTGGTATGCGACTGAAGATACACGTGCTTCATTTACTTATCAGGACAATAAAGGTAATACGGTACGTGATTTTTGGGGTGAAACGTTTCCTAATGCACCTTGGGCTACTGCAGAATCTAACCGCTATAACATGAATGAAACACTGAAAGCTTATAGCATACAAGTGTTTACTGATTGGACTGATAATTTATCAACTGAATTAAAGATAGCACGTAAAGAAGTTAATACATCCCAAGTACCTTTACTAGGCTTAGGTTTCGGTCAAATGCTTATTACCACAGATCATGGTGGTCAATTATATATTGGACCTGATCAATTTAGGCATGCAAATGCGTTAGAAAACAATCGTGATATGTTTAAATTTAAAGCCGATTATTATGCGACGGACGAACATTTACTTACCGTAGGTATCGAACGTGAAACCTTAAATATTACCAATACCTTTGTCTTTGGCTCTTTGGGTATGACGGCATTTGATAGTGTTTTTTCATTTGAGAATAACTTAGGTTTTCATGTTTTTCAAAATGCTTTAACGGGTAATGCGAATGATGCAGTAGATAAATTTGAGTACACAACAACAACGCTATATGCGCAAGATGAATGGTCAATGACTGACGATTTTTCATTAACTTATGGTGCTCGTTATACTAAATATAAAAATAGTGACAAACCTATCTTAAATGATAATTTTGTTACTCGTCATGGTTATAATAATCAAAATAATTTTGATGGTTTAAGCTTGTTTGAACCGCGTATAGGTTTCAACTGGACTTATGATGATGAAACCATTATCCGTGGTGGTGTTGGTTTATTTGGTGGTGGTGCACCAAATGTCTGGTTATCAAACTCTTATGGTAATGACGGTATTCGTAAAACTTTTGCAGGTTGTTTTGGTGGCTGTTTTGACGGTAAAAGTACCCCGCAAGAAGTGTTAGACTTTTTAGCTGTGGGTGGTTTTAGTGGTGGTAATAGTGATACTAATTCTATTGCCCCAGATTTTAATATACCTAGTGTTTGGAAGTTAAACTTAGGTGTTGAGCGTCGTCAAAATTTAGGTTTCTTAGGTGACGATTGGTTATTAACGGCAGATGTTATTATTAGCCAAGTTAAAGACGCAGCAATTTATGAAGAATTAAACTTAAATGTGGTCGATAGCGCGCCAGATGGTCGTCCTATTTATGATTCGCCAGCACCGTTCGATTTAAGTTTAACCAATACATCAAAGGGTGAATCACAAGTTTGGTCATTTGCGGCAGAGAAAAACTTCTATACTGATCATGGTAACTATAACTTTAGCGTTGGTTACACATATCAAGATATTACAGAAGTTAATCCTGGTAACGCATTTGTTGCTTTTGAAGGTTATTCAATGCCAGCCAATGATGATTTTCAAAAACGCAATGTATTTAATTCAGAATACGAAGTACAGCATCGTATTGTTGCTAATTTAACCTGGAGTGACACCTTAATAGGTGACAATTTAACCACAGTTTCATTGGGTTATACTGGTCGTGAAGGTCGCCATTTTAGTCATACTATGCGCTCTAGCGGTACTTTTGGTGGTTTTGCCGATTTTGCTTCGTGGGATGGTTATAATTCGCAATCGTTTTATGTACCAGATGGTGAAAACGATGCATTAGTTACTTATGCTGAAGGTTTTGATAAAACAGGATTTTTTGATTATATCAATAATACTGGTTGTTTAACTGCTGGCTCAATATCACATCGTCATGCTTGTACAAGTGCTTGGATTAACCGTTTTGATTTGCACGTTTCACAAGAAATCAAAATTACAGGTGAACACATGCTTGAGTTAACTTTTGATGTTGAAAACATAGGTAATATGTTAAATAACGATTGGGGACGTGCTGAATCGTATACACAGCCATTTAATGCTCCTGTTGTTAATGTTGCCATTGAAGATGGTAAATATGTTTATTCAAACTTTACTAAACCAATGCCTACCGTAGCTAAAATTCCATCAGTTTGGAAAGCACAATTAGGTTTACGTTATCGCTTCTAAGTGTTAACTTTTTTATATATTCAAGCCACTTGAAAAACGTAACGTTAAGTGGATTTGATATAACTAGGCGGCAGTTATGCCGCCTTTTTTAATTTATAAATGGGCTATATTGAAACTTTTATCTGCAAATAGTGTGGGTATAATTAGACGTAATATGTGTAAGGAATAGAATCATGGCTAGAGTGATAATTTTAGTGTTGGATAGTTTTGGAATTGGTGCAGCTCCTGATGCCGAAATTTTTGGTGATGTAGGTGCAAATACGTTTTTGCATTTAGCTGAAGAGTTTGAAAAGACTAAACAACAAGCCATTCATTTACCTGAATTGGCAAAACTTGGCTTAGTTGCTGCTTGCGAACAAGCTACTCTATGTTCCGTTCCTCATTCTGGCGCAAAACCAACTAAAGGCGCATACAGCTATGCTGCTGAAATAAGCTCTGGAAAAGATACACCGAGTGGTCATTGGGAAATGATGGGTGTACCAGTTTTGTTCGACTGGGATTATTTTACCAATAATGAAAAAAGTTTTGATGATAAATTAGTTGTCAATATTAATAAATCAACAGGTTTTAAAGGCATGCTTGCTAATTGTCATGGTTCAGGTACTGATATTATTAATCAGTTTGCTGAGCAACATATTAAAACAGGCTTGCCAATTTGTTATACCTCTGCTGATAGTGTTTTTCAAGTTGCGGCACATACAGAGCACTTTGGTTTAGATAATTTATATCGTTATTGTGAAAGTGTACGAGAATTATTAACGTCTTCTGGTCTAAATGTTGGTCGAGTGATCGCACGCCCTTTCATTGGTGATACAGTCAATGGTTATCAACGTACCGGCGATCGTCGAGATTATTCTGTTTTACCACCAGCGCCTACTGTTTTAGATAAAATTGTTCAGGCAGGTGGTAATGTGGTTAGTGTTGGTAAAATTTCTGATATTTTTGCGCATCAAGGGATCACTAAAAAAACTAAAGCAACAGGTATTGATGCTTTAGTTGATGCAACGTTAATGCATTTAGGTAGTGAACCAGATAACAGTTTAATTTTTACTAATTTAGTTAACTTTGACCAAGATTATGGTCATCGTCGTGATGCAATAGGCTATGCTCAAGCACTGCAAAGTTTTGATCAACGCTTGCCAGAAATATACGAAAAAATGCAAGACGATGATTTATTATTTTTAATTGCCGATCATGGCTGCGATCCTACTTGGCATGGCAATGATCACACACGAGAGTATGTTCCTCTTTTGAGTTACCACAATAAAATTGGTTCGGTTAATTTAGGTGAAAGAAACACATTTGCTGATTTAGGCCAAACAATTGCTGAATTATTTAAAGTTGATGCAATGCAGTATGGCTCCAGCTTTTTAACTGATTTATACCGTTAATGATTGGTTAAGTAATTAATTTATTTAAGCTTATAATATTTTGAACGTTATTCTTAAACCTTCTGTTACAATTAAAAGTTATTTACATTTAAATAACTTTTAATTAACGCTGTGCTATATTTTTTTGTTGATTTATACTGATTCTAATTTAATTCGTTTATTGTTGAGATTTTATTTTGAAACGGAAAATATCTTTTTTCTTTGTTGCATTATGTTTGATGGCAAACAGCTTTGCCCAGAGTAATGTGCAAGATGTAAAAACCATAAAATTAAAGAATGGTATGACAATTATCGTTCTTGAAGACCACTCAATTCCAAATGCAAACATGTATTTGTTTTGGAAGGTTGGTTCACGGAATGAATATCCAGGGATCACTGGTCTTTCTCATTTTTTTGAGCATATGATGTTTAATGGTGCTAAAAAATTTGGTCCGAAACAATTTGATCGCGTAATGGAAGCAAAAGGAGGTGCTAATAATGCTTACACAACAGAAAATGTTACTGTATATACTGATTGGTTTCCAAGTAATTCATTGGCCACTATTTTTGAATTAGAAGCGGATAGAATTGAACATTTATCTATAGATAAAAAAATGGTTGAAAGTGAAAGAGGAGTGGTAACTTCTGAGCGTTCAACAGGGCTTGAAAATTCAAATTTCAGAGTGTTATTAGCTGAAGTTAAAGGTGCTGCATTTCGTGCCCATCCATATGGTTGGCCAGTAGTAGGCCATCAATCAGATATTGATAATTGGTCTATGCAAGATTTAAAAGATTATCACCGCACTTATTATGCGCCGAATAATGCTTTTGTGGTGATTGCCGGTGATGTTACTGTTGATGAAGTAACTAAGTTAGCTAAACAATACTTTGAACCG
>Ga0316202_10003097_pt1 | contig 10313 bp, 25 predicted proteins | sample 3monrhotite_MG_FD_204934 | JGI IMG/M metagenome (GOLD analysis project Ga0316202, IMG submission 204934) | Microbial mat bacterial communities from mineral coupon in-situ incubated in ocean water Damariscotta River, Maine, United States -... | ecosystem: Environmental > Aquatic > Marine >...
ATTCATTAACGCACTTTAAAGAAGAACAAGCAAAAGCGAGAAGGGAAGAAGTTAGAAAGTCATTAGACTATTACTCTGGTTCACTAACACATCAATACATAGAAGATTATTTTAAGTCTGACGCATTCCAAGAAATTCCTCACTACAATACTAATATCGTGAAAAAATTCGTAAATCGTATGTCCAAGATATATACGATTGGTGCTAAAAGAAATGTAACCAAGAAATATGACGAGATGACTGAAAAGAAAAATGCTCGTATGAAACAAATGGAACGTATGACTAGACTTATTGGTACGTGTGCCACCTATGTAATGTTTGATGAACAAGAACAAAAATTTGATTATCGTCCTATTTATTATTTTGAGCCATACTTTGGCGACAACCCTTATAAACCAGAAGCTATTGTTTATCCAATGATGCACGGACACGCAGACTTATCAGATACAACAGAATTAAAATATGCTTACTGGGATTCAGAAAGATGTATAAAGTTTGATGACAATGGAGATGTGTTTGAGGAAATAGAACACAATCTAGGTGTATTGCCTTTTGTATTTACTCACAGAGAAGAACAATTAGATTCTTTCTTTGTTGAGGGTGCTACAGATTTAGTATCTGCAAATGAGCATATTAATATTACAATGACTGAAATGCAGCTAGGACTACGTTTCCAAATGTTTGGACAGCCAGTAGTAACTGGGCTTATATCTGATAATTCTAATGTTAGAGCTGGATCAGATGAAATTTTAACTTTGCCAGAGGGTAGTAACTATAATATTGTTGCTCCACAAGGAAATGTAAGAGATGTTATTGAAAACATTAAATGGCAAATAGAATTAGTGGCGTTAAATAATCATCTATTTGTTACTTTCGCACAATCTGGTGGAGAAGTACCTAGTGGTATATCACTAATGATTAAAGACTTAGAACGCCACGAAGATTTTATGGACGACAAAGAATTATATCGTCAGTATGAACAAGATTTTTATAAAGTAGAATATGCTTTATCCCAAGTAAATAGCTTAGGGTTACCAGATCCTAAACGATTTAAAGTCGATTTCTCTGAAGTCGAATATCCGATGACTACTCAAGATAAGATTATGTTAAGCGAGTATAAGCTAAAGCATAACTTAACTACTGAAGCAAAAATAATGGCAGATGAAAACAAAGATTTAAGTGTTGACGAAGCACAGAGAATCATAGAAGAAAACAAAGGTGTCAACGGCACACTATTGCCAGAAGAACCAGTAGAGGAAGTAGAAGATGATCAAGACGCAAACGAAGGTTAATTTCAATTTCCATAAAGTGAATGACGCAAAAATGCGTACTATCATAATCGATAAATTAGAAAAAGTTGGAAAAGTAGCACTCAAGAAAGTAAAAGATACGTTTAAAACGCAAAAAGATATTAATGGTAAGAAATTTGCACAATCAACCTATGGATACCTAGCTCGTAAGCACGGAGGAAACTACTCTAAAATTAAAAGCAATAAAATTATGATAGATAGTGGTAGGTTGAGAGATAGTATTACAGGTTCTAGGAGTAAAGCAGATTCAACTTATAGTATTGGAACGCCACACGGAGAATACGAAGATCATTTAGAAAGAAAAGTTAGGTTTTCTAGGGAAGTAGATGGTAAAAGTGTTAGCTATAGTGGATATAGAGGAAGTCTTGGTAATGTTCCACAAAGAAAGTTTTTCTTTAGCACAGTTAAAGAAGCGTATGATGCAGTAGAACCAGAGATAGAAAAGCAAGTAGATGAATTTTTCGATGAATTTATAAAGAATCTTTCAACTTCTATGCGTAAACTTGGTTAATGGATAATCTAATAAAACAAATATTTAAAATGATGAACGAGTTGCGTGAAATCTCTAAAGCTAATAACGAACTATTAGGTTTTATCTGTCAACGAGTTGCTCCTCCAGGAAATGTAGAAAAAGATAGTATTGATATAGATGACTTTATGACGACTTCGTTAGAAATGTCTGAGATATTTGAAAAATATGATATTATGCCTGACGAGTTTGGGATTTCATAGATTCTTCCCTAGCGATTAATTCTTCTAACCACTTTCTTCTTTCATTATTCGTAGGACGTTTTGCTGGTAATGGATTTAACCCTACTTTCTTTGCTCGTTGCAATAACGCATATCTGTTAGCTCTATCCTCTCTACGCTTCTGCCTATAAGGTTTCTTGCCTTTTTTTATATTAGCTACTGCCTTCTTTTCATCTTGTTTTCTTTTTAAGGGTTTGTCGTTTATGGGATTTCTTTTTGGAAGTATTTCTATAGCTTGTTGGACTTCTTCGCTTTCTACATCTATAACCTCAGTAGCGTCTATTTCAGTTGCTTTTAAGAATTTTTCAAATGGACTATCTACTGTTACATTAATATTTTTAACTAGCTTACCAGAATGCTCTAATACTAGACGCCCTGCCTGGACATTTCCTTCAACAGCTTCTCGAACCATACTATTTAATACCATAGGTAGCTTTGCATTAAAAGAAATCATATACTTCTTATAATACATTTCCACAAACCTATCATCTGCAAACCAGTTGTGGATTGTTTGGGGTGTCATATTTAACTCGTTAGCGAGTTCGGTTTTATTTAGCTCTGGATTATTAATCAATAAGTCAATAGCAGCCATTTGATTGGCTTTCTTTAGTTCTATATTACTCATCTTCCTTGTCCTCTATATTTTTTCTTATAGTATTTCTTAGATAGCTTTGTCCCTCGTTTCGTATTATGGCTATTGCCTTGTCGAGTTTTTTTAGCTCCATTTGAACGTCTGTCCTGTGATGTGAAACCCCTCATTTCTTAGGGGTATCCTTCTTGCGAAATATTCTTTCCCACTTCTTTTCCCACTCTTTTTGAGAAATACCCATTCTCGGCTTGTCGCCTTTACCTGCACCATCGGGTTTTTTGTATATACTTTTTTCTACCATTTAACTCTGTTTGCCCAATAAGCTGCTGACATTTTACCTCTAGCTATATTCTTGCGATGTCTAGCTTTAAATGATCGGCGTCTTGCTTTTTGTGCTTTGCTCTTTGGATTCTTACCAGCACCACTTACACCTTGTTGTCCAAAACGGATCAACCTAATCTTGCTACCAGACTTTGCTAGTACAGCGTGTGATTTCTTTGGGTGCTTAGGTGTTCGCTTAGGTTTATTATATCCCCTAAAGCGTTGTCCTCTGTAAGTAATTGCCATTATTTCTTTTTACCCTTTTTCTTCTTTTTCTTTTTTGGGCGTCCTACTTTTTTTCCGTATGTTCCTATTCCTTTTGGCATAACTATCTCCTCTTTTTTGCAGTCTTAGCTGCTGCTTTAAATTGTTTTAATGTTGGTGCATATTTACTTTTTTTACTACGCATTCTTTCGACTTTCTTTGCACCACTAGCTTTTTGTCTTTTTATTCTTTTACGCTTTGCGTGTATATTTGCGTATAATCCTCTTTTAGCCATTATCTCCTCTTTTTTAATTTTTCCTTAGGACATTTACCAAGATAATCTACTCGATTTTCTGCTAACGTGTATCCTTTGTGTAACCCACAATAAGTTAAATCTCCTCGCTTTGCAGCGAAAGGACATTTTTTTTGGACTAACGAGCAATAGTCGAACATTTACCCTAATCTATGTCTAATTCTTTGTATAACTTGCGATCTGGCATTGAATTTTTAGTATTTATGACAATCATTGGCTTAGAAGGTAATCTTTCTACGAGGAACTTCTCTCCCTCGCATAAACACTCCTCTAACGGATTATCTTTGATACTGTGTTGTACTTCAAACACTTTCTCGCATTCTAAACATCTATAATCGTATCTAGGCATACACACAATTTAGGGGTAAATATTAATAAAATACCACCAATTTCTTGGATTGCTCGTCTAGTAAAAACACGACAAAAATCAGAACCTAGTAAATCTCTATAAGTCTAACAATATTAGTCGTTTACAGCTATTTTTTTAAATCTTGATTCTTATATATAGAGTATTAAATTATTACTATTTATACCTAGCAAATAGTCGTTTACGGTTACTTTGCAAGGATCATGATAGGACTTACCATAAATGTTTTCACTTCGCCTACATCCCTCCCGAACTGATTGAGGCGTCTTTTTCTCTTCGCCGAAATCAGGAGGTAGCTCTCTGGAGTTAGTTGTTTATAGGGCGAACAGTGCGAGGTGTTGAGGATATCCCATAAAATAAAATATATAAAATACTACCATCTTATGTAAATAATCGCTACATTATTGGAGTTGAGGAAATCAACACTAACAAAATAAGGAAAAAAAATGAGAAATAAAATAAAAGCAGTCGTAGAAATTACAAGTCTTGCAGTAGGATATTTTACAATTAGTTTAGTTTTACCAATGGTTCTTTTACCAAGTTTAGCTCCAATGGTTTTCATTGTCTGGTGCTTTATCACTCCAGCGATTTTTAACGTAGGAGAAACAAAATAATGAACTATACAACAATGAGATTAGAAAAAGAGAAAGTGAACGGAAGTTTTGGCTTTCTTTGGGGTTATCAAGGTAGGGACGAATTAAAGAACTACTTTGAAGTAGAAAATAAAGAAGAACAAAAAAGACACGCTGTAAATTACTATGTAGATTTAGCGATTTACTTCGGCTTTGAGAAGTTAGTTCTGGACGAAATCAACGAGATGATATTAGAAGCAAATTACACCATTTCACATTGGGATATTAAACATACTAAACCAATGGATTTACCAATCTCAGAACATACTATTGAAATGATTACTAAACTAGAGGAGGGCATTTAATGGATATCGAAAAAGGAAAGAAATTGACAAATAAGCTATTAAGCATTTTCGAAGAGTTGATAGAATGCGACATTATAGATAATGAGGTTTTAGAATGTGTGGTTGAATTGTCCGAACTTTTACCATATAAAGATAATGGCGTTTCAGTACAAGATGAAGATTACCAAGATAAGATTTTAAACCTTATCAAGAAAGTGAAAAGGGGGTAGAAATGATTTTATTAAATGCTTTTTTCTTGTGTGTTTCTACCGTTTTGGTATGGGAAATAATTAAGGAAATAAATAGATAAATCAAACTGATCAGTTGAAAACAAGAATAGATCGCTTTTTAACAAAAATAGATCGTTTTTTGAACAAAAAAGGAGAACAAACAATGGAAAGAATAACATTTACGGCATCAAAAGAAATAAGAACTCTAGCCGAAGAAATGCTAAATAAAAATATCTATAGTCTTAAATTCGTAAAAGATGACGGAGCATACTTAATGAACTATTACACAAGAACCGAAGAAGATAAGAAATTTTTGAAAGGCAATGATTTTGGAAATGTCTTCACTTATGGAGATTGGGTTAAATCAGAAAAACAAACTATTTCACTAAATCCCAATAAAAATAAAAACGTTTGGGAAGATAGCCGTTCGGCTTGTGGTGGAGATGATTTTGTAGAGGAGTTGGAATTATCTGAAGAGATGTTACTTTTTATGGAAGTTAACACAAACTATAGATTTTTTATCGATATATCAAAAAACGATGTTTCGTATGGGTTGATTTCAGGTAAATAGAAAAAGAGGGGGTGGTTCTGCCGCCCTCCAAAAATTTGATTAACAAAACAAGGAAAAAAAGAAAATGAAACTAACAAAAAACAAAATTATTAATATTGTCAAGCACAATGGAGATAATTTTAAAAAGAAATATCTTTCTGATAATTGGAAAATTGACAAAGAAAATAATCAGATTGAACGAATTACAGAAGTTGCGATTGATTGGTTAAAGGATAATCTTGAAAAAGATTTTTACACACTTTCGGAACTTAATGAGTTGGAATTAAATGATAAAATATTTAATGAAGATTATTTCATTATCGGAACTTATAAAGCGAAAAAATTTATTGGTTCTAATATGTTTGAAGTAATTGAATATATTAATGATTATCACTATGACGTGGATATCAAAACTATAGAAAGCCCAGAGAAATTAGTAAATTTATTTGCTTATGCTGTGGGGTGTAATTTGTTGAGTTCTCCATACGATGAACTGAAAGAGTTTCACGGCTTAGACTTTGAAGAAGAAGACGATTGGTATTATTAAAAAATAACAAAACAAGGAAAAAAGAAAATGAAAGTACACGAAACAAGAACGCAAATTATAAAAACATCTGAAGGATTTTCTGCAGATGTTTGGAAAACTTGCATACATAAAGACAAAAACGGAAGTTGGATTGTTTACTCCGTAGAAGTAAAAAACAAAAACGGATTTACCTCCGATGATGTGATTTTTGACACATTCCAAGAAATAAAAGAGTTTTTACTTGAAAATTATGAGGTTAGAATCTTTCAAAAAGATTTTAAAAAAACAGATTTAAGAGTAAATGAGAATGGTGGAAAGTCCAGAAGGTGAAAAGCCACTGATCGGATAAGCTAAAAAATCAAAAAAACTCATCAGATCTGATTGAAAAAAACAAAAAAAACAAACTCTCAACGGTGCGTTCTTATATTATATGCCAGAGGGTTTTAATATTAAAAAAGAGCCTAGAAATTAATCTAAGCTCTCTTTTCTAACAAACAAGGTTATGAAAAACGGATTAACCGTCATCATTGAAAGGATTTAAATTTAATATTTTTATATTATGTTTCATAATACAATTATTTTTATTTAAGAATTGGTAGTTTATTATTGTATATATACTATATTATTACTACCTTATTTTTAACAAGGAAATGAATATTATCAATAACAAAACAAGTATTTATTATAGGGGTGGCTATATCTCAATTCATATACCCTTATCAGTTAGATCAATTGTAGCTACCTCTATAAATTTATTATAATAAGCAAAGGAAAAAACATTGAAAACATTGGAACTGTTTGCAGGAAGTAGAAGTTTTAGCAAAGTTGCACAAAAACAAGGATTTAAAACTTACACCACCGATAATCAAGATTTTGGTAATATTAACCAGGTGTGTGATATTTTTGATTTTAATATACAAAGAGCCATAGATCAGCTTGGTGGAAAACCTAATGTAATATGGGCAAGTCCACCCTGCACAACTTTTTCGATTGCAAGTTGCGGCTATCATTGGAATAAAGACAGAACTCCAAAAACCGAAAGATGTAAACAAGGTATAAAAATTATAGAAAAAACTATTGAGATTATACAAGAATTAAAACCTATGTTTTACTTTATAGAAAATCCAAGAGGACTATTAAGAAAGCAAGAAATGATGAATTGTTTTCCAAGGAAAACGGTAACCTATTGTTCTTACGGAGATATGAGAATGAAACCAACGGACATCTGGACTAATTTAGATTGGACACCTAGAGAGATGTGCAAAAACGGAAACAGAGATTGCCACCACCAACCTGCACCAAGAGGGAGCAGCACAGGAACACAAGGATTAAAAGGTGCTTATGAAAGAAGTAAAATACCACCACAATTATTTGAAGAACTATTTAATAGAATGGGCAGAGTTCAATTAAAAGCATTACTAACAATACATAAAGAGGAAAACAATGAGTAAAAAAATAATAAATGACATAGCCAAGCAAGTTGAAGGAATTTGCGAAAAGTATGCACAAGGTAGAGCTGATCTAATGTGCGAACTAATAATACAAATTGATATAGAAAAATATAATCAAGCACAATTCGAAACAATAGTTAAAGAATTTAGAAATCAAGTATTTGATTATAGGAGGGTTAAATAAATGGCAAATGAAAGCATAGATGATTTAGTATCTATATCTGAAGAAGGTATTAATGTTGATACCGAAAAAAGAATTATCATAAGGAAATTAGCACAATATAATGATCCAGATGATTATTACCATATATATGAAACCTCTTATACTGATGAGGGAAATATTGTTTTAGAGATAGTGCCAAAGAATAGCCACTATGGAAAAAGAGTGGAACAATGGAACGAGGAGGAAAAATGAGTAAAGAATACACAGATAAACAGATTAATTCAATGATACTACACTTGCGACTTAATAATGTTGCAGAGATGTATTATTTAGAAAATGAGGATAATAGTGATAGGAACTTTTTTGACTATCGCACACAAACTTATTTAACAAGAGAGCAAGTAATTTCACTTGCTTTGGAAACAAAATGGGAGAGCAAATGAATAATAATGAGTTTTATCTTTTAAACTTATGGCTACGTGAACACGAAAGAAATCTTGCGTGGTTGTCTAGGAGATTGGAAATACATAGAGTTACTTTAAGTAAATGGAAAAAGAATAACAAAATTCCTCACATAGGTAAGTTGGCAATATCTAAAGTGACGGGAGCAACAATGGAACAGTTATGGGAGGAAGTATGAGCCAATTAAAAACGATTAATATTAAAGGCAAGGAATATGTACCTGTAGATGAAAGACTTAGAGTATTTCATCAAGACTTTAATGGACATATTGAAACGGAAGTGTTAGAAAGAGATACTTGCGTTGATCAATTAACAGGCAAGGCAGCAGACAGATTTGTAGTAGTTGCCAGAGTATATCCTTATAGTCTAGAACAAGACGCAGATGAACGAACTAGAAGTGTATGTTTTAGTGGTAGTGCTAGTGAATTAACTACGCAAGGCTTCATTAACAAAACAAGTGCTTTAGAAAACTGCGAAACTAGTGCAGTTGGACGTGCTTTAGGTATGTTGGGCATTGGTATTGATTATGGTGTTGCGTCGGCACAGGAAGTGCAACAGGCAGTTAAATCACAAGAAGTTGCAATGGCTAGATCTACGGATTACAAAAGAGTAGATGAAAAAGTAAATACAGCAGTAAAGTCTAAACTGATTACAAAAGACAAACACCTAGCTTATAAGAAATTAAGAGGTGAGGGAATGTTGCTTGTTGATTTAGTTGAAATGGAACAACGCATTGATAAACTCTTGGGAGGCGAATAATGATAGACGGTGGAGTTTTAATAAGTGTGTTATTTGTATGTGCTTTAATGCTAACTTTTATGTTCGATTAGTGAACAATAGTTTCATAAAGCTATATCGCAAAATCCAAGATAATTGGATATGGGATAATCCACTTTACCTAAAGTGTTGGATAGATATGTTGATGAGGGCAAGTATAAAGCCCTCGTCAATGTTGATGAACAATCAGATAATTAATGTAAGTCGTGGAGAAATTGTATTTTCTCAAAATAATTTTGCTAAAAGAAATGGTATGTCTAGGCAAAGATTGAGAACTTTCTTGAAAAAATTAGAAAAAACGAATATGATTAGGGTAAAAAACAACCAACTAATAACACACCTAATCATTGTGGAGTATCAACAATATAATTCTTTAAAACTAGCCACCAAAAAACCACTTAACAACCATATTATAAAAAGGGGAGAAAGTAAGAATAAAGAAATAAACAAAGACTTCGAGTTATTTTGGAACGCATATCCAAAGAAAATAGGAAAGAAAAAAGTAGAGGATAAGTTTAACTCTATTGATTTTCCTATTGATAAAATTTTAAAGAATATAGAATTACAAAAGCAGTCGGATCAATGGCAGACACAACAATACATACCTAATCCAGAAACCTACTTAAACCAAGAAAGGTGGGAAGATGAAGTTGTATTAGATGTGCAACCAGAAGAACCAATTTATATATACGAGTGTAAGATTTGCAATAAAGTAAAAGACAAGTCGCCATATAGAGATATGTATATATCCTGTTGCGACGAACAAACACAACCAAGAAAGGAATACAAATGAATAGTAAGGATTGGGAAATCGTAAAAGAAAGAATAGATGAGTATGACAAAGCAAACGCTTGGGAACACTTAGATAAGTTTGATAATTCACACGAGTGTGAAAACGAACAAGAAGGGAACGCAGATGAGCAAGATGTCAGAATTATCTAGGCAAACAGAACAAGACAACATAGCATACATTAATAGTCTGTGTGAGGACGACAAGGAATTACTATCTACTTGTTGTGGAGCAGGAGGATTAGGTAATATTCACGAGTTTGACGGAGAGCATTATGGTTTATGTGCCAGTTGTAAAGATCATTGCGACTTTGAGTATGAGGAGGTGTAATGAAATACAATATAATAGTAAATGATAATGATTGCTACTATGAAAAAGAAATTAACATAAATGACTTTGATGAAAAAAATGTTAAAGCAATTTTAGATAATGAAGTGAATTATATGAGAAAGCATTTTTATAAAGAGCATAAAAGTCAAGCAAACAACATAGTGATTAGAAAGAAATACTAATGACTAAACCAAAAATAGATACAACGTGGGATATAAATGTTGAGGGTAAACTTAATCGTAATAATATTGTTTTTCATACTAA
>Ga0316202_10003098_pt1 | contig 10312 bp, 8 predicted proteins | sample 3monrhotite_MG_FD_204934 | JGI IMG/M metagenome (GOLD analysis project Ga0316202, IMG submission 204934) | Microbial mat bacterial communities from mineral coupon in-situ incubated in ocean water Damariscotta River, Maine, United States -... | ecosystem: Environmental > Aquatic > Marine >...
CATATATGTATTCCTACCGGATCGCGTTTCGGATTACGCTTACCCGGACGCGGTCGCTTTCCGGATACTTCATAGTCATCACGAGCAAGCAATACACCATTGGTGAGCATGTCCAGCAACCTATCGTCTCCAACGTCGGTCAGCTTTATCTCCCCTATGCAGGCTTCTTCAATGATAGTCAAAAGTCCACGGTTCTTTAGCGCAAACCGTTCGGCAAAGGCTGCGTCAATAAGGGAAACATTTTCCTGAATGGCATACTCAAGGCATCGACTCAACCAGTCCTTGAGAATACCGACACATCCTGCTGACTTCTGATAGAAATAGTCTGCCTGTGCATCCAGCCGAGTTGGGATATACACGGATAGCTTTTGCTCCAAGAATCCAAGTACCTTGCGAAAATTTTCTCTGTCATCGCTGAGTCGCATGTCGTATCTGGGAAAGTTTACAACCTGACTACGGCGTGTAAGCTGACCGCTTTGATCTAGAATGTCTAGCAGACGATAAGTACCAACAAGTAAGATTGTGACACCGGTTTCAATGGTCAGAGATTTCAGACTTTCAAATTGACATTCCAAGCGTTGCTTGTTACCAACAAGCAACATGTGCTGCGCTTCGTCGATAATTAGGAGCTTTGTTTTTCGCTGGCGCAGACACTCCTCCATCGATCTCCGTAAAGCATCGCAGGTAGAACGCTGCATGACTCCTGTTTCCAACGGATGATCATGAAATAGAGAAGATTGTCTTGGGATAACTAGCTTGCGATCAACAAGAGGTTCATTTTGACCACTGAGAAGGCGAATATAAAAATCTTTCCAGTTAAAAGCATTACCATTAGGCGGCACTGCATTCACGGATACTACTGGGACGAAATCAGGCTCTTCAATCATTCTATCTTCGTAGTATTGCAGCAAACGATTGCTAGTTGCTTTAATCAACGTACTTTTTCCCACTCCCGTAGGCCCTGTAAGGATAATGATTTGCGGTGATGATGTAGACCCAAGAGCTGCCACAATATCTCTGAAAGTATCTTTGGCTGTTGGATGAGAAAAAACATAGTTTTTATAGTCAGCCAATATCCCCTCAACAGATTGTTTAGATTGAACTTGTGTTTTCATTTTAGCTCCTCAAAAGTTTCGATAGAAATTGGGGTTGACCATAAGCTGTTTTCGACAGGTGACTGATTACCCAGCGCAGGAGCTGTCTGTATTGGCGCAGGAGATTCATTAATACGACGCTCCGCATCTCTCCGTTGCTGCAACAGAACAGTTTCAGACTCTCTGACTTTAGCTACATAAGCAGCAATATCTGCTGCATTCACACTTCGCTGCACGTCAGCCAAATGATGCATGACCCTTATTTCCTGTGTAATGGCCGCAATTTCCCTTTCGGTACGCCGTTCGAATAAAGCTTGGTGTTCGGACCTACACAACACCCAGTTACCGCTGACCAACGCGTACGCACGCGAAACATCGAAAGGATCGTAAACAATGTGGACTTTCGTGCGAGTAACCGTTGGGTCTCGGAAGCTCGGATGCCAATAAAAAATGCCTTTGATCTTGATGCCTCGCCCAGTCCTCACTAAAGCTTTACCAGCAGTGGTGGTAGGCATGCATATCCGGATAAATTCTTCGGTATACGGAATCAGGATGTGGCTTCGACAACCTGTTATAGCAAGGCCTCGTGCCATAGCTTCTTTGGGAGGCATCCCCAAGGCTGGATGTTTGAGCCCTGCATAAGTGTCATCAACGAATTTTTCAAAGGCATCAGTTAACGCAGGCAGTGTCCAAACAGCCAAGGTGCGCGGATCATGGCTTGGAGACATGCTTCTGGGGCTCTGCAAAGATTGACTATTGCCCCTCAGGTTGTGAATAAAGGCTTGATTGCTCACCCCGAAGAAGCGCTCAATGACGGAACCAAATCTCCCTTTTGCTGCGGGACGCGATTTCTTGTGCGTTTCCAATCTAGCTAAGAGCACCTCAAAATATAAACCCTCGAAATCACTACCCTGATCAACCACGATGGTTTTAGGGATTCTCCCATGCCGTTGGACAGCGTTGCGGATCACTGCCATACAACTGCGATAGCTTGGTGGGTCAAACGTGAGAAAAAAAGCCAGAACTAGCCGTGTATACGCATCAAGCAGAATTGTTAGCCATGGCCGCCTTAGATTTGCGCCAGTACGACTATCCACCAACTCCAAGTCAAGCTCAGTGTGGTCAATATGACCAATCTCAAACGGGCGCGCTCCATGGCGCGGCGTGGACTGATCAATATGCCATTGAAATTCAGTGATACTGTAAACTGCGCGCCGACCTTGCCGAGCTAACACTATCGACTCTTCAGTGCGTCGTTTAATTTCAGCACGGAATGTTTTTTCGGATGGAGGCAACAATCCGCGCTCAATACAAAGATTCCGCACCTTGCCGTAGCAGATTGATATGTTTGGCTGAAAAGCCTCAATAACATCGGCATCAATAACTTCATTCATCACCAATACGACTTCCGTATTGATTTTTCGCGTACGATTGCCCCGAGCACTGATCCTAGGAATGAGTCCAGCAAACCGATTGCCACAGGTTGCTTCACCTTCGTTTGCAAGCTTGCGCCAATAACTAAGCGTTCTCTGTGGTACTGAAACAACACCTGTTTCGACTGCATTGAGTGTATCGAAACGCTGGATGGCAGCTTCGAGATCAATTGGGGCCGCCCGTTTCATTATCTTCGCAGACAGTTCATGACGATGGTCTGCATTTATTTGGATGCCAGCAATAGCCCCACTTGCGACTAGGGTCTGAAATACCTCAAGTCGAACATTAGTAATATCTCTGTTTTCGTCCTCCAAAAAAATATCGCTTGAACCGACGTTCAGTATTCTCCAGGGGTGTCCATCCCAAACGATGGCCGTTCCAGAAGCCAACAAGATTGAATGTAGCGGAACAATGGTTTGAGTACTGGCACCTTTCTGCTGGTGCTGATATATCTGTGCGCTGAGACGATCTACACACACGTATGTGAAACCTGGCTCAGATAGCAGCTCGCTCTCCAAATCGACAAACAATATACCGAATGCAATCAGGATATAGACAGCGTCAGCATCTATCTCTGGTTGTTCTAGCAGTTGTCGCAAAAGCATCCATCGCTCACCAGAAAAATGCTTGGTAATTTCGCAAGTGCTTTCCTGAGATGGCGGAGGACACCTGCCCTGAAGGTAGTCGGACAGAAACTCAAGATTCCGAATTAACATCCAATTGGTTTCTTGAGTCGAGCGAACCTTGAAGCCTAGTCCAAACTGCGTGGCAAATTCCTCGCCTGGCGGGCAGCGCCAACCACCATTACCATCTGGCACATAGCGGTTGCTGCCGCCCTCAAACGATTCATTAAGTGCCTCTTCCGGCTTGCACTCAACCCAACCCATCCAGCATTCCTGAATCAAAAAATAGTCAGGGGTGGACAGATGCGATATGCGTCTGCCTCCTGCGTTTTGATAGCTAAGCTTTACTTTACTTGGCTGGTCGTAAAACTCATGAGTGTCAGGATCGTGTTCCCAATAATAGGTCGCAGGCAATTCCCCTTTATGGCTCTCGGCTTGAATGACACAGCCCATCTTGCGGCTGGCAAAACGGGTGGCAACATTGTGCGTCCCTCCACCAACTCGTTTTACTGGCTCGGACACCCTAATCGTATCCACGGCTTTACGTCCAATGAGTGGAATATTTTGCTGGATGTATAGATGTAACAGTTCGTTATCGGTCAACATGTGACTCTCCTTTTCGTGTTCAACTCCTTGGCAAACGCATAACTGAAGGCGAGTTATGCCAAACGGCTCTGATCCGCCTAGGAATAAAGTTGCTTTGGGACGCCCGTGAGGGCAAAGGAGGCTGGTGACTGTCACTAACTCTTGACAACCATCATCAGGTCGCAGAGAATTCACACATCGGGTTGCAATCTGATGAATTAAATTCTGTGAAAAGCTTGGGGGTGCAACCCCGAGCTTTTTGCGTTTCTGGCCTCTCAATTTTAACTTGGTGAGTATTAGGTCATTTTGTTCTCCTTTCTCTATCTTCAAAATACAAAAATATGGCTACCTCTGCGGAATCTCATTGGTTCCAAGTAACTCGCAATCTCAATCAATTCTTTGTTATTTAATCTTGATGCAGGTCATTCTGCGAATACTGTTTTGCAGTTTCCCTGCATTGAGCTAACCACGCGGCTACATCCTTCGCCAAAGCGTAATGCCCTCGACGATTTGGAATTTTGAATACCAATACTGGCACTGTCTTTCTAGACAACGATTGCCGAAACGCCTCTGGAGAGGAATATCCCAATACTTGAACAAGAGTGGAAGAAGAAAGAATCATTCCAAATTTTGTTACAAGTTCTTTTTCGAGCTCCGTTGCAAGCGTTTTTTCCTGATGGTTTTTCATTGTTTTATCCCGTAGTTCTCTGTCACAAATGCTAAGTTAGTGGCATATATATCCACAAGAAGTAAAATCAACGTAAATCATTACTCTATTTTTACGATAGATGAAAAAACAACCTATTGATTCTTCAAGATTATCTTTAGATGAGTTCTGTTTTTGCAGCAAGTCTGTGAAAATTACCGCAAAAAAATCAGGCAAATTTAGAGACCTAATTGATGCGTTCAGAACGGTTTATTGGTTTCATAGCCTTCGTATTGGCATGAATGCCAATACGACATACCAGCTTGAACAGACACTTGAACCTGATGCATTTTGTGTTGATGCAGATGGTGGAAGCTACCGTCGAAATAAATGGGGTGCATATAGACTAGGAAAACACACACCCACACAAAAATTAATTATCAGCGTCAATGAAAGATGTGAAGGAGCACAAAGTGAATTTGAGCATGTGTTGTGGGATGCATTGCGAATATCCAATTCAGCAGCTCAGAATGCGGACGCATGGATACGGCGGATTGATCCAGATATACAAAGTATTTTATGGAGCAAAGATAAGAAAATATCTGGCAATCGTGCTCGCAATCGCCAGCTAGGCGCACTGCATTTGCAAGTAATCGAACGACGCGCCAGCCTCGATGCATTGGCTTGCCTTACTATCCTGCTTAGAGAGGCACATGAGCTCGGCCGTATGGAGCAGTCATTTAATATAGCCAAATCACTATGCAGAGTGTTAGTGATGATTGGTGATGTGTTGAATGGGCATGGCATTAGCCACCCATTGTATGAATACTATGAAGAAGTAATCCTTCCTCTCGCTAGCTGGCAAGAAAAACGCTTCGGCTTTCAAGGAATCCATTTCATGACGCTAGTTGGGCAGCTTTACCACAGACTATATCATCTCAAAAATGTTGACCTACACCGCTTAAGCGAACAAGAAAAAGGACTATACAAGCTCAAAATACTCAACGGCGAATATGGCTGGGATTATATGTATCTGTTGAACCCAATTGAAATCTCAACAAAAAAGGTTATTGATTTGGATAGCAAAGAAGATCGTGAACAGCATTTTATTGACAAACGCAGGCAATGGGCTCTAGAGAACATTCTTACGAATGGGGGTGGTCATTCATTGCCCCCTATGTAGCCCCTCCTGTTTCTTAATCAACCTATTGATCACACTGAATCCGAAATAACTTTTAAGGAATGTCCATGCGACAAACACCTGTTTTTGTTCGTCTCCAAGTCCTCTATGTCGATGTACTAATTCTTTAAGCCTGCTGTTTATTCCGCCTTCAATATGATTCGTTGTTCGGGTGGTCGATGAAGGTAAATAGGTGTGGCAGTACATTACGAATGAGTGAGTGAGCGCGCAGCACGAATATTGCGGTGTGTGTACCACCTGGCGTAGCCAGCCCCTCTCGAATGTAAGGTTAGGGCCCTTATAGCGCGCTTGATGTTTGGTTCAGGGTTACGCGTTGAAGAGTGTTGTACTTTGCGCATCAAGGACAAGGACAAGGACATTGATTTTGCTTCCGCAATCGTATCTGTGCGTGATGATCCTAACATCTATAACCCTATATCTCTATAGTTAAAATAGCTAGATCATTTTACGGAAAACACGCTAATAGCCAATTGACTTAAACATGTCCACCCACGCCTTTAAACTTCTCAACAAATATCGCAATTTTCTGGAACACGCTTTGCTTTTTGGTCAGGTATTGTGGATTAAGCGGGCTCATTTTGGGCAGGATTGCATTGAGCTCGGTGCCATTATCACTGGCATATTCACGTTTTAATGATGCAGTTATATAACGCTTGGCTGCGTCTGTATTCAGATTTTCAGCACTAATTAATTCTTCTGCCTCACGCTGTTGTTCAGCTTGAGCAAAGGCAAAGAAAGCATCAATAATGCTGGCTTTGTCGAGAAAGTTATCCAAATTGGTTTGGTTAATAAAATCGACCAGCAGGCTTTCTTTGGCGCGGTTGCCCAGGCTCGCGCGAATCACCCGGCGTACGTCTTCAACCAGTGAGGCTTTGTCCTTGACCTTTTTATTGTTCTCAAAAATCAATTCCAGAATGTAGTCCAGGTTGATCTCTTGTGACTTAAGCAGATCTACCTCAAACACCACGTCATCCCAATCAATGGTGGATTTATCTTTTTCATCGGAAGATTTTTCCCGACGCAGCCAGTCGCGAACATCGTTGTAGGTTGAACGGTAATCCTGAATTTTCCGTTCAGCCGGCATCTGGATCGCTTGCAGCGTTGCCAGGTCATCATCGTTTAAATAATGCTGCGCCTTAAATGCCTCAACCGCCTGCGGGTCGCTCATATCAACGCTTTGCAACGCTTTCAGGCTGGCGAATTCATCGTAGTTTTGCAGCACGTTCTCAACGCGCAAATATTCGCCAAATAATTTCGCGAAGGCCTTTTTGTCGGACTCTTTTTCAATGGCAGCAGGGTCAGGAAAGCGCTGCTCAAGCTCCCTCACAACCTCCACAAAGCCACGCCGCGCCTCACCGGTCACCAAATCGGTAAAGCCTTCCATGTATTCCTTGTAGCTTTTTTCCAGCACCACGTTTTTGGTGTTCGTATCGCCAAACAGGGTAATGGCATCAATTGTGGCCTGCTCCAAATCGCGGAAGGTGACGATATTGCCAAAGGTCTTGGTGGCATCGTAAATACGGTTGGTACGCGAATAGGCTTGCATCAAGCCGTGGTAGCGCAGGTTTTTATCCACAAACAAGGTGTTCAACGTGGGGGCATCAAAGCCGGTCAGAAACATGCCTACCACAATTAGCAAGTCGATTTCCTTGGCTTTTACTTGTTTAGCCAGATCGCGGTAATAGTTTTGAAAGCCATTGCTATCCACACTGAAGTTGGTTTTAAACAGCGCGTTATAGTCAGCGATGGCCGCGCTTAAAAACTCTTTGGCGCTGGTGTTCATGGCCGAGACATCGAAGCTTTCGTCCAGAATATCGCCCACGGCATCCTGTTCTTCATTGGCCGCAAACGAGAAGATGGTGGCCACTTTCAGTGGCTTGTGCATACTTCATGTTGTAGCTGCTGCAATGTTTCGTAATACAGCTTGGCGGCATCCACACTGCTCACGGCAAACATGGCATTAAAGCCTTTTGCACCAGCCTGCAGGCGATGGGTTTTTTGCCGGAAGTTATTCAAGATGTACTGTGAAATCTCCCGAATACGGTCTGGGTGAAGCAAAGCTTGTTTGTTTTCCGCTGCGCTGAGCTTTTTCTCGTCCAGCTCGCTTTCAATCGCTTTGAACTGCGGGCGCACATCGTTGTAATCGACCTTGAACTTCAACACCTTTTCGTCACGGATAGCATCGGTGATGACATACGAATGCAACTCACGGCCAAACACACTGGCAGTCGTTTCTGAACCAAGGGCGTTTTGCGGGAAGATCGGTGTGCCGGTAAAGCCAAACTGATAAAACTTTTTAAACTTCTTCTTCAGGTTCTTCTGTGCCTCACCAAACTGGCTGCGGTGGCATTCATCAAAAATAAATACCACTTGCTGCTTGTATACAGCTAAATCGCCTTCGCCTTTCATCAGGTTGTTGAGCTTCTGGATGGTGCTGACAATGATCTTGTTGTCATCCTTATCCAGATTGCGCTTCAACTCGGCGGTGCTGTCAGAGCCATTCACACTGTCCGGCGAAAAGCGCTGGTATTCCCTCATGGTCTGGTAATCCAGATCTTTACGATCCACCACAAAAAACACCTTGTCGATAAATTCCAACTCCGTCGCCAAACGCGCTGCTTTAAAACTGGTCAGGGTCTTGCCAGAACCGGTGGTGTGCCAGATAAAGCCGCCGCCCTCAAGAGCGCTCCAGCTTTTGGCTTGATAGGCACTTTTGATTTTCCACAAGATGCGCTCGGTGGCAGCAATCTGGTAGGGGCGCATCACCAGCAAGGTATCACTCACATCAAACACCGAATAATGCAACAGCACATTGAGCAAGGTGTTCTTCTGGAAAAAAGTGGCGGTAAAGTCTTTCAGGTCTTTGATCAGGCCGTTATCAGCCTTCGCCCAGTTCATGGTGAAGTCGAAGCTGTTTTTGTTGCGCTGGGTGGTGTTGGCAAAGTAACGGCTATCGGTGCCGTTGGTAATCACAAACATCTGCAAATACTTGTACAGCGAATGCTCGCCATTAAAGCTTTCTTTGCTGTAACGATGCACCTGATTGAAGGCTTCGCGAATCGCCACGCCGCGTTTTTTCAACTCGATCTGAACGAGGGGCAGGCCATTCACCAAGATCGTCACATCGTAGCGGTTGGCGTGGCTTCCGGTTTGCTCAAACTGCTTGATCACCTGCACCTTGTTGCGGGCAATGTTCTTTTTGTCTAACAGGTAGATGTTCTTGATGCGGCCATCATCAAACACAAAATCGTGAATATAGTCATCATGGATTTTGCGGGTTTTATCGACGATGCTATCACTGGGTTTATCCAGATAGGTTTCTACAAAACGCAACCACTCGCCGTTGGAAAACTGCATGTTATTCATGGCTTGCAAAGCTACGCGCACATTGGTCAACAGATTTTCGGGCGTGTTTAGATCGGGCACATATTCATAGCCCTGATTCTGCAAATCCTGAATAAACTCCCGCTCCAAATCGTATTCGCTTTGATAGCTTTCAGAAACCTGCAATTCCTTGGTGTATTTATCAAGGACGATAAAGTTGTTCGATTCAGCAACGGTCTTGTATTCGTACATGCTCTACCTCTAAATTCTGTTTTTCACTCGTTCCCACGCTCCCGCGTGGGAATGCATATCTTGCTACCATGCTGTACATACCTCCAGCAACCCAGCTAACCCCGCGTAATCTTTAGCGCTGGAATATCGCCAATGTACGGCTTCATCCACATATCCGCGTTTAACCGGGTTCTTGTGAATGTATTCACTCGTTCCCACGCTCCCGCGTGGGAATGCATACCTGCTCACCATGTTGTGCAAATCTCCAACAACCCAGCTAACCCCGCGTAATCTTTAGCGCTGGAATATCGCCAATGTACGGCTTCATCCACATATCCGCGTTTAACCGGGCTCTGGTGAATGTATTCACTCGTTCCCACGCTCCCGCGTGGGAACGCATACCTGCTCACCATGTTGTGCAAGTCTCCAACAACCCAGACAACCCCGCGTAATCTTTAGCGCTGGAATATCGCCAATGTACGGCTTCATCCACATATCCGCGTTTAACCGGGTTCTGGTGAATGTATTCAATTTTTTGCCGCATCATATCCTCGTTTTGAATCAGCTCTGGATGCACGCCTTCCTGCCAGAATTGATAGGCGCGATCATTTTTATGGGCTTTTTTGTAAAAAGCTAATTGATCCAGAATTTGCCTGACATTTTGTTCTGCAAGATACTGAATCAGGTTTTTGCCAGTCCATGATTTCAACCGAGTGATGTCATGATCCAGAGCATTACTTTGCAGAACAAAGTGACAGTGGTTTTCCAAAATCACCCAAGCATAAACCTTGAGGCCATCCTTGCTTAAGAAGCGCAGAGAATCAAGCAAGATACTGACGGCTTCCGGGCGCGTGAAAACCGGTATCCAGTGCAACACCGTCAGTGTGACGAAGTGCGGGGATTGAGGCTCGGTAATTTTGTAACGGCTTCTACCCATTATTTAAGTTCCGTATGCATTCCCACGCGGGAGCGTGGGAACGAGGGCGCGGGAGCGTGGGAACGAGGAGTCTCCCTCACGAACTTAAGCGCCGCTGGTTCCCATGCTCCTGCGTGGGAACCTTGTCCTGCCATTTCCGTTAGCGATTGACTCATACTATGGTTTTGTATTCGTTCATTGCTTACTTTCCTCTGGCTGAACTCTCATCAAACCTTGATTCACTGGAGACGCAATCCC
>Ga0316202_10003099_pt1 | contig 10311 bp, 10 predicted proteins | sample 3monrhotite_MG_FD_204934 | JGI IMG/M metagenome (GOLD analysis project Ga0316202, IMG submission 204934) | Microbial mat bacterial communities from mineral coupon in-situ incubated in ocean water Damariscotta River, Maine, United States -... | ecosystem: Environmental > Aquatic > Marine >...
TACTTAAAGACAATGTAATGATATGTAACATGAGCCGACGGGATAACTGTTATGATATGCGGCAATGGAAAGCTTCTTTCATAGTTTGAAAGTTGAGCAGGTACATCATGATGATTACCGAACCAGAATTTTGGGGACACAATACCTAACTATGTTATCTGTCGAGAGGAAAAACAAAGCATCCAGACCCTCAGAGAAACTCTGGCTGGTTACCAGTTCAAAGATTAATGGGTAGCGTCCCCTTTTCCTCTGATTGGTGTAATCATCAACATAGACATAGTCGTATTAACTATGTGACGCCTGCACAGCGTCATGCAGGATTGGATAAGGCAATATTAGCATCACGGATTGAAACCTATGAAGCAGCGAAAGAAAAACATCCTGAAAGATGGACAGGCAAGATAAGAGACTGGAGTCGGCAAGAAGCAGTGACACTGAACCCTGATAAGGAAAAGACAACTATCGATAAGTCATCATTAAAAATAGCGGCCTAAATAATTTTACTTGAGGCGACAGATACCTTGACACACACCGGTCGTGAGGCCCCTAACCTACCCGGTGGCGATGCCTTTAACATTTCAAGCATAGGCGGATTGGAATATGAGTATGTCAACATGCACAGTTTATTTGACTGAAAGTTCAAATAAGTTTTCTCCAGGGTTTGGGCTCTATCTCTTTTCCTTTTTTCGTTGTTGTTTCCTGTTATTTGCTCTGGATCTGAAACCTGAGTATTTCGCCAGAAGCGATTGAATTTATCGAAAAACTTAAAAGCCACAATTTCGAGTATTATTACCTGGATGATGATTTTGAGAAGTATATCATTAACACTGTGAATTCTGGCAATAGGACACAGGTCCTAGTAGACCTTCAATTTGTTTCAACAAAATTACAAACGATTGATAGTGCTAGCACATCTAAAGACTCTTTAAAAATGAAAATAATTGCACGCAATGACAGTAGCCTGCTCGAAGAAATCATGTCACTAAAAATGCTTTTATCTGAAAAAAGCAACGCAAGAACCATAAATATCCATTCGCTTCAGGTTTTGTTCGATAAAAATGTATACTTTTCTGTAAGGAATAGAGATATAAAGCGTTATTCAGAAAATGTAATGACTTATGCTGCTTCACCAAGTAGGGAGTTACATCCTGTAAGTGGAGTTGGTCTTGGTGACGTATACAAAATGATAGACGAATCAAGTACTGTATGGGTCGGACAAATGCCGGTATTAATTCCATTATTGTCTGGAGAAAATAGATTTCGAATATACTTTGGTCTGACTCATTATGATTTTACACTCCATGCTACTAAAGAGGACGTAACCATACAATCACTAAATTACGGGGTGAGGAGGTCTTGCGCTAGTTTTGCTGAAGGTGTGGAAGATATAATAAAAAAGGAAATAAATGCATTATCTGATTCTAAGGTTAGGTACTCAAACAAAACTGCCAAGATATCAATTCCTTTTTTGCAGGGCGCTCATGATCCTTGCGTATATAAATTGAATTTCGGAATGAAAAAGTACTACCGCATTAATCTCTCGTCAACCCCAAAAGGAGCTAAAGTATATGTGGACGGTAAAGAGTATGGGGAAACACCTATAGAGCTTCTGATAAGGAGGTATTTTAAGAGATTCCGTGTAGCTTTTAAAAAGCGGGGTTATTACAACGCGGAACATGAATACCAAGCTGACGAAAATAATCTTAATTTTAGTGCTACTCTGAAACCAATAAACAACAACGGGCAAAAAGTGGCACCATGAGAAAACTATTTCAAATTGTCATATTGGTGGCAATTCCAATTATGCTTATAGTTATTCTCAATTTTGTTATTGACTTACCACCTACAGCAGTCCCTCTGAATGGAAAGATTAACGAGGTGTAGAAACTGTCGGTTTCAATTTTGTTGGATTCCAATAAACTTCTAATATCATTTGCTATAGCCATTACCGGTGCTCTGGCCTTCTTCATCAAGGAGCATTACACAACAAATTCTAAGTTTACAGGTATTCAAATCTTGGCGCTGGTATTGTGCGGTGTTTCTTGCCTGATGACCGTTTTCTTTGGCCAGTTAGTTTTTTCATTGATTGTAGAAATGCTCGCTAATGACCTCGTAGACATTCTCTCTTCAGGATTAGTATTTTCTATTAGAGCACAATACGGTTGCTTGCTTTTGGCGGTATCTTCGCTAATTGTTTTTGTTTACTTGTCATTTTCAACTGATTCAAATAATAAGGTGCCTGGTTGTGAGTCGCCTAATCGGGTAACCGGGGGTATCTAACCCCCAGTCCCTTAGCCTGACGGCTATGCCCCCATGGGCGAGATGGATTCAAACGGCATGTGGCTCTGTCGGTCGTCGCCACCAATCTTCACCGCATCGGTTTACTTTTACAGCGTAAAGAATTAACTCGTCTGCGACGGGACGAGCGACGACGACAGCAGAACCCACGTTTAGCCGCCTGAACGGTATCTACCGACAGTATTTTTGAATTGAGTGCTATACGGCAGAGTTATGTTGGCCGGGATTGGGTAAACCGCGCACAATGTTGTCAGGTGGTACCGAAATGGCTCTTAAAACACGTCATTATACCCGCTGTGATAATAGGTGAGTTGACGTCGCTCGAAATCGTAGCTGGTTTCTGGAGTTTTCGGGCGGGCACTAATGTACAGGTCCGTCACCGCAAAAAATATAAAGTGACGACCAACAGCCAACACAAGCAACCGGTATTTGAAAACCTGATACAACGTCAATTTGAAGTGGCTCACCCGGATCAGGTCTATGCCTCTGGTATCACCTATATCTGGACACAGGAAGGCTGGTTATATCTGGCTGTGGTCATCGACCTCTGCTCACGGAAAGTGGTTGGCTGGCGCATGGGTACGCGAATGAAAGCACAGTTAGTCTGTGATGCGCGGACAATGGCCATCTGGCAGCGAAGGCCCGTCGCCGGACTCATCCACCATTCGGATCGTGGTAGCCAATACGCGAGTAAAGCCTTTCAGAGGTTGCTCAAGACCCATGGTTTTAAAGGCAGTATGAGCCGCACAGGTGACTGTTGGGACAATGCTGTCGTGGCAGTCTGAAGCAGGAGCGAGTGCAATGGCGGCATTATCAGACGCGTTATGAGGCACAGCAGGATATATTGAATGACATTGCTGTTTTTTATAACAACTATCGCCTGCACTCAACATTGGATTATATGAGTCCGGCTAATTATGAAAAGCAATTAATGGAAATAAGAAAAGCCGCTTAACTGAGGTGTATCAAAAAGGTTGACCAGGTCAAACAGATCACGCTGACTATGTGAAACGTACACAATTAGTGAATCAAGAGAAGCCAAATAGAAAAAATATACATGTTTCCCAAATGTTAATATTCTATACCCGTGGCGTTTGAGATTTAGGCTTTTAGTGTGCGTCATATTCATTTCATGGCTAGGCGAAATGACGAGTAATAGCTGGACTATTGCGAGGAATTTCAACGCCGCCATGGGATGAAGAGGGCGTGCAATAAAACCGAAATCTCAATCGCCACGGGTATATTCACAATCTAGTGGTGAAGAAGCCAGAAAGAGGATCAAGTAGTTGCTTGAATAAGAACTTATTTCTACTATCCTTATCATTGTTATTAATGAAATTAGGTGAATAACAATAAATGTTGCTTACTCAGAAAGTGATGTGACGATGCAAAAAAAGTATTACAAATTTAAAAGGCTTCGGGCTTGACTTGGGGTTTTTATTTTGGAATTGGGGAAAGGCGGCGAGTAAATAATAGCGGTCTATCTTCTGTTTGTTCCCTCTTCTGTTGCTGTAGGTGTGGTGGAGAAGTTCGTTCTCGATAGTCAATTTCTATCCTAGGTTGTGAGTCCTTTTTGACTATAAGGGAACAATGGAAGTTCGATAGTGGAGCTTTTCTATCAGGTTTGTTCTTAGTACAAGTGCCATGAATACAAGTGCCATGAATATTAGCATGCTCGTTGAGATTGAGTGCCCTAAAAATGCCGATTCTGAAATGGCATTGCAGATGGCGCGAGGCTTTCATGTTCAAGGATTCACTTTAGACGAGAAATATGAACCTGTTTTTATGCATAGTGATGATTCTGCAGAATGTAAGACGACTGTTATCGTGCGTGGTTGGAGTGATACTGAGATCGTAATTGAAATGCTTCAGGGGCGGGATGAAGTTGTCAAGGTATGGAAAGATACAATTATAGCTCCTATGACACCCTCTGACTAACAAGTCATTCTGAGTTAATGCTGTTTTTTTAATCAAAGAGAATCTATTTTTTTCGCTATTTTAATATTTTCACAAGGAGAGTGGAGAAATGACACAAAAACCCACAAACCGTAAATCGAATATTGAACCACAGCCGATTGATGAGAAAAAAAGATACAGTATATTAATTGAGATGCGCCATGGGCCTGGGATGTCGCCTGCTGCTGCGACAGGTATGGCTCGAGGTATCTCGGTTTCCGACTTCGCGCTCGACGAGGAATTTGAACCAGTTAGCCTGGAAGCCGCTGCACCAGGCATGGCTGGTGAAGTAACTGAAACCTATATCATTCGCGGTACGGTTAAAAAAGAAGAGGACATGGAGGCTGTACGCGCCCTTCCTGAAGTTGCTGAAGTATGGCGTGATACCCCGATTGCATCGATTGGGGAGTGGGATCCGGAACCACAGCCTGTGGAGGCTCCTGCTGCGGCACCATGTCCCATCGCTCCATGTGATTGTGATCCAGCAACGCCAAAAGGCACGATGGCGGATGTAGCGGGTTATCTTGGTGTTGATCAAGTTTGGGCTGCTGGATTCCGGGGCACAGGCATAGTGGTTGGGGTGCTCGATAGCGGCATGACCGCTCAAGGGCGGCCGGTTAAAAGTGGCGAGACACCGAGGCGTATCCCACGCGTTATTGGAGGTTGGCCCTCGGATTGGGGCACAGAGTCTGGAAGATGGGGGAATCATGGCAATATGTGCGCCACAGATGTCCTCGGTATGGCCCCCGAAGCTCAACTTTATGATTTGCGTATTGCTGGGGGAGGTGGATCGCCCGGAACGATTAGTCGTGCCTTGCAGGCGTTTAATTGGGCAATTAACCGTCATCGCACAGATGGTACGCCTCATGTGCTTTCCAACAGCTGGGGTATTTTTAAGGAGAGCTGGGACTCAACATACGCCCGAAATCCCAATCATCCATTCACTCGCAAAGTCGTTGAAGCTATCAACGAGGGTATCCTTGTCCTCTTTGCAGCCGGTAACTGTGGTGATACATGTCCAGATAACCGTTGCGGTGCTGATGTAGGGCCGGGTCGCAGCATCTGGGGAGCCAATGGACATCCCCAGGTCATGACAGTTGGTGCGGTTAACAAAAACGAGCAATTCATTGGCTACAGCAGTCGTGGCCCTGCAGCACTTGATCCGAATAAGCCAGATTTCTGTTCGATAAGCCATTTCACAGGTTATAACAACAGCGACACTGGAACCTCGGCAGCCACGCCAATCTGTGCTGGTGTCGTGGCCCTGTTTAAGCAAGCAAAATCTACGTTAAGCCAAAATGGGTGCAAATCGGCGCTTAAAGCTACGGCTAAAGATATTGGTCCAACGGGATTTGATCAGCATTCGGGGGCGGGAATTATTCAAGTGTTCACAGCTTTTCAGCGGTTAACCCGGCCAACGATCAAGACGCTGACGCCACCGTGCAGACTAACTCGGACCCCAGTTACTTGTCGGCCAACACGGAATCCACGAGATCCACGTTGCATCCGACCGACACAGAACCCACGAGATCCACGTTGTATCCGGCCAACACGGAATCCAAGAGATCCACGTTGCATCCGACCGACACAGAACCCACGAGATCCACGTTGTATCCGGCCAACACGGAATCCACGAGATCCACGTTGCATCCGACCGACACAGAACCCAAGAGATCCACGTTGTATCCGGCCAACACGGAATCCAAGAGATCCACGTTGCATCCGACCGACGCAGAACCCACGAGATCCACGTTGTATCCGGCCAACACGGAATCCAAGAGATCCACGTTGTGTCCGACCAACACAGAACCCACGAGACCCGCGTTGTATCCGGCCAACACTTCCTCCTCGTTGTCCGCGTCCGACATTGGCAGGACCACGTTGTCCACGGCCAACATTAGCTGGATGTCCACGGCCAACATTAGCTGGATGTCCACGGCCAACATTAGCTGGATGTCCAAGGCCTACGTTAGCCGGGTGTCCACGTCCAACATTGGCCGGATGTCCACGCCCGACATTCTCGGCGGCGATGTGTACACCAGTGCCATTCGAGTATGACTATGGTGATTATGGCTATGGTGACTATGGCTATGGTGATGATGACTATGGTGACTATGGCTATGGTGATGATGACTATGGTGACTATGGTGACTATGGTGACTATGGTGACTATGGTGACTATGGTGGCTATGACTATGGTGACTATGGCTATGGTGACTATGGCTATGGTGACTATGGCTATGGTGACTATGGCTATGGTGACTATGGCTATGGTGATTATGACACTGGTGAATCTGAGTACGAGAATGAAGAAGCGTACTTAGATCCATATGCTACCGAAGAAGAGTGGTATGACGAAGATGCCTACGAAGATGAGTACGACGACTGGGATCTTGGTGAAGAAGATTGGTCCGACGAGACCTCCTAGAAAGTCGTATTATTGACGAAACAGCCGCGGGTGCATATGCACCCGCGGTTTCTTTATGTTTACTTATTGATCTATACATAGTTAAGAAAGGCGGTTATGGCTCCAAACCAGATCGAACTTGTGCATTTTTTGCTCGCGCATCAGGTTCTTACACCATCGGATGTGATTGATACTGGTGTGCGGTTGCTGGATGACAAGCGTGATCGTTTTGTTCTTAGCACACTCGCAATTGGAGGCCAACCCTCGTACATGATTAAGCGTGCACGTTATCCTGAGGTAATAGAGAGCCTCCACCAGGAGTTGCGCGCTTATCGTTATATCAACAACAACACTCAACTTGATTCGGTTGTTCCATCTTTAATCGCTGAAGATTTGCAACATGGCCTGTTGGTCATAAAATGGATAGATGGCGCCGTTTCGGTCAACATGCACTTATCCCCGGAAGAGGCGGCTGACCGTCTTGGTGTTTTGATCGGCAGGCTCCACGCATACACGCAAGAATCTAGTAACGAGATAGGCTCTCTCGGCAGGCCCTGGATTTTATCAAGCCTCAGTCACCATCCCAAGTGGCGGCCACCGGAACTGGATACCATACTCGCACGTACCGATCACGCGGACATTTTGGCAAACGGACTAAAGCATGGACACCATGCCTGGCGTCCGGATGCGCTCATTCATGGCGACCTCAAATGGGAACACTACCTGTTAGATCCTAACCAGGACGAAACCCCGATTTGTTTGATTGACTGGGAACTTGCGACCTTTGGTGATTCGGCCTGGGACGTTGCCAGTATCATCAGTGATATCATGTTTGGCTCACAGTATGGACGTGGGGAAATAATGAGTTCTGTGCAAGAAATAATACAAACGGGGGAGGCGGGGGCATTTCTGCAAAGTTATGCACAACAGCGACCGTTCAATAACGATTTTCTCGAGCGTGTAGCGTTGTATACAGGCGCACGCCTGTTTCAGACCAGCCTGGAATCGGCTTCAGCCTACGGCCTGGGTGAGGAGTCGGGTGTAGACACCCTCCTGGCCATGGCCGTGGATGTTTTTCGTGACCCGAATGGATTTTCAATGGCGTTAAGTCGCAGGTTTATGCAATGAGTACCCGGATAGACCCACTCAATGATCTGGACAGCCTGAATGCTTCGCTAGATCAGGCGATTATGATTGCATCTACATTCGACGCCAATGTGAAAGACCAAATTTCACATGTATTACCAGCCGATGAACTGACAAGCCTGCTATATCAAGAGTGGTACACACGTTCTGGTGAAGAGAAATCAGATACTCCTCTACCCCAAGATCATTGGGCAGAGGTATTCCGCGCAGCACATCAGGGAACCTATCGTTGGGAATCGGGCTGGAGAGCATCCAGAGTTTCCACTGTTGGTCGTGTGATCGCTATCCGTGACGAGGAGGAGCGGGTACTCTATCCGGGGGATTACATCTCTCTAGACCGACCCGGTCTGCCGCCTGTTCCAGGTACAAAAATTGAAGCTGTCTCCCGCCGTGACTCAACCAGTGAACAGCCGGGCTTCTGGATAGCTTATTCAAGTACCTGGGAAAATATTACAAAGCCTATTCTCCGTCTGTACTTTAACATCAGCCCCGAAGGGGCCGTCCGCCTCGCCACCCAGATATCCGAAAAGCTAGCGGATGATATTCCGTATTGTCTAAAATTACCCGTTGATTCGGCAGGCTACCAACGGGCAGATACGGCTGTACTCTATTTCGAGGGAAACCACTTTGAACGGCTACGGACAGAACTCCATGTAATATACGCTGAACTAAAACGTTTTTTACATCCGGAAGTTCCAGCGTTAACAAAAAAACTTGAACCGGGATTTGGGTTGGCTGAGGATCCCCCCGAGGACTCTGAAAGCTTTGGCTTACATCGTTGCCGCCTGATTGCCGAGGGATTTCTGGCAGCGAAAAGAAGTGACGGGCATGATTTTACCACCATGCGTGCCACGATTATAAACCATTTCCTGGAGGTCGGCATCGACCTCGCACGGCCACATCTTAATCCGGGAACCGTGAATGATTACGACTGGTAATACCTATGCATGGATCCAGTAAAGCAGGCACACGAAATATCACAGCTAATTCACAGCGATTCCTTGATGTCGCTTTACGGATTGGGCAGCGGTTGTCGGAAGATGCGATCTGGCATGATGGGCGTTGTACCTGGACGGGTGATGATGTCGATTATGTAAATGATGAGTGGAAGGTCATCCATCAGACGGTGGACGCTTATCTCTACTCCGGTAATGCAGGGATTGCGAGGTTTCTCATACTGTGCTGGCAGGCAAGCGACGATGACCGTCTGCGGGAAACAGCAATGGGAGCAATCCGCCAGTCATTGCATTTTCCTGAGCAGCATCCGGGCGAAAAGCTACCCCTGGGCCTGTACGATGGTTTGACCGGCGTTGCACTGGTAGCAACTGACATCGGACACCAACTACAGGAACACGAGTTTATCGAAGGGGCTCAACAACTCACGGAGGAGATATGTCGCCGAATTGATGCTGGAGAGATCCCTGAAACAATTGATTTAGTCTCTGGAATTGCCGGGATTTTGACCGGCCTTGTGCAACTCGCAAAGACTACCGGCAATCCATCTTTGTATAACACGTGCCATATCCTCTCTGAGCAACTATTGGCTCAGGCTCTGCATACGGATTATGGATGGTACTGGGCAGAAACTGCACAGCAAGATTCACATGCCGGACTATGCGGGCTTGGCCATGGAGCTGCGGGTATCGCCCATGCGTTGATCGAGTATAGTCAAATGACAGGTGACGAGGATTGTCTTTCGGCGGCACGGCAGGCCATGCGTTATGAGAGGAGCTGGTTTCATCCCTGGGAGAGCAATTGGCCCGACAACCGTGATACGGATGAAAAAGGTGAACACGTGTCTGATCAGGAACTGGTTTACCCAGTCTACTGGTGTCATGGTGCCGCTGGGGTTGGACTTTCACGTTTACGTGCCTATCAACTTACCGGCGATAAAAATGACCTTGCGGAAGCTGGTTCGGCAATTCAAGTAGCAACACGCCATGCGAAACAGCTAATCAAGGAAGCGAAACGTACGCGTCGTTTATCAGCTGATACAAATCTGAGCGTTTGCCATGGACTTGGCAGCATCATCGACTTGTTTGTCTATGCTCATCAAGTGTTGGGGCGCGATGAGTTTCTCCAGCGGGCCCGTGATATTGGGACCTTCTGCATCCGCATTAGTACGGGAAAGCGGGAATATTGGCGTTGCGGTATTCATGACGGTGGCGAAACTCCGGGGTTGATGCTGGGACTAGCTGGCATCGGATACAATTTCCTCCGGCTACAGCATCCGACTGCGCTAACTCCGGCCGGCATGGTAGTAGATTTTACCTGATTGCACAGGTACGGGGTCTAATCTAGCAATATATAGTTAAACCCGAATCTACTCCCAACGAAGTCAATTGTGAGTTAAGGGGTGTAGATCATCCACTGACGATTTTTTCTCGTTCCCATGCTCCGCGTGGGAATGCATACCGTAGGTACGTGTGAAGCGGCGTATGGATTCCCACGGAGGACCGTGGGAACCAGGGGGGTTGGTGGGGTGTGAATACACAGAGAGATGA
>Ga0316202_10003100_pt1 | contig 10311 bp, 7 predicted proteins | sample 3monrhotite_MG_FD_204934 | JGI IMG/M metagenome (GOLD analysis project Ga0316202, IMG submission 204934) | Microbial mat bacterial communities from mineral coupon in-situ incubated in ocean water Damariscotta River, Maine, United States -... | ecosystem: Environmental > Aquatic > Marine >...
CTCGGAGGAGGCAATGAAGCTGGGTCGGGCTGGGGCACCGGGGGAAGGGGAGCCAGGCCCATTAGGTCTCGGCTGAGGTTGATCTCGGCCAACCCAGCCGCCATGAACTTGGGGTAGACGTCAGGGGGCAGCGCCTCTTTGAGACCGAGGGGATCCTCTTCGTGGTTCCGCAGAATCTCGAAGTAGTCCTCGGCGGGCTTGGGCGCCTCGCTGAGCTTCTCGCTGGCGGTGAGGCAGGTGGTGATGTCGGTGAAGTCGCGCTCGGCCACGTTGACCAGCCCGCGCCAGGTCAGGTAGAGCTTGTTGTCCTCGAGGTCAGCGAAGAGGGTGTCTAGGACGAGGGGGACCTCGACGTCCTCGCCGGTGATTCGGCGGACGAAGTGACGGACGCGGATCTTGGGCAGCTCCGTGGACCAGGCCGAATGGCGAACGTGCAAGTTCTGAAAGAAGAGCTCCTCGTCGCCTCGAAGGTATCCCTCGAGCTGTTGGTCCTCGGGCGCCGCGCAGAAGTAGCTCCAGTCGAAGTCGTCCGAGAAGAAGGGCGCCCGGGTCGCCTTCCAGACCTTGCCGTAGTTCTTCCCCGTCTTACTAACGCGAGGCTCCCAGAGCGGATTGATCGGCATGAAGCACCCAGGCCGTGGCTTGTGCTTCATGGAGGTGATCAGCTCCTGCGGGAGCTCGACTCGTGGCAGGACGCGCCGCTCTGCGCCCATTCCGACCGGGTTCTGCGGGATCTTCGGCCCGCCAAAGGCAGTCTCCCAGGTCAGAGGAACCGAGCGGAACTTGAGCGGAACCGAGTAGGAAGCCCCGAACAGGAATCCGGGCTTCCAAGCCCGCGGTCCACTGACGACGAGCTGCTTGGACCACTCGCCGACCTTGAACCCGACCGCCGTAAAGGTGTCGGGACCACCACAGGGGTAGGCGGTCCCCCGGAGCATGACTTCGGCGTTGGGTTTCCAGTCAGCGAAGTCGCTCGGGTAGACGATGGCCTTGACGCGGTCGAGATCGTCCTCAGCGACGGTATCGGCGGTCATAAAGCCCGCCTCCATCACGTCCTCGATCTCGGTCAGCGGCTCACCGGGGACGAGCCGGTAGGTACCGCGGACCACGACGGTCATCTGAGCCTGAGGTGGATTTCGGCTGGTTAGCTTTCGCCCGTACTGGAGCGAAGTCAGGTTCTTGTGGAACACGGCTCGGCCTAGCTCCCGACCGTGACCATCAAGCCCGTCTTGCCGATCTTGAGCTTGAGGTCCGTGCTCTCCATGCCAATGTTCGTTTCAGAGGCGAGCTTGAGGGTCATGGCGGAGCCCAGGAACATTTCCATAGTCGAGGCCAGCTTGAGGTCCATGGCCGACCCCAAGAAGAGACCCATGGTCGAGGCCAGCGAGAGGTTCATCTGTGACCCCATGAACATCCCCATGGTGGAGGCCATAGCCATGTCCATCTTCGACCCCATGCTCATGGACATTTCGTTGCCCATGTTCATGGACATTTGATCGCCCATGGCCATGGACATCTCCATCCCGACCATGCTCATGGAGGTGCTCATGCCGCCCATCTTCATGGAGTTCGCGACTCCGACGGTGCTCATGTCCGAGACCATTCCGGCCTTGGTCATGCTGTTCGACATTCCGAACATGTTCATGGAGTTGCTCATAGCGCAGTCGGACTTGGAGTTACTCATAAGCGACTTCGACATGCTGTTCGACATCAGCGAGGCGCTCTTTGAGTTGCTCATGAGGCAGTTGCTCATCGAGTTGCTCATCAGCGTGTTGCTCATGCTGTTGGCCGCGCCGATGTTGCTGACGTCGTTGGTCGTGAGCGCGTTGGTCAGGCTCATGGACGCGCCGATGTTGCTGATCGAGTCCGTCATGCCGACGTTGCTCAAGGAACGCTTGGTGACCCAGGTCTCCATGGAGCCCGAGTAGATCCCATCGCTCTGCGAGCTGGAGTTGCCAAGGCTGATGCTCGCGCTCGGTCCGACCGAGACCGAGTAGGAGCCGCCGAAGCTGCCAGAGAACGAGGTGCACTCGCGCTCGAACATGTTCCAGGGCTGACCGGGAGGCAGGACCATTTGCATCCGCGGAATCAGGGTCGCCTTGTGCTCGTGGTGCCAGTGTGGGCGCCAGGTGGGCTCGGTCTGAGCCGAGTAGTAATCGTCGAGCCAGTTGTTCCAGAGCTCTGCGCTGAGGTCGAAGGGGTTTTCGTCGGTGTCCTCAAGGCTGCGCGTGTCGGTGTCGCCGTCCCCGTCGCTGTCGTCGTTCGCGCTGTAGCCCTCTTCACCCTTCTCGGGCGAGCCAAAGCCAGGGCTCGGGAGGGCCCCCACGAGCTCCCGCGCCTGTGGAGGTGAGTTGGCGGGAGAAGCGGCTGCAGTCGCTTGGGGCGTGGGCCCAGCTGGAGTCGCTGCCTTGGGAGTGGGTGCCGGGAACCCGCGAGCAGCCGGAGCGTGCGCCCGCGCAGGGTCCTCGGTTTCGGGTGCCAAGGCGGCTAGGGCAGCGGCCGTGTTGGCGTTGGCTGGCCAAGGCGTGAGTCGCGCAGGGCGGTGAGGTGCTGCTGCCGACTCCGCGACCCATTCCAGATCGAAGCTGGCCTGCTCGTTTCCAGCGCGGGTGTAGTCGTAGCGGACCCCCAACACGCGCAACAGGTGCTCACCCGAGCGAATCCGAAAGCCCGGTCTAATCCGGCCATCACCAGAGGTTGCCCTGTAGCGAGTTCCTTGCCCCAAGAGTTCTTGGCGACGCAACTCAGCAAGGTGGCGCGCTTGTCGAACGTTGCGCCAGTGCGCGTCGGGGAGGATCTCCTCTGGGCCACCGCGGGGATCGCAAGCCGCGCTGGCGTAGAGGGGCTCCTCGAGTTGACCGTCTGAGACCAAGACCACGGCTCGCGGTAGCGGGCTTCGAGTCGTCTTCAGATGACGTTGCTGGTCGAGCGGAAGCTCGACCTCGCCGCAGGGGAGCTCGCCGTCGAAAAAGAGGATCTGCTCCCGCCCCGTCTCGTCCGAGACGAAGCTCAACCCTACGCCTTCGCGCTCGAGCCAGCGGGTCAGGAAGGACAAGTCCGTCTCGTTGTCTTGCACGATCAGCTTGTGAACCGGTCGCTCAGCGCGGGTCGCTAGAGGACGCTTGGCTTCGCTCTCGAGTAGCTCTGGGGCCAAGACGAAGTCCTCGCCCTCGGCCAAGCCCAACTCGCCGAGCAGCGTCCGGATCAAGCCTAGGACCGAGAGGTGGCGCAGGACTCGGCTTCGGCGACGCCGTCCGAGAGCGCTCAGTCGCGGCTGAATCACGGCTCGGCAGCGGAGCGATCCAGCTGGCCCCTCCGAGAGCTGGAGTTGGCCAACCGATCCTGCGACCCAGCGCAGGGCCCCGACGCTCGGGAGACCGAGGGCTGCCCGGGCATAGAGGAGGGCGTCCGGATCGAAGCCTTCAGCAGGGCAGAGGAACTCTATTTCAAGGCGGTAGAGGCTATCGAGGGCCTCTTCCCCATGAATCGAAAGGACCACGGCATTGGCTGGTGCCCCGGGGCCATGGAAGCGAAGTTGCGGCTGCACGAGCGGAGGTTGGTCAGACATGAAAGATCGACTCCCGGGTGTGGTCAGAAGGCTAGCATGTGCCCCGCTTCGGTTGTGGCAAGCCGCTGCTAGGGAACTACTTAGCTGCCTCTCAGACGCTGGGTGTCTCTTGCGTTGGCAGGAACGCAAAGCGGAGTTTGGCAACAGCGTTGCCAGGCGACTAGGCGGGGAAGACTTCGCCCCACCAGGGTTCGCGACGGAGCGCGCTTGGCTTGATGTCCCCCGCGCGCACACCGCGGGCGACCAAGGCCGCCTCGTAGCGCGCCCAGCCGCCTCCCTCGACCCTGCGAGCCGTGACCGGCTCGAGCTGCTCGAGGCGCCGGCAATGGTCGTAGTGGTAGCCCGCGCGCAGCGTCTCCTCGAGGGCCAGGGCCAAGCGCGCCAGGCTGACCGGGTCCGCCTCGGCGAAGAGCCGATACCCGCCAGGCGCCCCTTCCAGCCCTAGGACTGGCGCCAAGATCGCGAAGCCCGGCTGGACTCCGGTCTCGGCGCAAGCGCTCGCAATGGCAGCCGCGACCTGGCCCGGGGCGAGCTTCTCGCCCGCGAGGTCGCTGACGCCGTCGGCCCGCCCCACGAAGCGAACCAGCGGCGTCCTCTGGAAGCGACCCACGACCTCCACCACATCGCCCAAGCGATAGCGGAACAGCCCGCCCTGAGTCGTCAAGAGCGGGAGGTAGCGCTGGCCCTCCTCGGCCGCGTGGAGCGGCAAGGGTCGCGCGTCAGGCTGGCCGCTGGGTTGCAACTCGAGGAGGTGCCCATGAGGGATCAAGGTGGCGCCTGGACGATCCAAGAGGGGGAACGAGAGCGCCCCCTCGGTCGCAAACAAGCCCTTGGGCTGAACCTCGACGCTTCGTGGAAGGAGAGAGCGGAGTGCCGGGAGCTGCTGAGCTGCTGCAGCGTCCGCCCAGCAAGACACGAGGGAGAGGTTCGGCCAAAGCCGCTCGAGCTGGAGAGGCCCGCTGGGGGGAAAGGCCTCGCGGATCCGCTCAGCCCTAGACCGATCAGCAGCTGGAAGATCCGGGAAAGGTCGCTCGAGGGACCCGCTGGGAGGCGAGAGGGTCCCGCGCGCGGTGTCCCAGGCCAGGCGCTCGGCGTGGGTTCGCGCGAACTCTAGGAGCAGCGTCAGGTAGCTCGGGCTCCAGACCGAGAGGAAACCCAGGCAGGGGTCGGCCAAGAGGTAGCGCAAGGTCACGTAGCGACAGGTCGGGACGTCGGGCAGGCGGGCGACCTCGGGAGGCACCGGCAGCAGGCGCCGCAGGATCTTGCGGACCGGCGCTGGGAAATACTCGGTGTCGTCCTCGAAGCCGACCCGGGTCCCGCCCGGCGTGACCTCGTCGCGGACGCCTGCGGGAGAGATCGACCAATAGCTGCTCCCCCGCCTCAGCGCTGGGCGCTGAGTCAGGAGGTCATAGAGCCAGGGTCCGGTTCCGGCGGAGTATTCCTCCAGGAAGGGACGCGTATATGGGAGGTACTTCGCGGCGTGGGTCGAACCCGAGGACTTCTCGAACACGAGGGGCGCCGAGCGGGTCAGGACCTTGGCCTCGCCCTGCTTGAGGCGCTCGATCCAGGTCGCGTGACCCTCGTAGTCCCGGATCGGGACCGCGTCCTGGAAGTCCTCCAGGGACTTGACGCGCGAGAGTCCGTGGGCCGCTGCGAAGGCCGTCCCCTTCGTCTCGCGGAGGAGCGAGCGCAAACGTTCTTGCTGGGCGCGCTCGGGGTTCTTGGCGGCGCGAAGATAGCGTCGCCACGCTCCGCGCAGCGAGAGCCGATAGCCCTCGTTGAGGGCTCGCAGGACTCGCTCGCGTCGACTCACGCGAGAGGAAATGGCGCGGGTTGGAGGAGCCTCACTCGGTCGCGTCGGGAGTCGCCGGGTCCGAACCTGAGCCGCCCTGAGCCTGCTGCTGAGCCTTGAGGGCAGCCGTCAGATCAAGGATCTCTTGGCGCGAGGGGATATCGAGGGACTCCCGCAGCGTCTTGCCGATTCCAAGCACGAAGGGCTGAAGGGAGCTTTGAGCTGCCTCCGCCTGACCCGCGAGCTTGGACTGAAGCTCGGCCGCCAGGGTCTCGAGCTCCTTAGCGCTGAGGTGCCCGCCCTCTTGGAGGCGGACGAACTCGTCGCGAGCGACGCTGGCGAAGCCAGGGCGGGAGAGGAAGGAGGCAATCAGCTTCTCGATCACAGCCTGAGGATAGCGAGAGTCAGGCCGGGCGCGAAAGGGGCCGAGGTTGATTTCGCGCTTGAGTGGCTAACGCGCTGCGTTAACCTCTGGCGCACCGAGGAGCCCTCATGAGCGAGCACAGCCCGCCGTCTGGCGACCAAGAAGCCAAGAAGAAGCGCGGCGGCCTCCTCTACAAGCTGGCCCTCGCGAGCGTCGGAAGCGTCAAGCTCGCCCAAGAAGAGCTGAGCAGCCTCTTCCGCCGCGCCCCTGAGGTGCCCCGCGACCCCTCCGAGCCCGAGGGCGAGCCCCTCCCGACCCTCAAGGCCTCGCCTGCTGCAGAGGACCGAATCGACTCCACGATCAATAAGGTCCTAGCCTCCCTCACCGTCGCTAGCCGCGACGAAGTCCAAGCCCTCCAAAGCGAAGTCGAGGCCCTCGCGACTCGAATCGAAGCCCTTCGCGCGCGCCGCGCAGGGAAGGCCTAACCCTCCTCACGGTCTCGGCAGAGCGCGATTCGCGCCCTCCCGACCGCCCTCGTATGCTTACGGGCCTCTGCCCAGGTGATTGACCTATGGTCCGCACGATCAAGCGCTACTCAAACCGCAAGCTCTACGACACAGAGGACAAGCGGTACATCACGCTCGAGCAAATCGCTGAGCTGGTCCGCGACGGACAGGACATCCGCGTCGTCGAGAACCAGACTGGCCAGGACCTGACCAACGTCACCCTCTCGCAGATCCTCCTCGAGCAGGAGAAGAAGCAAGAGAGCACCATCCCCAAGACCTTCTTCATGAACTTGATCCAGCGGAGCCAGAGCTCCGTGGTCGACTTCTGGAAGAAGAACGTCCAGACCTACTTCGAGGGCAGCCTCCTCTCGGACGATCGGATCGAGCAAGACGTAGACGAGCTCGTCGCCAAGGGCGAGATCGAGCAGGAAGAGGCCAGCCAACTCAAGGACGAGATCAAGACCCGGAGCCAGACCTTCCGCCAGCGGCTGGACGAGGTCGTCGAGGCTCGGGTCCACGACATTCTGGGTGTGCTCAACATTCCCAGTAAGGCTGAGGTCGAGGCCCTGCGCTCTCAAATCGCTGATCTGAACGCGCAGATCGACGCGCTCTCGAAGGACGGCTAGGAAAGCGATTCACGAGCCACGCTGAGACCCCTTGGCGAGGCACGGAGAACGCGCGATTCGAGCACTCCTCGGCGACGAGCAACCCCCTCAGGAGGACGAAGCCGAGCGAGTGCTCGTGTATCTGCCTGACCTGGTGCACGCTTCCGGAGTTTCCTCCGCGTACGCCTTCAAGGAGAGCTTGACTCGCTCACCCTCCGCCCCCAGACTTCTCCGCTCGTGCGCAACCCCTGCCCCCGCTTGCTGACCTTCCTCGCCTGCTTGGCGCTCCTTCTCGGAGCTGGCGGCCTAGGCGTGATCGGTGGCGCGTTCGCACCCGAGGAGGCTGAGCTCAGCCTCGAAGAGACGAAGGTCACCGAGTGCGAAGACCCAGTCCTCGCCCGCTCCGACCGCCCCTTCACGCCTTCTGGTCTGCGAGTGCGAGGACTCCTCAACGCCTCGCCGCTCGCTGTGGCTCGAGAGAATCCGCTCCGGGGGACCCCGCCCCGTGACGCCTGGGAGCGCCCTCGGCGCTGCTAGTTCGGGCGGGCCTCTGCCCGCCCTTACCTCGCCTGGTGACTGCTAGGGCGAGGCGAACTCCTCCTCCCAGAACTCGATAGACCACAGCCCCGCTGTGCGCCGCGCCCTGAAGCGTGGAGCCCAGGAGCACCTATGACCGAGGACTCGACCTCCGAGCCCACCGGGGACGATCCCGAGACCGACGGCCCCCAAAGCGACGCCCAGAGCGACGCTCCCCAGAGCGCTGAACCCGGCGACGCCACTCCCAGCGAGCCGGCCCCTGAGCCGCCGCCCACCCCCGCGGCGCCGGAGGCCGTCGACGACGGTCTCGCCTTTACGGGGCGCTTCGCCGGGGGATTCGTAAACGACCTCAAGCGACGTTTTCCCTCCTATGCCGACGACTTCAAGCAGGGCGCCCACCCCAAGGTCCTGGCCTCGACGCTCTTCCTCTTCTTCGCTTGCCTCGCCAACGCCATCGCCTTCGGAGCCCTGACAGAGCAGGTCACCGGTGGACAGATCGGCACCATCGAGATGGTCCTGGCGACGGCAGCCGGCGGAGTGCTCTTCGCGATCTTCGGCGGGCAGCCGCTCACGATCCTGGGCGGCACGGGTCCGATCGTGATCTTCACGGGTCTCCTCTATGGGGCCTGCAAGTCAATGGGCCTCGACTTCCTCCCGGTCTACGCCTGGACCGGGATCTGGTCCGGGTTCTTCATGGTCGTGTTGGCCCTGACCGACGCCAGCGCTCTGATGCGCTTCTTCACGCGCTTCACGGACGAGATCTTCGCGGCCCTGATCGCGGTGATCTTCATCGTCGAGGCCGTCCGGTCCATGATCGGGCCCTTCCACCACGTCAAGGGGATCGAGCACCACGACTTCTCGGTCCCGCTCCTAGGCGTCGTCCTCTGCCTGGGGACCTACATCCTCTCCAAACAGCTCAAGACTGCGGCTCAAACGCGCTTCGCCTGGGAAGGAGTGCGGAACTTCCTCTCGGACTTCGGCCCCGCGATCGCGATCACCGCCATGACGCTAGCCGCGCTCCAGCTCCCCGAGATCAAGCTCGAGGGGCCGGCCATGCCCGACACCTTCGCCACCACGAACGGGCGCCCCTGGCAAGTCGAGCTCTTCGAGATCCCGACCTGGGCCATCTTCGCCTGCGCCCTCCCGGCGCTCATGGCCACGATCCTGCTCTTCTTGGACCAGAACATCACGACCCGCCTCGTCAACGCCCCTGGCAACAAGCTCCAGAAGGGCTCTGGGTTCCACCTCGACCTGCTCGTGGTCGGTGTGATCATCGCCGTCAGCAGCTTGTTCGGACTCCCTTGGATCGTGGCGGCCACGGTCCACGCCCTCAACCACGTCCGGAGCCTCGCCACGGTCGAGGTCAAGGAGGAAGGCGGCGTCAAGCGAGAGGTCATTGCCTCCGTCCGGGAGAACCGAGTCTCAGGCCTCGCGATTCACCTCCTGATCGGCTCTGTCGTGGTGTTCATCGACGTCAAGGTCGGGAGCAACACCGTCGGAGGTCTGATCAAGGCGATCCCGATGCCTGTCCTCTTTGGACTCTTCCTGTTCATGGGCTTCAACACCCTCCTCGGCAACGAGTTCTGGGATCGGGTCACGCTCTGGGTCACCGACCCCAGGCTCTACCCCAAGACCCACTACGTGAAGCTCGTCCCACACAAGAAGATCCACGTGTTCACGGCGATCCAAGCCGCGGCCTTGGCTGCATTGTGGGCCCTCAAGACGAGCGCGATTGGGATCCTGTTCCCCGTCCTGATCGCCCTCCTGGTCCCGCTCCGGCTCTTCCTCAAGCGCTTCTACACGCCTGAGGAGCTGGCCGTCCTAGACGCCGAGGAGGAGCTCGACGAGGCGGCGGCGGACGCCTTCATTGGCGACGCCCACGCCTAGGCGCTGCTGGCTTGGCTAGCTGGACCGTCTCGGAGGGGGCTCACATGCCCAGAGAAAGGCCGCGAAGCGAATCGTCGCTCGGGCCCGACTCGGGGTAGCCCCCTCGCGCTGGGCGACCCGGAGGACGACGCGCAGCCCGTGCAGCGCTCCTCCGGGCCAGCCCTCGCTTCGCGCCACTTCGCTTCCCCAGTAGTGAGTCAAGTGCTCGGTGAGTCGTCGTTGATCTGTCTCGCCGGCGAACTCGGACCAGGCCTCGGCGAAGTGCGGCGGGAGCGATCGGGTCGAGGGCGCCCAGACCGCGAGGAGGCCCAAGGTCGCGGCCACCACCGCGCTGGGCCCCCCCCAGAACTCGAGCGCTCGGCCCCAGCGCTCGATGTCCGGGGAGGCCTGCGTCGTGACGCCTAGCGCGCGGCGCGCCGCGCTGTGCCCCAGGAAGGCCGCTACGTGGAGCCGCTCTGGGCGGAGGTCCTCGGCGCCAGGCGTCGCGAGGGCCAAGGCCTGGAGGGCGGCGCGGTCGCGAAGCAAGACCGCTCGCAAGCGCCGCGCGTCAGGGCGTGGCTCCGGCGCTGGGCTCGGCGCAGGCCAGAGCTGCCGCGGGGGAGGGGGCGCGGGGGGGAAGTAGCCTCGCGAGCACGCCGGCCCGCGGATCCCAAGCTGCAGAGTCGTCACACCAGGGTCCTCAGCCCCGCCGTGCCACAAGACACTCCAAGGCTGCGCGCGTCACGCGTCCCTCTCGTTAGAATCGCGAGCCCCGGGGCTCTAGCTCCTGGGACGCCATAGCTTGCGTCCGGCCCCCTTCTCGGCGAATATCTTCCCCGCTCCGCCAGAGTGGAGGAATGGCAGACTCGAGGGTTTCAAAAACCCTTGCCGAAAGGCGTGTGGGTTCGAATCCCACCTCTGGTATCGTGTTGGGCGCCGCGGACACCACCGCGGCGCCCGCTCACTTGAACTCGACGATTCGGCGCTCGATGGGTCTTTCTCCCTAACTCGTGTCGCCAGCCTTGCTCCTCGACTCTGAGCCAGGTATACCTTTGCGCTTCCACTCGCCTCAG
>Ga0316202_10003102_pt1 | contig 10310 bp, 6 predicted proteins | sample 3monrhotite_MG_FD_204934 | JGI IMG/M metagenome (GOLD analysis project Ga0316202, IMG submission 204934) | Microbial mat bacterial communities from mineral coupon in-situ incubated in ocean water Damariscotta River, Maine, United States -... | ecosystem: Environmental > Aquatic > Marine >...
TGTTTCCGCTGATGAGGTCTCCGCCAGCGCTCGCGGTGCTGTCCTCCAGATACATGCCGCCGCCATCGACTCCGATGTTGCTGGAGATCTCGTTTTTGGACAGGGTGACGGGCGCCGCGCTGCTCATGAAGACGCCTCCCCCTTGGTTCTGGGCCACGTTGTCGCTCACGTAGAGCCCGGAGAGATACAGGCCCACCACGTTGATGGCGGCCAGGCCGCCACCCGAGCCGCCGCCCTGGGCCTGGTTGGCGGTGATCTGCATCCCAGAGGCGCTCACGCTCTGGGAGTTGGCCACGAGCAGGCCCCCGGCCAGATCCTGAGAGACATTTCCGCCCACCACACCGTCTCTGATCTCCAGGCCGTCCATGCCCGAGAATCCACCGCCGCCGGCGGTCAGCGCCGTGTTGTCGGTGGCGTAGACATCCTCGACCACCGTGTCGGTGCCGTAGCCCAGAAACCAGCCCCCGCCGGCGGCAGCGTCGTTGTCGCTGAAGGTGTCGCCAGAGATGGTGGCGACGGTAGAGTAGAGGATCAGCAGGCCGCCGGCGGTGGATGTCGCGACATTGGACTGCCAGTCGTTGCCGGACAGGGTGGTGTCGGAGACGGTCTCCAGGTGGGCACCAGCCCCGGAGCCAGCCTCGTTCGAGGTGAAGGTGTTGTCTGTCAGGGTCGGGCTGGTGAGCCCCACTCCCGACAAGCCAGCCCCCACGCTGGCCGCCTGGTTGTGCTCGAAGGCGTTTCCTTCGAGTAGGGTGTCCGTCTCCAGGGTCAGAAACAGCCCGCCGCCGCCCCTGGTTCCTTGAGCCTCGTTATCATCGAACATGTTGCCTAATACCTGGGCGCGCTCGGTGTAGTAGCCGTAGGCACCGCCCCCCTCCTCAGAGGCGAGGTTGGCCGTGAAGGTGTTGCCTGAGACCTCGATGTCGTGGCTGCCGAGCCACATCAGCCCGCCGCCGCCGACCGCGCTGTTCTTCTCGAACGTGTTGTTGGACACGCTGCCCGCGTTCGCCGACCAGATGGCGGCGCCGCCGCCGACAGAGAGCCCCACGTTGTGGGCGAAGAGGTTGTCCTCGACCACCAGGGCGGGGCTGTTCACGCTCGCCAGCCCCCCGCCCGCGTCCGACTGGTTGGCCACCAGCTCGTTGTCCCGCAGCTCACCGTCCGTCACAGCGTCCAGAGAGATGGCGCCGCCACGCCCCCCCGAGATGTTGGACTCGAAGCGGTTGCCCTGCACCAGCAGGCCGTCCACATTGGAGGCGAAGACGGCGCCGCCCTCCAGCCCCGCGTCGTTGGTGTCGAAGAAGTTGTCCCGGAGCTCGATGTCTCCGCTGTTGACGACGAAGACACCGCCCCCCTCGTCGGTGACAATGTTGCTTGTGATCCGACACTGCTGCAACACGAAGCCCTCGGAGCCGTTGACGAAGACACCGGCCCCGTGGGCAGACGAGCCCCCGGAGATGGTGAAGCCGGTGAGGGTCACGTCGTCAGAGGCCACCGTCACAGCGGTGCCGAGGACACCCGCCTCGATGTGCGTGGCAGCGTAGCCCTCTAAGGCGCCGACCACGACGGGGTGGGAGATGGTCACCGCGTCCCAGGTGCCCGCCTCCACACAGACCCAGGCCCCGTCGTCGACGGTGTCCACAGCCTGCTGGATGGTGAGATAGTCCGCAGGCACGATGACATCGGAGTCCTTGCCGGTGCAGCTCTCCAGCACCCCGGTGCAGGGCAGCTCCTCCGCGCCAGGGTTGATGTCGGCGCTGCTGTCGTCACAGTCGGTGCCATCCGCCACCATGTCCAGCGGCTGCTCACAGGCGGTCACCACGTCACCCGGGTCACCGAATCCGTCCTGATCCGCGTCCATGTGCCAGCTCGTAGCGTCCAGCGCCAGCTCCTCGTCTACAGCGCCGTCACAGTTGTTGTCCACGCCGTCACAGACCTCATCAGCGTCGGGGTGGATGCCGACATCCGAGTCATCACAGTCTCCCTGGTCAGCGGTGAAGCCATCGCCGTCCAGATCGCCGTCCTTGTCGGGATCGCCCTTGCAGGCCACGAGCAGAGCGAGGAGTGTGATGGATCGGGTCAAGGGAGCCTCCTTGTTGCGCCCCCAGGGGATGCACAGGCTGTGCCAGTGATTCTCGGCCTCAGAAGGAAATCGGTGGGGCAAAAAACGCTACCAACGCCGAGACTCTCGGGTCAGAACACCCACTGGAAGATCCCGACATTCCCACACCGGTCGCAGAAAACAGCGCCCGGCGCAAACAAACACTCACCTGGCTGCAGCCCCGAGCTGACTGGGCACGGTGCTTGCTTGTGAGGAAGGCGTCCCCTCTCCCCCGAGGTACTCATGAACGCGCTCCGCCCTGCACTGCTCCTGACGCTCTCGCTCGCCCTGCTGTCCCCTCGTCCAGCCACTGCCTGCGATCAGGAAGACTGCACGCACGAGGCGGCCGAGGAGGGAGCCCTGCCCGCAGCCACAGCCGCGCCAGAGGCGCCCGCGAGCGTGGCGGAGGCCTGGGAGCCGCTGCTTAAGAACCCTGGGATGGCAGCCTTCTTCGATGGGATCTTCGTCGACCTGGGCGTCCGGGTACAAGAAACGGGGGAAGAGCTCACCATCCACCACATGGGGGACCACTTCACCCTTGAGGAAGGCATCGACGCAGGCTCGGTCGACTACACCGTGCCCATCCGGCTCGAGAACGTGTCGAACCTCGCGTCGCACGGCGCAGATGAGATGGTCGACCGCGCAGAAGCCTACGCGATCCTCGACGTGATGTTCACCCCGATGACGCAGGTCACCCTGGCGGCGAGCCCCGTCATCCGGAGCAAGAAGCTGCGACGCGCGGCCGGGGTCGAGGCCCTCATCCACGTCGAGCTGCTGGACGCAAGCGGTGAGGTCGGGCGGACCCACACTCTCGCGTTCGTTGAGGAGCAGTGGCTGGTCATCCCGGGCCTCCACGGAGAGGCGCAGCGTGTCTTCCACATGACCCCAGAAGACGCGGCGGTGTACCAGCGGCACATCTTTGCCGCCACGAAGACCGACACGAACAAGGGTTGGATGCAGTTTGCGCGCTGGTACAACGAGTGGCGAGAGTCTGTCTCGACCGTTCCCTGATGCTGACAGGGAACACAGGAGCGGTTCCTGGCGGGCGCCGTGCTGCAGCTCGTCAAGAGCCGCTTGGCCTTCGCCACCCTCTCCACTCGATACTCCACAGCACCATCGACCGATCTGCTCCAGCCGCGGTCGAGGCGGTGCAACGCATTCGACATCGGGTTCGTATTGATTCTGTGTTGGTTCCTTATCTGAAATCAGGAGAAATGGGAAATTCCCGCCCATCGCATATTTAACTGGTGGGAGGCCCATCCTGGGGACTCCCGCCCCCAACTCGCGATATGAGGTGAGTGATGACCATTGCTGTCAACCTGATGCAGAACCCCGGTTTCTACCACAAAAATGCTGTCCACACGGCACTCGCTGCGGCAAAGATGAACCAGACGCAGCAGTTCAAGAACGTTGAGATCCAGAACGGCTACGGGACTGCGACCACCGTGTCCGTCACACCTGGCTACGGTGCTACGGTCTCTGCGTCGATCGACATTCAGGTCACCACGGTCTCGAAGCAGACCTTCGATCAGATCATCAACGAGGTCAAGAAGAGCAGCTCCTACCAGAACAGCTCGTCCTTCCGCTCCCAGGTCGACAGCGCGAGCTATGAGTCTGCAGCATCGAGCTCCTCGGGCATCTTTGGTTGGCTCGTCGGAAAGAAGAGCAGCTCCTACACGAACAAGCACAGCGACATCACCCAGGCCATCAACGCGGTCAACAGCGGAAACGCCCACGACGATGTGACCGTCGCCAACAGCGTGGCGAGCATCATGGTCAAGAACACTTCCAAGGTGCACGTTACCGCCAACGTCCAGGTCACCGGCCAGCTCCTCACGCCGTCTCCGACGGTCATCGCTGTCCAGACCACGACGTTCTCCTTCACCGACCAGAAGGGCAACAAGTCTTCGGTCTCGATGATCAACCAGAGCCCGCTGGTCCCGGTCGACGCCAACACCGGCACCGTCAGCCAGAACGGTGTCTCTCCTGGGTCCAAGCTGACGCTGGCTCCGATCTCGGGCTGAGACCGACCAGCCTGCGTGACATCCTCGGCAGCACACCTTGGTGTGCTGCCGCCTTTAGCGCTGGACAGACAAGGCAACAATGACTGCCTGTGCCCAGGGAGGAAACCATGTGCAATCCACGTGTCATCCTCACCGCCGGCAGCCTGTATACGCTATCCATCCGGTCTATCTGCACAACATCGAGATGGACTCCGCAAGCCTGCGGAGTCCATCTCGATGCCTGCGCGGCCCGGCCCAGCGCCAGCAGCTCGCGGCGCCTCAGCCGTGGCGGGTGCGTCACGGCGCGGCTGAGGCCAGCTTCTCGGCGAGGAGGGAGCCCATCACGGCGCTCCCCTCGACCGACGGGTGGACGTGGTCAGTGTCGAACATCTCCAGGTCGTCACCTGAGATCACCTCGCGGGCATCGACGAAGATGATGCCCTCGTGCAGACCGGCGAGGGCCGCCTGGCGGCTGGACAGCTCCACGAGCTCGTCTCCGCAGCGGTCGAAGCCATACTCTGCGCTCTCGGGGATGTCTGGGTAGCCCATGATGGCGACCTGCACACCGCTGTCGGCGACCTCGATGACGAAGTCGGGGAGCAGCCCGCTGGTGCTGTCGCTGCTGATGATGCGCTCCATCACCGCGTCACACGTGCCGCAGCCGCACAGGTCGTTGAGATCGTTTCCGCCGCCATCCACGAGCATCCAGTCCCACGGCCCCGGCACGTACTGCGTCGGGATGGCTTCTTCGTCGGCTCCGCCGTGGAGCATCGTGCCACCGACGGAGAGGTTTGCGACCTCCTGGCCGCGCGCTTCGGCGACCACCTCGGGGATGGAGTGTCCTGACTCGGTGTGCCACGCAAAGATCGAGTCACCAACGGCGATGATGTTTCCGCTCGGATCGACGGGTTCCCCGCAGGCCACCAGCCCAAGTGTCAGGATCACGTTTCTCATCGAGGCTCCCTGTGTGTCTGGGGTGTAAACGGTGACGGGGTGGATTTGGGGCGCTTTTCCCTGCCACGATGTTGTTGTCACAGATGACTCTGCGCACCGACCGCATCTGCCTGCTCCTGCTGTTGGTGACGGCGCGAACCCACCGCGAGCCTTCCACAACCGTCAGCGGAATTTCGCAAAACAGCCTTGCGGAGTCAATCTTTTACCGGCCACGAACCGGCCTGCCCGTCACACAGCTCGACCTCCATCCGGTCCTGGTGCGAGCTCGCGATGAGGATGTTTAAGCGTGAGGCATGCGGAGTCTGGCCCGTCCGCTCGCCGCCTGCCATCACTCGTTTGGGTGATAGTCTTGAAGGTATCGCAACAGTACAACTGACCTCCCGGAGTGTTTAGGAGGAACAGGGCGATGACCTCTCAAGTGGTTGCCTTATCTGCGATAACGTTTCTGATCGCAGACACGCTCAACATGCTGACGATCAGCGTGCTGTATCACCGTGATCTGGCGCACTCGTCTGTTCGCCTGTCTCCGCGCTTTCGTGCGGCCTGGATCTTTCTCGGTCCCTGGCTGACGGGACTGGATCCGCTCGGCTGGACAGTCATGCACCGCATGCACCATGAGTGGTCCGACCAGGAGAAGGATCCGCACAGCCCGTCGAATGTTGGCATTACAGGCGTATTCTATGCGCAGCTCCGGAGCTATGAGCGGGTGCTTGTCGCGCTGCTGCGGGGCGAGGAGAGCGCGCGGCAGCGCGGAGCCGACCTCGGGCTGGAGGTCCACCCCATCTATGCAAGGGGCCTGTGGTACCTGCCCTGGGTGGTCAACGGCGTGGTCGCGCTGCTTCTGGGGTTCCTGCTGGGCTGGCCGGTCGGGCTCGCGTGGTACGCCGGGATCGCGACCCACCCGATCCAGGGCGGGCTCATCAACGGCTTTGCACACGCGCGGGGGTATCGGAATTTCAGCACCGAAGATGCCTCGACGAACAACATCATCGTGGCTGCGCTGACCTACGGCGAGGGATTCCAGAACAACCACCACGCCTACCCGGCGTCTCCGGAGTTTCGCAGCCGCTGGTGGGAGCTCGATGCTGGCTTCCAGGCCGCCCGGCTCCTCGAAGCGATCGGCCTCGCGACGATTCGACATGACCTCCGGATTCGCAACATCGACCGCCTGAACACCCCTGTGGAGAGCCGAGCATGAACAATCGAGCCACCAGACCTGTCGTGGATGCTGCGCAGCCTGCGCTGGATCTTGCCCTGGAGCGCATGCGCGAGGGAACCTTCCAAGCGATCGATCAGGGCTACTACGATCTGGAGCTCTCGCTGTGGGAGATCCGCAGCGAGGTGGGGGCGGCACGGTTTCGGGCGGCGCTCTCAGAGCTGAGGACGCACCCGCTCTTCGCGCTGCTCCAGTCCGATCCGTTCATTCGCCACTCGTACTCTCGCCCCCGGGGCTATCCGGGAGACGCGGAGCTGCTGGACTTCATCTATGGCGAAGGGCGCAGCGCGGAGAAGGTGAGCGCAGCCTCTGCCTGGGGGCAGGTCAGCTATCAGTCGATGCGAAATTGTATCGCCTGCCGGGCGGTCCGCTACCGCGCGGATCGAATCGGAGAGATCGTCCAGCGCGGCATCCGCGAGGTCGACGGCTTTCGGGTCTTCTCGCTGGCAGCCGGGCACCTCTGTGAGCTGCGCGGGGTCCGCTGGCATCGCCTGCCGGGGCTCGTCGTGGCCGGTGACCAGGATCCGCGCTCGGTCGCCGAGATAGGCCGCCGCTACCGCCCGGAGCATGTCGAGCCGCGGGTGGTGTCTGTCAAGGATGCCATCGAGGGCCGGCTCGAAGATCGCGGCTTCCACTTCGCGTACGCCGCAGGCCTCTATGACTACCTGCCAGAGAAGGTCGCCAGCATCCTCAGCCGCCGGATGCTGGACATGCTGGCCCCGGGCGGGAGCCTGCTGCTCGCCAACTTTGTGCCAGAGTGCACCGGCGCTGCCTTCATGGAGTTTGCCATGGACTGGCAGCTGGAGTATCGCGATGAGTCCGACTTAGAGCGGATCATCGCTCAGAGCACCCGACCGGGAGAGGTGGAGGTCGAGCTGTCCCGGGATCCGTCTGGACAGATCGCGTTTGCGAGCCTGACCCGGTGCTGAGGTCAGCTCCCGTAGGAGATCGCGGGCCGGCGCAGCACCTTGGACAGCTCGATGCGGTTGCCGACCCACAGGGCCTCGTAGACGGCCTTGAGGTGGCTGCGGACGGTGTTGGGGCTGCGGTCGAGGGCTGCGGCGATCTCCTTGATGGTCGCGCCGGAGGCGGCGTACTCTGCGACCTCCAGCTGCGCGGGGGTCAGCACCTGCAGCGCCTCGACGAGCTCTGGCCGGGGCGGGACGACCGAGAGGAGAAACCGCGCCTGGTGGTGTCCGCTCAGCTCGACACAGCGGATGTACAGCGGCGGCAGCGACCACCACCCCGCGCCGCGCTCTTGCACAGCAGCCACCAGCGCCGCCAGCACCCCCTCGCGCTGGAGCCAGGCGTCTCCTCCCGGGGCAACCGACACCACCGACAGCGCCTCGCTGAGGACGAGGTCGATGTTCTGTCCAGGCAGCGACAGGCCCCATCCTCTCGGCGGAAGATTGGACACTGAGGGAGCGGGGGGTGTGTCTGGCACAGTCATGGTGATCTCGTACGGCTGTTTCGCTGAAATTGCCCCATCGTGGGATGCTATTTGAGCACGCTGCGAGCCCCCGCGTAGAGCACGGCCCCCGCAAACCTTGGATAAAGCCAGCATATATCTACACAATATGCTGACCCACTAACACCTCCTGGATGCTGGAAGCCCATGCGCTCTGTCTCGTATGCCACATGGGCGCCTCCGCATCAGCGCCTCTCCAGCGAGGCGGCGCGTCCGCGCGTGCTCCCGCCGCACCTGGAGCTGCTGGCGCCTCTGGGCATGGGAGGGATGGGGGTGGTCTGGCGGGCGCGCGATCACCGCCGGGGATGTCAGGTCGCCCTGAAGTCCGTGCAGATCCACACCGCCTCTTCTGTCGCTCACTTGAAGCGGGAGTTTCGGCTCGCCCAGGAGGTCGTGCACCCCAACCTCGTGGCGCTGCATGAGCTGTATGCACAGCCACAGCAGGCATTCTTCACGATGGAGCTGGTCGGCGGCGAGCCGCTGGCGTCGCTCCGCACGGACTCAGAGGCCCTCCGGGGGCACATCGGCGCGCTCGGCGCGGCGCTCCACCAGCTGCACCGGACCGGGCTGGTCCACGGAGACATCAAGTCGTCCAACGTCCTGATCGAGCCCGGCGGGCGGGTCGTCCTGCTGGATCTGGGGCTGGCTCGCCGCGACGGCGAGGCGCTCCCGATGCGACCGGACGGCGAGGGGCCGGTGGGGACGCCGGGGCACCTGGCGCCGGAGCTGTTCACCGGCTCACCGGTCAGTCCGGCGACGGACGCCTATGCCCTCGGCGTGCTGCTCTACCACGCCCTGACCCGACAGGAGCCGACCCGGGGTGACATGGCGACCCGGCGCTGGCTGGCAGAGGGAGCCTGGTTCCCCACGCCCGGCGAGGTCCGCACGGGGATCCCCGACGACCTGTCCGAGCTGGCGATGGCGCTGCTGCAGCCAGATCCGGCGCAGCGGGCGACCCTGGAGGATGTCGCGGCGGTTGCTCAGGCTCCGGTGACCGCCTCCTCGCTCTGGGTCGATCGCCCCGCCTCGCAGTCGCGGCTCCGAGAGTGCTGGTCCACCGCCCAGGTTGTCGGTGAGTCGGTCCTGGTCAGCGGCCCGGGCGGGATCGGGAAGTCGAGCCTGGTCCGCCGGGAGGTCGACAAGCTCGGGGTCCCGGTCTGCTGGGGGCGGGCCTCTCCGGTCGAGCATGTGCCCTACCAGGCGCTGGACTCGGTGCTCGACATGCTCTGGGGGCTGCCGTGCCTGTCGCGGGCACCAGAAGACGCGCGCGACCACGCGGAGCGACTGTTTCGGCGCCTGGAGCACGCCGGAGAGGTGCCGCTCACAGCAGGCGAGGCCGCCGCCGGGGTCCGGGGGCTGGGGCGACTCCTCCAGCACGTCGGCAGCGAGCAGGGACTGGTGGTGGTGATCGACGATGTGCAGTGGGCCGACCCGGACTCCCTGCGCGTGCTCTCCTCGCTGCTCCGTGTGCCCCGTCCGGGGTGCCTGGTGATCCTGATCTCTCGCCCTCAGGGCATCAAGACGGCCCGCGGGCTCTTCGAGGGGGCGCTGCCGGTCCACATCTTCCTCGGTCCGCTGCCGACCGCGTCGGTGTCCAGCACCCTGGGGCACGCGCTGTCGGCGGAAGAGCTGGAGGTGCTCGCCGGTGACGGCGGCGTCGTGCCGGCGGCGCTGACGCTGCTGCGCTCCTCCGGCGGCTCTCCGCTGGACCTCAGCGCGCGGCTGGAGGCGCTGCTGGCAGACCTCGCGCGGGCGGAGCGAGACACGCTGGTCTGCTGCTGCCTGACCGCCCGCCCGCTCACCCCGCAGGTGCTGTCGTCTCTGGGGGGCTCAGAGGCCGGGGCGCGCGCCCTGGTCGCGGAGGGGCTGCTGGCGGTCCGCAATGACCCGGCTGGCGACGCGACGCTCGTCCCGGTCCACGACCTGGTCCGGGAGCAGGTCATCGAGCTGTCCGGGGAGCTCCGGGACTACCACCGGCGGCTGGGCGCGCTGTTCTCGAGGGGCGGCCCGCCGGCCGCTGCGGCCTGTGCGCACCACCTCACCCGCGCCCGCGCCGACGGGGAAGCGGTCGATGCCCTCCAGATCGCCGCCCGCTATGCCCTCGCGCAGGGTGCATTTGACTGGTCGGCGCGACTGTTTGCTCAGGCCGAGGAGCTGGGCGGTGACCCGATCGGCTCTGCAGAGGCCCACGGGATGGCGCTGGCCTCTGCGCGCCGTCACCCGGAGGCCATCGGTGTCTGGCTGGCTGCCGCAGAGGGCTGCCAGGGGCTGCCCCGCATCCGCCTGCTGTCTCACGCCATCGATCTGCTGATGGGCGGCGGCCACCTCGACCAGGGGCTGGCGGCGCTGCACAGCATGATGGGAGAGGCCGGAGAGCGCCTGCAGGTGGGCGGCCTGTCGCTGTTGGGGTTCGCCTGGAACACCCTGCACGCCGCGATCAGCACCCGCCGCCCCGGGCCGATGCGCTCGACCGAGGCGCAGGCGGTGAAGCTGGAGGCGCTGTGGACCGCCGCCAACAGCCTCACCCCGTTCGATCCGGTCGCCGGCCAGTCTATCCACGCCCGACAC
>Ga0316202_10003103_pt1 | contig 10307 bp, 7 predicted proteins | sample 3monrhotite_MG_FD_204934 | JGI IMG/M metagenome (GOLD analysis project Ga0316202, IMG submission 204934) | Microbial mat bacterial communities from mineral coupon in-situ incubated in ocean water Damariscotta River, Maine, United States -... | ecosystem: Environmental > Aquatic > Marine >...
CGTCAATGCCCGTGCCCGATGCGAATTCTGCGGGTCCCAAATGATCAAAGAAAATAAAGGGGCCCACCATACGGCGTCGCGCGACAGGAATAAGCCGACGAACGCTAAAGCCGCCTAAATCGCGTGCACGGCCAGAAATGGTCATTTCAATCATGTGGCAAAGCTCCAATTTTGGTCACCAAATATAGAATGCTTTTTCTGGCTTTGCACACAGGCAGCCAAATTTGTTCTGAGAGCGTAACTTGAGGGGTTTGGATAGGCGCGTTAGCTTCCGCGCCGATTACGGTTCAACGGGAGAATTCCAGTATGATTATCCGCATTGCGAGTGCCGCCTGCCTCATTTTGTCCGCCTCTGCCGCTGCGCAGGACGGTGGTCTCATCAATGAGGGCGCCGCGAACACAGCTCGTGAATTGATTGAGAGCGGTCTTGAGTCCGACACTGGATATGAGGTCGTTCGCTCACTCACCACCGAAGTTGGGCCGCGATTGGGGGGCTCCGAACAGGAAGCGCTTGCGCGGGACTGGGCGGTGCAAATGTTCACTGAGCTCGGCTTTGAAAACGTCCGCATCGAAACGTTTGAGATGCCCTATTGGGAACGTGGAGCCATTGATCTTCGCATTGCCGCACCATTCCCTCAAAACCTATTCGCAACAGCACTCGGCGGATCTGCGGCAACGCCACAAGATGGGCTAGAGCGGGAAATTGTCTTTTTTGATAGTTTTGATGCTCTTCGTGATGCCCCGAGTGATGGAGCGCTGGAAGGTCGGATTGTTTATGTGAACGACCGCATGATCTCAGCCCAAACTGGAGCGGGCTACGGACCGGCCAACCAAAAACGTCAGTTTGCGTGGCTGGAAGCCGAAGCGCGCGGCGCTGCTGGCGTGATTATTCGCTCGGTCGGTACTGACAGCCACCGCTTCCCCCACACAGGCATGATGAGCACTCCCAATGCCGGATCACTTACATCGGGAAGTCACTCGCAGGCCGTTGTCGATTATCTGAACTCCGAATATCCCAATTTAGAAGAAACACCCGTGAGATCTTCCATCCCCGCCGTCGCAGTGTCGGCGCCTGACGCTGACCAGATCGAACGCATTCATGCATTGGGCGAAACTTTAACGGTTCAGCTTTCCGTCGCCGCCGGTTGGCGCGGTATGCGTCAGTCTGGAAACGTCGTCGCGGAAATTCCGGGACGTGAGCTGCCTGATGAAGTTGTGCTGATCGGCGCACATCTGGATAGCTGGGATGAAGGAACGGGCGCCGTCGATGATGGTGCGGGTGTCGGAATTGTCACCGGGGCAGCGCATTTGATCAGTCAGCTCCCGCGCGCGCCACGGCGGACAATTCGTGTGGTTCTGTTTGGCGCCGAAGAAGTCGGCTTGCGGGGGGCATTTGCATACGCTCAACAAAATGCCGATGACATTGGAAATATCGTACTGGCATCTGAATCTGACTTCGGTGCAGGCCGTGTTTGGTCTCTGACATCAGGAGCTAGCGTTGAAGGAACGGCTTTCCTTGATGAAGCACAAAGCCTCATTTCCCCTTTGGGTATTATTAGGGGGGACCGCGCTAATCGCGGGGGTGGTCCCGACATTATTCCGCTTTCCATGCAAGGCGTGCCGGTTTTCCGCTTGGCACAGGATGGTACGGACTATTTTGACCTTCACCACACGCCGGATGATACATTCGACAAAATCGACCCGGATGATTTTGCGCAAAACGTAGCGGCGTGGGCGGCAGTTGTTTGGCTAGCCGCCGACTCGGAAGTCGAATTCCGAACGCCAGATGAATAGAACTGCCTCCTGATCGCCTGTATTGGCCTTAACAGACACTTAACCGCCCCAATTGGGGCGGTTTTGTCTTTTCTATCTCGGAATCGCCTTTAAGCGGCGGCTTTTACTCCCTGATTTAAAGCGACCTTCCTCGTGTGAGGGACTTCCGGCGGGCTTGCCTGCCAATCGCACTGGGGGGCGATATGGAAGTCGCAATTGTTGCGGGAACTCGGCCAGAGATTTTAAAACTCGCGCCGGTTTTCCAGAGTTTGAAGCAGGAGCAGCTTGAGCCAGTTTGGATCGCCACGGGACAACATGGTGATCTGGCAGACCAAGCGCTTGACGCGGTTGGCATAACGCCAGACGTAACTTTGGCTGGTGGGTGGGATTCTCGTTCACTGACCAATTTGTCCGCGGGGCTTCTAACCCAACTCGGTCGCTGGATTGAGGCAAACAAGCCAAGAGCTGTCGTCGTTCAAGGCGATACGGCGAGTGCGTATTCTGGCGCTCTTGCTGCGCATCTAAACAAAGTGCCAGTCGGTCACGTGGAAGCGGGACTGCGCAGCGGTGACACCAACAATCCTTTTCCTGAGGAAAGCTTTCGCAGGCTGATTGCTCCGATTGCGGACTTTCACTTTGCTCCGACACGCTTGGCAGAGAAAAACTTGCGTCTTGATGGTGTACGCGCACAGCAGGTCTGGATCACCGGCAACACTATTATCGACACCGTATTGGACATGGCGGACCGCGTTAGTGCGCCGGCTGTCCTCGATGAGCTCCGTCCAGGCGAGCGGTTGGTGCTGCTGACTGCGCATCGCCGCGAAAATTGGGGCGGCGGCATAGCCGATATTTGCCGTGCGGCGCATGAATTGGCTGAACGCCATCCAGATATTCGCATCATCTTTCCCGCGCATTCCAATCCGCGCGTTCGGGAAACCGTGGAAGTGATGCTTGGCAAAGTGGATCGGATCCATGTCGTCGCACCATTGGCCTATCCTGAATTCATCGCGGTTCTGAAAGCCAGTCACCTGGTCTTGTCGGACTCTGGCGGCGTTCAGGAAGAGGCTCCAAGTTTTGATGTACCAGTTCTGGTGCTTCGCGAAACAACCGAGCGTCAGGAAGCCATTGATTCCGGCGTCGCCAAACTAGTCGGGACAGATCCGGTAACTATTCTTAGGGAGGCCTCAAAACTCCTCACTCGATCATCCGCCCATCGCAAAATGGCAAGCCGCAAGAACCCGTTCGGTGATGGCAAGGCGAGCGCTCGCATAGCCAAAATTCTCGCTCGGCAATTGAAGCCCGCTACTGCGTTGAAAAAGGCAAGCTGATGGAGGGTTTTGATCCCTCCTTGGCGGAAATCGCCGTAACCGACACTGGTTTTGCTGCATGGGGAAAATCTGTGCTGGCCAGCTTGATGTCGGGTGATGCGATCCGCGTCTATTGGTCGATATTGAGTGGCCTCACGGTCTACGCCGCCATCGCAATTTTTATCTCATCGGTCGATGACGCATTTTTGGACCTCTATTACTGGGTGCTGACGGTGCAGCGCATTGTAACCCGACCTTTCCGCTATGTGCCGTCGATGAAGCGGCTTCATAATATGGAGCAGAAGAAACTCGCCGTTATGGTGCCTGCCTGGCACGAGGCCGATGTTATCGGCCGAATGCTCGTCAATACGCTCAAAACTATGGACTATCGTAATTATGAAATTTTCGTTGGTGTCTATCCCAACGATCAAGAGACGATTGACGAGGTCAACCGCATTGTCCGTCAGAATGAGGGGATCAATATCGCCTATGTCGGCCATAACGGCCCGACCTGTAAGGCGGATAATCTCAACTGGATGATTGAAGGCATCGTAAAGCGGGAAGAAGAGCTCGGTGAGCGCTTTGAAGGCATCCTGATGCAGGATTCTGAAGATGTCATACATCCCATGTCATTCAAGGTGATCAATGCCTATCTGGATCGGGCTGACATGTTGCAGCTGCCGGTTTTATCGATGCCCCGCAAATGGTCTTCGCTGACGGCGTGTCATTACATGGATGAATTTGCCGAATGGCATGGCAAAGATCTCATCGCCCGCGCGCACATGACCGATCTGGTGCCATCTGCCGGGGTTGCGACAGCCTTCAGTCGCGATGCCATTGAGCTACTTCGCACAGAGCGTAATAATCAGCCCTTCAATGTGGATTCCCTCACCGAAGACTATGATATCGGACACCGCTTCTATGAGGCTGGTTTGAAGTCGATGTTTGTCCGCTACTGGGCGCGCATGCCGATAGCGACGCGCAAAGCTTGGTTTGCCGACCGCGATGTCCATAAATACCGGCGCGAGCTCGTCAGTACGCGTGAATTCTTCCCGGATAATGCAACGGTGTCCGTGCGTCAAAAATCACGCTGGATGTTGGGCATCTCTTATCTTGGCTGGAAGCAGCTCGGGTGGATTGGCCCCGCCTCGCACCGTTATTTTCTCTATCGTGATCGCAAGGCCATCTGGACGGCTCCGACCGGTATGTTGGCCTATGCAATTTTATTGCAATGGGCGCTTTACTGGTTGATTGCGACTTTATTTCCGCAAGCAGGTGGTCTGCCGCCGCTGATCGATCCAAATAGCTGGGTCTGGTCCATTGTGTTGATCAATTTTGTATTTCTGGTGAACCGGGTTGTTCACCGCCTGATTTTCACCGGCGCAGCACATGGCCTGAAGTACGCGGTGCTTGCTCCCGTGCGGATGGTTTGGGGCAACTACATTGGCTATCTCGCGTCCATGCGCGCCGCGCGCCGTTATCTCTGGCATGTGATAACCGGCAACCGGATCACATGGGACAAGACAACCCATGCCTATCCGTCAATGGCGGAGCTGGGGCAGGGAGAAGGCGCACGCCTTGGCGAAGCACTCATCTATTGGGGCGCAATCGACGAGCGCGCCTTGCAACGCGCTCTCGCTGTTCAGGTCGACGAATATCGCCCACTGGGCCTTCTGCTTCTGGATCTTGGGAATATCAATGACGACCAATTGGCTGACGGTGTTGCCGAACATAAAGGCCTGCCGCGAATTGCACTGGACCCGCTTGAAACAAAACCAGATGCTCTGAAGCAATTTCCGCGCGAACTTGCTGCAAAATACGGGGCCTTCCCAGTGGGCCGGGAAGGGCGCAACCTGCACATCGCTGTGGGAGAACCGCTAAGTGATACGCAATTGTCTGAACTCAAAAAGCAAGTTGGCCGCTTGTTGAAAGTATCTATCGCCCCTCTGAGCGATGTCAGCTTTGGAATCCGGTTTGGCTATGAATTCGAAAAACTCGATGCGGATCGGCGCGCTGCCCGGGTGCTAAAACGCCTGTCCATACTGAATGCCAAACAGGTCACGGCAGTTTGGCGAAGCCTGCGCCAGGATTGGACGCGTCTGGGCGATCATCTGGTACGCCGCGGCGCTTTGAGCCATGCGCAATTGCTGACCGAACAAAAAGGTGTGGATGCTTTCGACGAGACTGCGCTCGGCCGCTACTTGGTCGAAAAACGTATCATCAAGAAAACTGATTTCGATGCGGCGTTGGCCGCTCAACCTGAACCCCCGCTCGGCTTTGTTCAGCGCGCCAAAGCGCTGGGCTATCTTACCGATGTGGAATGGACCGAAATCCAGGAGGCTCATGCCGACCTGGTGAAGGAGGATGCCTGATGTCCCAATATTATAACCGTGGCTGGATGACCCCGGCAAAATACAATTTGCGGCCTCGGCTTTTGCTCGCGACCACAGCATCTTTGACGGCAATCACCTTTGCGGTCTCGGCGGGCGCGGATGATGACCCGCGTTCAATCGAACAACGCCGCGCCGATGCGCGAGGGCTTTTGGAGCAATCGGGTTGCTCAATCGCACTTCCCACACTCGACTCGGTTGCAGAGGCCAGCCTTCAGGCGCTGGATTACATTGCCGCGGCGGAATGCGCCGTAGAGGCTGGCAATGCGGCACAGGCATCAGAGACGTTCTGGCAGGCCGTGATCTATCGCCATCAACTTGATGACGCACAGCGCGCCTATGTGTTCCGCAGCCTTGGATATCAGGCCGAGGCTGCCCGCGAGTTTTCGCGTTCCGCAATCGGTTGGAATGAAGCTGCGGAGCTCACCGGCGCCTCCTTCGATGTATTGATGGCTGCGCGTGCTGCGCGCCTGGATGGCCGACCACAATCCGGCGCGGCTCGTTTACAGCGGATTGATATGGGCCAACTCAATGGCGCAGATCTCGCCCTCTATTACGAAGAGCGGGCTCTGGTGATGGCTGAGGCTCAGCCAGCGGCCGCAGCCATGTATCTAGCCCGCGCCATAGAGATCGAAGATCGGCCCTACCGTCGGTTTCAGCGGGGATTATTCCTCCAGCGAGCCGGAGATGAGCGCAATGCTCTGGATGAATTCAGCCAAGCACTCCAAGGCGATCCAAGTAACGTCGATATCTTGTTATCGACGGCCTATTCTGCACACAGGGTCGGTGATCCGAATTTGGCGGCCAGTCTTTTCCAACGGGTTTTGGTTCTAGATCCGGCACGTGCGGCGGTCCGCGAGGACTTAGGGTATTCACTGATGCAAGCAGACCAGGAAGAAGAGGCCGCGGCATCATTTCGCGCGGCAATCCTCGATCCTGCGGCGCGCGACGGCGAAACCGTAGAAGAACGCGATCAACGCGTTTATCGCCTGCGCCGTCAGGTCGAACAGCTTGAGCGGTCGACTTATGGGTATGTCTTCGCATCCTATCGCGATGGAACGGCGCCCAACACCGTGAATTTGCCGGAAACCGGACCAAATGAGACCCAAGTCGGGGGCGAGTTCGGATGGCGGCCTGATGCCTTCAACACGTCAAACACAGGTTTGACGCTTTTTGGGAGGGCCTACGTGTCGGCTGATCCCGGAACGATAACATTGAACGACGATACGTTGCAGATGGGTGTTGGTGCACGGTGGAAGCCATTGGCCCAACATGATTTCTACCTTTCAGGTGAACGGATGATCGCCGGTGGCGATCGGGCGCGCGATGCTTGGTTACTGCGGGCCAGCTATGGTTGGTCGGATGGGCTCGACTGGAATCCGAATGCGACGGACTGGAATTACACTACGGCCTTTGCTGATCTGGCGTACATTCCCGACGATCCAGAATTCCTCTCAGCTTACGCTGCTGTTCGCCAAGGACGGCGCATCCGCACTGGCGAGCGTTGGACGGTCACGCCTTATGTAACCGGTGTGGCACAATGGTCTGATGATACATTTCAGACACGGGAAAGACTGGAAGTCGGTCCGGGCGTGGTTTTCTCTCATTGGTTTGATGAAAGCGAAACCTCAGCGCCAAGGCAGCGCCTGGATCTGGAAATGGAATACCGCTTTGGTGTTGGCGATACCGACGATCAGGCTTTCATTGCCCGCGCGGTCTGGCACTTCTGATCGCTTGAAGTTCAGGAATAGGTATCGGCAGGTAGAACTTGCCAGCTAACTGCCATACCCAACTGACCGAAGACCTGTGTCCAGTAGCTGCGTTGTTCGCCATTTTGTTCGTTTTCCCAACCGGGACGTTCAATCAAATGAATTTCCAAGGTCACGCCAGCAAGCGCCATCCCATATTCTTCACGGATGGCCTGTACGGTTTCAGCAACAGGAGGCAGTCGGTCGAAGACGCCGCCGCGAGATCTGCCATAGACCGAGACGATATCTGAATTCTGGAGCATGTCAGAAACAAGAACTATCCGGCGACCCGGTACGGTCTGACCCATAGATGGCTCCTGAGCGAGCTCCGCCAGAGCTTCCAGGATGGGGCTTTGCGGTGCGTCTTTTGGGACCACCAAATCAGCCAATGCTTGTTGTAGAGGGGCATCGAACAGGGCTTCATAGCGAGCCTGAATGCGATCTGGATTGCGGTAAAGCGGATTGACTTGATCGCCGCTCCCCGGATTGCAAAGCGAGAATTGATTGGTGTCATCGAGACGCCCGGTCTCATCAAGCTCAAACAGGGACAATCGCTCTCCGACGGTCAACGTATCGCGCTGGGTCAAAATGATGCGCTCTATGGCGCCGGCTTGTTGGGTGGAATAAAGGTCGGTCTTGTCGATGATGACGACACGGTGGGGCGGCACAATTCCCGCTATACAAAGCGTGTCGGCGTCATATTCGGCGGGCCGCAGCGTCAGTGCAAAATAGCTGACCGCGGCCACCACTCCGGCTACGAGTAACAGGTTGAAAATACCAAGCAGATCGCGTCCGGACATCAATCACCCCCCAAAGGTGGGATCAGCGCGGGCGCGCTGATCCGAAATCTTCTGCCATATCCATAAGCAGAATTTGGGCTTCCGCAATTTGCTCACCTGGCGAATTGCGACCACCCGCAGCTTTTTTCACCACGCGGTTGAGTTCGCGAGCCGAACGTTCAGCGCGGCGTTGCACCACACCAAAGCCCGGGATCGCATCATCAAACGTGCGGCCTTTGTAGGCGGCTATGATGCCAAAAGTCAGGCCCAGTGTCAGCAAAAGATAAGCTTCAAGGGTCTGGAATGAGAATGGCGCAGCCATCAAGTGCTGAATAGGAGCGATGAGTTCACCTGTTACATTCGCACCGCCCAGCGCAAGTGAGGCAGAATGAATTTCCAACAGATCGCGGTAATGCGCTGCAGCCAGGTTGAGAACAATGATAAAGGCAATGGCGATCGGCAACCCGAGCGCAGCGGCCACGAAGGACCAACGCTTCTGCGGGTTCGTCAGGTGGCGCATGCAAAGATAACCGATGACAAAGAACGCCGTGATCACATTTACAAAGGAAACGGTGATGGCCTGCAGCCAACCGCCCAATAGGCCGAGATCCGAACTCCCGGAGAAGAAATAGGCATTTGCCAGACCTTCAAAGAGAACCAGTCCTGCAAGCACCGAAAAGGTCAAAATGTGTGAATCTGGGTAGATGGCGGACCGCTCAATCGGTTTGCCGACATTGGTGGTTGCTTCTTTAGCGATGGGATCATCAAACGCCCAACCAGATGTACGGCGGAAGGCACGCAGATTTTCAAAATCGCGCCGCGCGCGGGACAGCGTAAACTGTAGATCAAAATCCTGAATGTGTGCGCCATTTGCAAAATGATCGCTGGCCAGAGAGCGCGAGCGTTGATCGCGTTCATTCTCCGGCTTGTAAAATTGTCGAGTAGCGGTTTCGTTTAAGTCGTTTAAAGCCATTTTCTCCCCCAGAAATTCTCTAATTCAGCCCACGTCTGGAGTGACGCAAGGAAAGGGTTAACTATGAAATGTGGCAGATTACGGCGGCAATGCGGGCTGAATTGGGGTGATTTGATGGGAAACCGGGTCAATCTGTTTATGTTGCGTTCATAAAGGGAGTTTGGCCTATGATGAAAGAGCACGTATTCTATGATTGTGCGACCGCGCCCAGCCCGCGCCGTGCGCGCATGTTTATTGCCGAAAAGGGGCTGGATATCCCGACGGTGCAGGTCGATTTGCGGAGTAAGGAGCAGTTGGGCGAGGTTTTTAGGGCCATCAATCCGCGCTGCACCGTTCCCGCCTTGCAGCTGCCAAATGGAACAGTGCTGGGTGATAATGCTTCGATTGCACGCTACCTCGAAGAAATCCGCCCTGATCCACCGCTTATGGGACGCGATCCGGTTGAGAAAGCTGTCATCGCTGAATGGAATGCCATTGCTGAAAGCGATGGATTATTGGCTATGGCGGAAATTATCCGCAATTCGCTGCCCGGTATGAAAGGGAGAGCTCTGACCGGACCACGCGATTATGATCAAATCACCGAACTAGTTGAACGCGGAAAGGCGCGGATTAAACATTTCTTTGAGCTATTGAATGCGCGCCTTGAAACCAACGCATATCTGGGCGGAGAGGCGTTTTCTGTCGCGGACATAACGGCCTTCGTCGTTGTGGAGTTTGCTGGATGGGTAAAACTGGCTCCCGCTGAGAATCAAACCGCGCTAATCGAATGGCGAACAGCAATCGCTGAGCGGTCAAGCGCCAAAAAGTGAACGGCGTTTATGTGGCTTCACTGCAACGATAAACTCAAAAAGGCCTTGTAGTGGGGTCTTTTTGGGCAAATAGGCCTAAATCAATCAGTGAATTGTTCTTTTTCCTGCATGGAAAATGGGACAGGATCAATGCAACAAAAGCGGCAAAAGCCGACATGAAGATAACTGGCAAACCCAGGACCGGGAGAAATAGAATGAAAATGATTTGTAGAGCAGCCCTCATGGCCGCCGTATCAGCTGCCGCGTTTACCGCGCCGGCTTTCGCGCAGGAACGTCAGACGGTCGATATTATCACCGTAACGGCCCAAAAACGCGAGCAAGGGATTCAGGATGTTCCGGTTGCTGTGACGGCCTATACCGCCGAATTGCTTCAAAATTCTGGTGTCCGTGATATTCGTGATTTGGCAGTAATTGCGCCCGGCCTGAACATCACATCGACATCCAGTGAATATTCGACGACAGCGCGGATTCGCGGCGTCGGCACGGTGGGGGATAATCCGGGCCTAGAATCATCAGTTGGCATTGTTA
>Ga0316202_10003105_pt1 | contig 10302 bp, 7 predicted proteins | sample 3monrhotite_MG_FD_204934 | JGI IMG/M metagenome (GOLD analysis project Ga0316202, IMG submission 204934) | Microbial mat bacterial communities from mineral coupon in-situ incubated in ocean water Damariscotta River, Maine, United States -... | ecosystem: Environmental > Aquatic > Marine >...
CGTGTATGAAAAACTTATCCCGCTTGTTTCTGGGTATTTACAGGCCTACGCTTGTAAGGATCAGGATATTAGAGGCAGCTATAGTTTCGACATTTATTCAGTCACTATGACAACTCCACCAGAGTTAATTTTACGGGAACTGTTAGAGAAGAAGAGTCAAATCTATGCTTTCAGCTGTTACATCTGGAATATAAAACTTGTTAACTCACTTGTATCAAGTCTGAGAAGAGAGCTACCAGATGCCAGCTTTATACTTGGTGGGCCTCAGGTGATGCATCATGCCAAAGAGTACCTAGAGCCGCAAAACGAAAAGGTATTCATATGCAATGGTGAAGGCGAAAAAACATTTGCCAACTTTCTAAGAGAACAGATAAACGAAGCCCCTGATTTCAACAGCGTTCGTGGCCTTAGTTTTTATCAGGATCAAAAGCTGATAACCACACCGGCTGAAGAGCGCATTCAAGATCTGGATGAAATTCCATCCCCCTTTCAAAGCGGTCTCTTTGATAAACGATACCACTGGTCTATGTTTGAAACAAATCGAGGTTGCCCTTTTCGCTGTAGCTTCTGTTATTGGGGAGCTGCTAACAACGATAGAGTTTATCGATTTAGTGAAGAACGGGTTATCAATGACCTTTCCTGGATTAGCGAAAAACATATTCCTTTTGTCTTTATCGTAGATGCAAACTGGGGCATGTTAAAAAGAGACATTCAATTCTCCAAACATATTGCTGAGTGTAAAAAACGTAATAAAACCCCACTTTATGTGGGTTTCGCATCTGCGAAGAATTCTTCAAATCGTGCAGCAGAAGCAGTAGAAATCTTCTATAATGCAGGTCTACAGACATATTCCACAATATCACTACAATCTCTTGATAACACGACACTGGAAAAAGTTGAGCGAAAGAATATTAAACTAAGTGCATTTGAGAGTTTACAGGAGAGGCTCAATGACAGAGGGATTAATTCAAATATTGAATTGATATGGCCTCTGCCTGGTGAGACACTCGAGTCCTTTGTTCAAGGTATTGAAGCGCTTTGCATGCGTAGCGCACAAATCATCACCGTCTACGCTCATATACTGCTTCACAATACTCCTTTATATCATAAACAAGATGAATTTGGCTTGGTTGTCCATAAAGTTAACGATTCAATTGGGGAAACTGACATCATTGTACAGACAAATGAGGTGTCGTACGAAGGTTTCAAGAAGGGCTGGTGGTTCTATTGTGCCATGACGGCATTTCACAATACACAGAGCTTCGTCTCTTTGCGTTCGTATTTGCATAAAACAGGAGTCATGTCTTACGCACAGTTTTTTGCAGCATTTGCAGCATTTTGCCAATACAAACCAACTGACTCCTTTAGTCGTTATTGTGAGCTGTCGATAAGTAATGCCGAAATTCATGATAAATTAAATATACCAAAACTTTATCATCTTACTCTGCATGAAGAGCGTGCGGGTTTTGAGGAACTGGTATATCGCTTTGTTAGCAGCCAGGATTGGTGGGAAGATGAATATGCCCGCCTGTTATTTGAGATTGACCTAGTTAAAAGGCCCCATATTTACAGCAACACGCCAGTAGAAGCATCTCAAGTTCCATTTGATTCATTAAAACTGATCAAAACTGCACACTGTGATTACACGGTTGAGATTCCAAATTGTCATTTACCATTGCTCGACCAACAACTTTGGCAAAATGTAACCAGCAATCAACAAACCGGATATTCAAGCTTCCACCTGAAGCACAAACATGGGCAATTGCCTTATAATCCAGAGCAGCCTTTAGATGCAGATTATCTGGCCAGTATGGTTTTGAGCCTGTCAATGCGCGCTCCTGTCTATACTTTAATTAAAGCCGATAAGAGTTAATACCATGCAATTAGCTAAAAAACTTTTCGGTGAACTCCGCAGCTCTCCTCATGATCACATCATCTATCATCTGTTGCGCGGAGGAGACAATGGCTATGATGCCCTTTCTCCAAAGCAGCTCCATAATCTCTCATGTGACCTGTCAGCAACAATATTGAAAGCTCTTTCCGGCGAGCGCATTGTACTTATTGCTATGAATTCCAGCCTTGAGTTCATCGTTGCAATGACTGCCTGCATCTATTCAGGTATCACGTTTATACCTGTCCCCCTCCCCAAGACTAAGAATGATGCCACTAGAATTAGTCGCATCATTGAGGATTGCTCCGTTTGTTCAGTGCTTTGCAGAGAGAGAGAGTTAAATTATTTTGAGAATATTGAATTGCCGGGAAATCAGCTTAAATGCATTGCAATCGAGCCTGTGCAACTAACAGACAATGCGAATGAAGAGTGGCGGCCAATACAGTTCCAGCCCCACCAGAGCGACACTGTAGTTATTCAGTATACATCCGGCTCAACCTATCACCCAAAAGGTGTGCTGATCAACGAAAAAAACATTCTTAATAATCACCAACAGGTTGCTCAGTGTTGGCGATTATCGCAGGAAAAAGTCGTACTTTCCTGGCTCCCTCACTTTCATGATATGGGGCTCTTTGGCGGTCTTATATATCCACTACTGTCGGGGATGAAAACAATTAAGATGTCACCGGAAGATTTCATCAAAAAACCTAGTCGCTGGCTGGCCGCTATTGATCACTTCAAGGTGTATTGCAGTGGGGGGCCTGCATTTGCATTTGAAATCTGCCTTGATGTCATTACTGATAAGCAGCTCCATCAATGGGATCTATCCAGCTGGCAGGTGGCCTTTTGCGGAGCTGATTATGTCCCAGCGTCATTGTTACCTCGTTTCCGTACAAAAATGAAAGTGGCGGGGCTGAACCCGGAAGCAGTTTTAGCTTGTTACGGCTTGGCAGAGAGTACTCTGTTTGTGGGTGGTCAACGCTGCTGGAATCACACTATAGATGGCGTAAACGCAGAAGAGAGAATATTGCCAAACTTTAAAAGTGAAGGCTGTTACATTGATTCAAAAAATCTGGAGAATATCAAAATTGTTGACTTAAAGACTAATCGTGAGGTTTTTGAAGGAAATGAAGGTGAAGTTTGCATTGCAGGGGCAAGCGTTACCAGGGGCTACAGAAATGTAAAGATAGATAGCATACTGTTGAATGGGCAGAGCTGGCTGAAAACAGGTGATATCGGTTGCATTCGAAAGCAATGCCTTTTTATCACTGGCCGTATCAAAGATATGATCGTGATCCATGGGAAAAATATATTCCCCAATGATATCGCCCTCTCGGTTTTTCAACTCAACGAGAATCTGAACCCTCATGCTTCCGCCGTATTCAGGGAAAAAAATTCGCCTAATCGTTTTATTTTCCTTATCGAGCGAAAAAACAGACAGAACATCGAGTTAGAAAAAGAACTTGCTGAAGTTATAAAAACACATATTCAGCAACAATTCGGCATCACTATCACACAGGCTCATATACTCAAAAGAGGTGCCTTACCTAAAACATCGAGTGGTAAGGTCAGGCGCTCTGATATCGAAAGAAACCATCAATTCATGGGGATAATATAATATGTTTGAGCTTGTTAAAGAACAAACGATGAGTCAAAAAATCCTCGTTTCCAAAAAAATGAAGATGCTTAGTCTAGCGGGTTATTTAGAAACACTAGCGAACAAAACAGGTGAAGATTTTAGTTCTTTGGAGGCTATTGCCAACTCAATGTTCTCATTTATGAATGGCGAAAGACACTTTCAGTTTCGTCGTCTGATTGCCGCTCCAATGTCTTCAAAATCTATGGAAGGATATCACCCCATATTCAGATCAATTGCCGATGAAACCATTAACAGGCTAAAAAAAGCAAGCTGCCCCGATCTGATTGCTGATTTTGCCGATCCAATCTATGTTCTCTCTGTAGAGAAGATTCTGGGGCTGAAGGTTGATGATGAGGTGGGCTTTCTTGAGGATGTAGATACTGCGGCTACTCTGGTTGAACCTCTACTTCCGCTGAGACAGCTGAAGATTGTGCAGAACACACTGGTTCGACTTTATAAGTGGGTATCGAACCAGGAGTCTTCGTTTGCAGAGGGATCAGTTGCCGCCCAAGTATATTCTAAGTACCAGGGAGTTATTTCTCATCAGGAGATGATAGTTCTGTTGTTAACTCTTGTGATAGCTGCGCGAACCACAAGTGAGACTATCGCAAATATCATCATTGAAAATTCAAAACTAAGCCCTGACAAAGTTGCGCTAATGACCAGTCCAGAATGGGTAGAGAAAAATGTTGATACCCTGATCCGATACTGTGCATCCACTGAGTACCTGACCCGAGTTGCAAGTGAAGATCAATGCATCTGTGGCAGATCTATCAAAAAGGGTGAGCAGCTATTCATCCATGTACCCTCTGCAAATCGAGACCCATCGTATTTTGATGATACAGAATATAAAAACATTCTCTCTTCTGCACCATGCAAACACATGTCCTTTGGTTCAGGGGCACATCGCTGCCCTGGCGCAGAAATGTCCAAGGTCACTATCAAAACCATACTGCCTTTACTCTATCAAGAGATACCCACCTTAAGTTGCTGTACTGATGCGATTCATTATAAAAAGACAACCTTTGCCCTGCGCATCTCCTCCGTACCGGCAATTATCTGAGTGAATCATATGAAACTAAAGCGCCTCAATTCCACGGCAGCCTCCTCATCAAAGTTCTCTAATAAAGAAGGCTTTCTAATTATCAAGGATTATGAAACTGCAATCACCATACTTAAAGATGATAGATTTAGAGTGCCTAATCTTCATGGATTTATCGAGCGTTTGGAGCTTGCCACAGGCAATTCGTTCCCATCATTAAAACGATTTATACATAACTCACCTTTTTTCCTGGAAGGAAAGCGACATCAGGAATTAAGAAATATAAGCCTTAAATATTTTGTGCCAGGTGGACTCAAGCAATGGGATAGTTTTATTTCAAAAAAAATAGATCTTATTATTGAACGCGCAATGCAAAAAAATGAGTTTGATATCATTGAAAGCATTGGTTTGCCAATTTTCACAGAAATTTGTCGCCCAATGATTGGGTTATACCCCCTGAATATAAAAGCATTTGATGCAAAAGCCACCGTACTACAAAGATTAATTGAACCCATGTTGTCATTAAATAATCTAAAACGCGTCGATCAGGATCTTGGATGGCTGCTATCTCAAATTGAACATCCGATTCCAACTATGCAAAATAAGTCTGATTCGGTTTATGCTTCATTACTTTCCGAAGCACTCGATGACTTCTCAGAGGAGGATAAAACGGCCATTGCAATCACACTTTATGCAGCAGTTGCACCTTTATCACAAACCATTACCAATATACTCCACCAGCTTTATAAGGATGATCCGGATTCTCATAAAGCAGCAGTGTCCTGCGATCAGTTTGCTGATCAGATGGAGGGTTGCTTACATAAGGCTGCCGCACCGATTTATATCCACCGAATTGCAAATTCAGATTTCATGATCGATGGATTCAAAATGAATGCCGGAAATACGGTTATGATTGAAATTGCTACAGCATTTAGAGGTGATGACGAAAGTTGCCCTGTGCCTTCTGGCAACAATATCCAGAACTTTGCCTTTGGTTATGGAAAACATTTTTGCATTGGTTCGCATTTATCTAAACGCATCATTTCAGAACTTATCCCAAAATTCCTGAATGCTTTTCCTAAGCTTGAGGTTATAGAAACAAAAGCAGATGCGAACAACCATATTGCTAATGCATTAGCAACTTTTACCGTAAGGAGACCCTTAATATGACAACAAACAAAGAAAATATCGCTTCTTTCATTTTGGAAAAAGCAGCAGATTTAACAAAAACTGATCTTTCAACTATAAATGGGGACTCACTGCTGGCTAATGTCGGTATTGATTCACTGTATGCAGTCCTCATGTGTGGGTTTATTGAGGATGAGTATGAATTGGAGGTTGAACCAATTCTGATGTTTGAATACAAAACCGCCAATCAGGTGGCTCAAGCTGTGTTCGAAATGATTGAAGAAAAATGACCGTTTATTACATCGGCCTGTCCGCTTCAGGCCATGACCCTGCTCTCGCAGTTGTCGGTCCCGATGGCAGGGTTGTTTTTGCAGAGTCGACTGAACGATTTCTTCAGGATAAACGTGCCTGGGGTATTTCTCCAGATCACTTTGGCCACCTCTCCCCAGTTGTGCAGGAGATTATAAATAATGATCCAAAAGCCGAATTTCGCATAGCAACAACATGGAAGTCGATTAAAGCGGATCTTCCGGTAAATATCTCGGACGTGTTATTACCCGCACACATCGGAGAATGGATTCGATCACTTCAAGCCCAAGTTCGCAGAAACCTTGGCATTCATTGTCGCTTTGTCTGCAATGGACGTATAGCAGGCGATGTCATGTCATTTGATCACCATCTTTGCCATGCAGCAAATGCTGTCTATTCATCACCTTTCCAAGATGGTTTGTGCCTTGTTCTTGATGGAGAAGGTGAAGTGGGGTCTGCTAGCCTTTTCTCCCTCACCAATGGCAAACTTAAACGAATATGGCGTTCATGGGGCCCTGGTAGCATGGGCACGTTTTACACATGGCTCACCCAACTTTGTGGTTTCAGCCCTGTCTCCGGAGAAGAGTGGAAGGTGATGGGGCTCGCCGCATTTGGAAAGCCCGAAGATGATCTGGTCGAACAAATGAGCCGTCTATTCAATATCAAAGAGGGGCGAATTTTACTTGCCGACCCTGAGGTTCTTCAGGAAGTTAATAATGCTATGCAGCCATTAACGCGGCAACCCGATGCTCCTATCATGCAATCAGCCAATCTCGCTGCCTCCGGGCAGCTCGCTTACGGTAAATATGTCGACCAGATACTCTCTGATATTACCGACAGCGGAGTCGATAATCTCATTCTTACTGGCGGATGTGCATTAAACTCTTCATACAATGGCAGTATTCTTTCTCACCACTCATTCAAGCAACTGCATATACCGTCAGCGCCTGCTGACGATGGCAATGCGCTTGGTGCGGCACTGCTGGCCTGGAGTCAGGAGAATGAAGGTCAACCCTTCCCATGCAAACAAACAGATCCATTTCTCGGCTCAAAGATAAATCTCAACCACCTAGCAGCTCTGCAGGCTCACACTGGTTTACGCTGCACTACTTTAGCAACAGATGATACGGATTTGATCGCAGAGTTATTGGCTCAAGGGATAATTCTCGGAGTTATGCGTGGACGGGCCGAATTTGGCCCAAGAGCACTTGGAAACAGATCCATTCTTGCAGACCCTCGAATAGAGGGAATGAAAGATCGAGTTAATAAGATCGTAAAAGGTCGTGAGGGCTATCGCCCTTTTGCCCCTATTATCCTTCAGGAGTGTGTTGAGGAATGGTTTGAGAATCCACAACCATCTCCTTACATGTCTTTTACCCTAAAGTGGAAAAAGGAAAAACAGCCTTTAGTCCCTGCCGTGGTGCATGCTGATGGAACGGGTCGTTTACAGACTGTAGATCATTCAACATTTCCATGGTTATACGATCTAGTTAAATCCTTCAAAGAACTCACCAATATTCCTGTTCTTTTGAATACCAGTTTTAATGTGATGGGTAAGCCTATTGTGCACTCGGTACATGATGCACTATCAGTATTGATGAGCACAGGTTTGGATGCCATACTGATTGAAACCACGTTAATTGAAAAATCACCCAAGAAATGACGTTTGAGTTCACGTCTTATTACTTCGTAATTTTCCCTGTGATTTTGTGTTTGTACTGGGCATCCAGGTACCTATTTCCGATACAGACATCTATGCACCTGTTGCTGGGCTGTTCAATGGTTTTTCTGCTTTTTGTAGATATGCACTCGTTTCTAATACTTATTACTGTATCACTGGTTAATTTCCACTTAATAAAAAGGATTCCAGCTTCAACAAACAGGAGCATGTACCGTATGATCGGTGCCATCTGTAGCTTGAGTCCGCTCCTCTATTTCAAACTATTCCCTGGAACACTGTTTGTGCTACCATATATTGATCAAACGGTAATAACAGAAGTGTTGATCCCGCTGGGTTTAAGTTTCTATGCGCTACAACAGATAACAGGTCTCTTTGACTGTACACGTAAGGGTGTTGGGCAACTGAAGTTGAATGAGTATTTACTATATTCGTTCTGTTTCTTTTATCTTCCTTCGGGCCCTATTCTTCCCTATCGTTCGGCAGTCACGCAGTTGGCCAACATGGCTTCTGTCCATATATCTCTCGAACAGTTTTCGAAAGGACTTAGCCTATTTATTCTTGGCTTTTCTAAAAAAGTGCTATGTGCCGACCCGATCAGTCAGTGGATCGATGCCTTTTATAATTTACTGGAGCAGAACCCTGAAACAATTCTCAGCGGCACTGAAATGAGCTATATTGTCTGGGGAAGCACACTTCAATTCTATTTTGAATTTTCAGCCTATTCAGACATGGCCATTGGCATCGGGCTCTGTTTTGGCATGCTGTTACCTATCAACTTTGATTCTCCGCTTAAGGCAAAATCACCTATGGAATATATTAATTCATGGCACATGAGTTTTATGGCATTTGTGCGCGAGTATGTTTTTCAGCCAGTCTTCATGCACTTGAAGCATCTTCCAATCAAAGCTATGGAGTTCCGATATACAGTTGCATGGGTATGCGCTGTATTTGCTACTTTTTTCGTCACAGGGGCATGGCATGCCCCGACGCCAACAGCAATTTTCTATAGTGTGATTTTTGCATTAATTGCTGTAACAATAGAGCTGACAACTAGAAAAATTAACATTAAACATAATTGGCTAAATAAATTATTGCTCCCACTTTCTAGACTGCTTCTACTCACAGGTATTTCATTTACTGCAGTATGTTTTCGGACACCTGATGGTGAACTTCTACAAGCAGTCATGTCTTCTTGTGTGACAAATTTTCATTTTAGCGTAAGTCCTCGATTTTGGCCAACCGACCTATTCCCCCTTTTTATCACTACCGACGGTTTCTTTCCAAACTACCCCAATGAACTTGGCCTGCAAGGTCTGGCCGGCTTCTTGTCCCCCGGAGAATCCTTACTGCACATTTTGATTGTCACAGCGATAGTCTTTTTCATGCCCAATAGTATGGAAATTTTTCAGTTACACTCTAGTAAGAAGTACTCAGTACTATCCTCTCGATGGAACCTGTCAAAGGGACATGCAGTTGCATTGGGTTTTCTTTTTGTGTGTTCTTTGATGTTGTTCAGCTACGACAGTGGCTTCATATATGGATAATAATCGCATGTGTTCTGGAAGCTCATATTTGCGTGCTCTACTACTCAGCATCTTTGCTCCGCTGCTTTTTCTGGCGTTAATAAATATTAATCAGGATCCATTCATCGGAAGGCAAACCAAGAGTGTTATTCTCAATCTAATGCACGATTATATTCGCATGACAAGGCCTGATATCGCATTGATTGGCTCCTCACGAGTTACCCGGGGGTTTGATACCTGTGGGCATGAGAACATTTTAAAGCTGGGGATACCTGGTATTAAATCCTATGAAAGTGAGATGTTAGCCAAGCACTTGTTTGAACAAAATCATGCTGTGAAACTATATATTGAGCTGCGGCCATATAAGGATGGTTATCAGTCAGATGAAGACCGGAACCTTCTGAAAAGGTTTTTTGGAATGAATACTTTTATCGGTGTTATTAATAATTTTTATGATAGCTTACATTATGGTGATATAGAGAAGACCGTAAATTGCTCACCAAACGGCCATAAACCAGGTAATTTCAACCTAGAACATTACAAAAGTCTATATAAAAAGGAATTCTCTGAGTATAAGACTGAAGCCTTTACAGCGAGTATAAATCGCATTCATAATATATGCATTGAAACGGGTAACCATGCAGAAATTACATTTTTTACCGCCCCTATCTATCCAATGATTGCATCCATAAAAGAAGTTAATGAATTCATGTCACAGATACAAAAGGATTGGAGTAAGCTTGAACATGCAGCCAGTTCGATTTGTCATATCGAGATTGCAAACTACCCAAATTCAGAGCACTTGATATCAGCAGACCGAAGCTATTGGGAGGATGCTAATCACTTCAAGCCAATGTTAGGGAACCAGTTCTTAAGAATCTTAACTGGATTAAATTTTGAGACTGTCCCAGATAATGAATAAATCATGTGTGACGGTAAACGTTATACCCCAGGCGAATAGTTTATTCTTTCTCTCCAGACAATCGAGATTGAGATGTGAATCGCTACCGTTTCTCTATTCCAATCATAGTGAGCAGGTAGAAACCCAACTGGCGCGGGACGCATTCCCTATGCCTACCATGAAGATCA
>Ga0316202_10003107_pt1 | contig 10299 bp, 14 predicted proteins | sample 3monrhotite_MG_FD_204934 | JGI IMG/M metagenome (GOLD analysis project Ga0316202, IMG submission 204934) | Microbial mat bacterial communities from mineral coupon in-situ incubated in ocean water Damariscotta River, Maine, United States -... | ecosystem: Environmental > Aquatic > Marine >...
TGCGTTGCGATAAACGACAAATTCACACGCCACATTACGCGCCTGCAATACCCGATACACCGGTAAAAATTGCGGCAGGTAATAAAGGTGGTGAACGTCAAAAAGGATGTGGGCAGTCATGGTATTTATTCTGTTGTTAATGTCGGGGCAGTGGGAGGTACGGGGAATTTATCGACCGTATGCTATCATCCGCCGGATTGCTTTAAAAACAGATGATCCGATGATAACCCGGAAAATTAAGAATCTGATATGACCACCAAAACCCTTCCCGACACGGCTCGCGCAAAACTTATGGTTGTGGGCGATATTATGCTTGATCGTTACTGGAGCGGTGGTACTTCGCGAATCTCCCCTGAGGCTCCGGTACCTGTGGTGCAGGTGGAAGGTTGTGAAGAGCGTGTGGGTGGCGCAGCCAATGTGGCACTCAATATCGCTGCACTGGGTGCGCAGGTATCGCTGAGTGGTATCGTGGGTGCTGACGAAGCGGCACAAACGCTAGACAAATTGCTCACCAACAGTGACATCGATAGTCAACTGCTGCGCCGCGATGATTGCACCACCATCACTAAGTTACGAGTGATGAGTCGACACCAACAGCTTATTCGTCTGGATTTTGAAGATTATTCACAGGCTAGCGGCGCCGCCAGTCTGGCTGAAAAAACGGCCGCCAGTCTCAATGATGTCGACGTACTGGTACTTTCCGATTACGGCAAAGGCTCATTGGCCGCAGTGCATGAAATTATCAATGCGGCAAAAGCAGCCAAACTGCCGGTGTTGGTGGACCCCAAAGGCACCGACTTTGCCAAATATAAAGGCGCGACTCTGCTGACCCCTAACCTTGGTGAATTCGAAGCCGTGGTCGGCCGCTGTGTGGATGACGATGAGTTGGTGGCCAAGGGAGAAGCCCTGCGCCATAAATTGGAATTAAAAGCCTTGCTGGTTACTCGCAGTGAACACGGCATGACTTTGCTGGTGGAGGGTGAAACACCACTGCATTTGCCCGCTCGCGCACGCGAAGTGTTTGACGTTACCGGCGCGGGAGATACGGTAATCGGCGTGCTTGCGGCTGTACTGGCTGCCGGTGAAAGCCTGACGACCGCCGCCACTCTGGCCAATGCCGCTGCGGGTGTGGTGGTAGGCAAACTAGGCGCGGCAACAGTGTCCGCGCAGGAGCTGGAAGCCGCGTTGAATGAGCAAAGCAGTGTGCAGCGGGGTGTCATTAACGAAGCCGACCTAGTGGGTTTTGTTGCTGAAGTGCATGCCCGTGGCGAAACCGTAGTGATGACCAATGGCTGTTTCGACCTGTTACACCCCGGCCATATAACTTATTTGGAAGAAGCGGCTGCGTTAGGTGACCATCTGATTATCGCAGTGAATGATGATGATTCTGTGAGAAAATTAAAAGGTAAAGGCCGTCCCATCAACAAACTTGCCGACCGCATGCACATGCTAGCCGCACTGTCCTGCGTGGACTGGGTGGTGCCTTTTGCCGAAGATACACCGGAACGCCTCATATGTGGTGTTGCCCCAAACGTGTTGGTGAAAGGTGGCGACTATCGCCCGGAACAAATCGCGGGCCATGACTGCGTGTTGGATAACGGTGGTGAAGTCAAAGTGTTGAGTTTTAAAAAAGGTTATTCCTCTACTGATGTTATTCAGCGTATTTTTTCGTTAAAGGATGTGTCGGGAAATAAACGGTAAATAACGAATACGTGACACATCGATTATCAAAACTTCGCTGTAGAATCCCTCCAATGTCAAATAGTGACGACTAGCCAACGTAACACATACTGCATTGATAAATTGTGCATGAAAGTAACGGGTTTTCCTATTATGGCTCAGTCCATCTCTAAGAACAAAAGACGTATTCACGGTTGAGCCGAGTGTTAAACCTAAATTAATCAGTTAAACCTACTGCGAGTGCCTAAGGCACAGAACCTAAAGCATTTTTCAGAACATGTTGAACTCACCGTATGGGTGATACGCTTTCGTCCAAAATAACCTGAAAAACACTTTATCTTCTGCACCTTAGTCACTCTCGCTACGGTTTAACTGATTAATTTAGGTTAAACAGAGAAGTTATTGCATGGTCATTTCTTGGTTACTAATGGAAATTGAATAACGGACACAAGTGGCATCTCTGCTTTAGCCCATTTTCGCTCGTTCTTCAACCACAAAAGCTCGAAATAGAACAACTATTCTTGCATTTTTGTTCAACCTAGATTCCGCAGTCGACCGCTTAGAGGATGTATTAACATTTTGATCAACATCCTGTTTTATCGTTTTGGAGAGTTCACCTGCTGGGTGAGTCGCTACGACCTGTATAGCACGTTGCCTTTTGCGTCTGGCCGCGTTGGTCGCTCTCGCACGTCCTGTGCTTCGCGACACCGGTACATCCTTGTACAATGCGAATCGTCGCAATAGCAAGCTATTACTTCTCATCGCGCCTCGCCAGTCACAAAATCCAACGCACTCTACAGGCCGTTCAACTGCGGATTCTAGGTTCAATCAGAACGAACAAAGACGGACCAAATTAGAGCGTCACTTGTGTCCGTTATTTAATTTCCATTCCTAATCTACTCCGCAGCTTATGAGTTGAAAATAAAAGCAGTTCAATCATTTTTGATGTATTGGCTATCTTTCCGCAATCGTCTCTGTATGTATCCAGTCCAACGTACTTACTGAACTTATTCATGAGGTGTTCTCCTCAATGATAGCTTTGAGCTATAGGGTGTCAAACCTCAGCTTATACGCTTGCGGTTACCTTTTATAGCCGTTACAGTCAGCCACGCTAAGGAGGCAAAAATGGACGCAGCACACACTGTATTGTTGTTAATCGGTTACCAAAACGATTATTTTTCCCCCACAGGGATATTACACGATGTCGTCGAGGAGTCTGCCAATCCCCAGACAGTGCTGAGTAATACCCTGGACTTGATACAACGCTTGGCGCCCAGCCCTGTTTACATGGTAGACACACCCATCGTCTTCACTGATGATTATCGCGAGCTGGTTAAACCCATTGGCATTTTAAAAACCATCAAAGAGCTTGGAGCTTTTAGGGTCGGTAGCGATGGAGTGAAAACCATTCCTGAGCTCCAGGCCTTTGCCGACCGGATTATCACCATTCCCGGAAAACGTGGCTTGAATGCCTTTTCCAACACCGCACTGGAAATCTTATTTCAGCAATGGGGGATTAGCGATATTGTCATTGCCGGTGCGATTAGCTCGATTTGTGTTGACTCCACCGGGCGTCATGCCCATGGCCTGGGCTACCAAGTGACGATACTTAGCGACTGCACTCTGGGGCGTAATTCAGTCGAGCAGGCTTTTTACTGTGAGCAGATTTTCCCACTCTACGCTCAAACCATGACACATCACGAGTTATTGCAAAAGCTGGATATACATCCAGTCAATTTATAGCCCGCTTAATATGGCGTGACTGTGATCACAGTCACGATGCTGATAGCAAGGATAGCTAGCCAGATGGATAAACACAGCGATCAAATTCATTTCCAAATCCAGCAGCGCCTGACCGAAGAACTGATTAGCTCTGAGCGACGTTACCGCGAATTGGTGGAGGCGCTCCGGGAGGTGGTGTTCAAACTCGATACCCAACTACACCTGACCTATGTCAATCGTGCCTGGTTCGAGCACCTCGGCCATCCCACCGACACTCTGCTTAATACCTCATTGACAAACTTTATCTACCCAGAAGACCGCGGACAGATACTTGAGGAGCTGCAAGGAATACCTTCACAGGGAAAGCACCTTGCGGTTCGCTTTTGCCGTCAGGATGGCAGCCAGATGTGGTTCGAGTTATCCTGGCGCCCCGACCCCAAAGGAGGAGGGACCGGTCTGCTTTACAATATCAACCAACACAAGTTATTAACCTTGGAGTTGGAAAAAGCACAAAAGCAATTAGAGCTGCGAGTTGAAGAGAGAACTAGGGCTAACCAGGAATTACTGGTGGCAAAAGACAAGGCCGAAGCCGCCAGTAAAGCTAAAAGCACCTTCCTGACCAATATGAGCCATGAACTGCGGACACCGTTGAACGCTATTATCGGCTATAGCGAAATACTTCAAGAGGAAATGAAGGAGCAGGCTTTCGCCGACGATTATGTTCAAGATATAGGTAAGATTCTCGGGGCGGGAGAGCAATTGTTACAGCTCATCGAAAGCGTTCTGGATTTGTCCAAAATTCATGCTAATACTATGATGGTTTCTGTTCAAGCCATGACCTTGACAAAGCTCTTGGACGAGGTCATCAACACTGTAACACCGATGGTGCGGGCTAACGGTAATACCCTCCATGTTATCTGCCAGGAAAATATCCCGCAGATTGAAACCGATACTCTCAAGTTGCGGCAGATCATATTAAATATTCTCAGCAATGCCTGTAAATTTACCCACGATGGCGATATTACGTTATGCGTCACATATGAGCATAACGATACCTTGATATTTACTGTCAGTGACACCGGCATTGGTATTAGTGCGGATGATCAGAGCAAACTCTTTGAGGACTTCGTCCAAATCGATCATTCGTCAACGCGGCAATATGGTGGCACGGGCCTAGGCTTGACAATCAGTCAACGTCTGTGCCATCTGCTGGGCGGTGAAATTCATGTCAGCAGTGAGCCAGGCAAAGGCGCAAGCTTCGTTATCAGCTTGCCCATCACAACCAGAACTGATCCACCTCCTTAGGGTATTCGATAGTGTCAGCTCGAAAACTGCTGAAACCGACACGATTGCGAGCGAAGTCAATTCACTCATTAATAAATGGTTATGATTGCGTGTTTTATGAGGTTTTCAATACCACCAGGCTACATTGTGCGAGTTTTGCGAAATGCTGGTCAGCATTTATTCTGGCATACCACATCATGTCAAGATGCGATGGGTAAATCAGCTCAGGCAGTTAAAGGAACGTGGATGAAATAACTTTCCTGTTTTGTGTATCACGGCTTCAGACTGTCTTTGCCTAAAATACAATACTGAACATGGTAATAGGAGAATTATTGCGCGCCCTTTTTTTATGCGTTATTCGCAGGCAGGGTTACCAACAACTGATCCAGTTTTGCGATAACATCCTCTGCTGAAATCCGCGCCATGGCCTCTGCGCTGCGTACCCGCTGCCCCCACGATACTTCATCGACAGCTTTACCTTCTTCCGCCTGCAATGCCTCCGGGTACTTATTAACCACCCATTGCTGACTCAAATAGGGTCCGGTGCGTTCCGGGTTGGAGGTGACGTACAATCCGATGACCGGCGTGTCAACGGTGGTCGCCATATGAGCGGGGCCAGAGTCTGGGGAAATAAGTACGTTAGCGCGTTGAATGATAGCGAGTAACTGTTTCAGGTTAGTCTGACCGATAAGATTGATGGGTTTATGTTTGCTCAGCGCACTGATTTTTTCGCCGTAATCTTTTTCTAGCTGGCTGGGGCCTCCGGTAAGTACGATCTGCATGCCGTGTTTTTCGGCGGCGTAGTCGGTAATCTGTGCGTAACCTTCAATACTCCAGTTGCGCCAGTTACGAGTACGATTGCTGGAGCAGGGACTGATGGCCAGCACAGGCCCGTCATCGGGCAGTCGGGTTCGCACAAAATCCTGCGCTTCGGCAGGAATGGGGATGTCCCAGTGTGGAATAAGATCGGTGATGCCGATGGCTTCGGCAAAACCGAACAGGCCGTCCATGACATGTTGGCGCGATTTTTCGGCAATGCGCGTGTTGGTGAATAGCCACTGGTAATCTTTGGCTCGAGCCTTGTCGAAACCCAGCTTGATATCGGCAGGGATCAACCGGCTGGCAATGCTGGAGCGAATGGAAATCTGCATTTGCAGCAAGGCATCGAAGCGTTGCCCTTTAAATCGTTGCCGTAACGTTTGCCGCAATTCTGCATAAGCGCGCCAACCGCGTGCTTTGTCAAAGATGATAAACTCTATATCGGGTAGATCACCTACGAGACTGGCCTCAAGTTTGCCTATAATCCAGGTAATGCGCGTTGTCGGCCACTGGCGCTGAATGCTGCGAATGACTGGCACTGTGTGGCAGATGTCACCCACCGCAGAAAGGCGCAGAATGCACAAGCTAGCGGGCGCAGCGGTGAAGGGCAAAGTGTGAGTGGGCAGCGGCATCGAGTTCTTATTCTTTTTTTGAGTGAAGTGAATGAATCCTACCGAAAAGCACGATGGGGTGCAGCACGTTCTGTACGACGCAGATCAATTGAGTGATGTGGAGCTGATGATATTTGATCCGCTTGCCTTGCAGCGAGCGGGGCGGGTGCAAGGCAGTGCCGAGGGGCGTGGCACCACGTATTTCATTGAGCTGGAGGGTAAGTCCTGCGTATTGCGTCATTATCGACGAGGTGGGCTGGCACGATTGTTGGGTGATTGTTATTTACGCCGCACTTTGCCGCAAACGCGTGCTTGGCGTGAATGGTATTTATTAGCGGATTTGGCCGTGCAGGGGCTACCCGTACCACGACCCGTTGCTGCGCGAGTGGTTACCCGTGGATTGTTTTATCGAGCTGATCTGGTTATGCAAAAAGTGGGAGGTGCGCATTCTTTGAGCCACACCCTGAAAGGCGACTCTATGTTACCTGCGCAACAGTGGAAGGCCATCGGCCAGTGCATTCGCCGGTTCCACAATGCGGGCGTTTATCATGCGGACTTGAACGCGCACAATATTTTGTTGGGCGCTGATGGGAAGGTATGGCTCATTGATTTCGACAGGGGAGAAATCCGCCCATCTGCTAATGGCTGGCAACAAGCCAATCTGGCACGTTTGCGGCGTTCGCTGGATAAACTTTCGATGACGCACCAGGCCTCGCATGAGATTTTTCATTTTTCAAGTGCAGATTGGCAACAACTCGTGCTGGGTTGGGAGGGCTGATTTTTTAGCGCACTAATCGTAAATGTAGTTAGACACAATATAAACCCTCAGTGTAGAATATAGACTCAGTCTAAAATGGGAGCGAGTTTTTCGCAATCCTGTCAGTAAACACAAGAGGAGAGATTGTTGTGAACGTTTTGTTGAAATCCGTGGTGCCGGTTTGTTTCGGTGTCATTCTGAGCACTTTATCTGTAGTTGCTTCGGCCTTTGAAATTCTACCCGAAGTTGCCGTGGCCCCAGCCGACAACCCTACCACTCCTGCCAAAGTGGAGTTGGGCAAGCAATTATTTTTTGATCAGCGTCTGTCGGTGAATGGCACCGTCTCTTGTAACTCTTGCCATAGCGTGATGACCAACGGTACCGACAATCGTCCAGTATCCGTAGGTGTGTTTGACAAACGTGGTGGCCGTTCAGCTCCCACCGTGTGGAATGCTGCTTTCCTTTCGACCCAGTTTTGGGATGGTCGTGCTGCGAGTCTAGAAGATCAGGCCAAGGGACCAATCCTTGCCAGTGTGGAAATGGGCATGCCTGATGAAGCAACTGTGGTTGCGCGCCTGCAGCAGATTCCTGGTTATGTTTCACAGTTTAAAGCCGTATTTGGAGGTAAAGATTCACTCACTTACGATAATGTCGCTCGTGCCATTGCTGCCTTTGAGCGGACATTGATTACTCCCAATTCCGCAGTGGATCTTCATCTGAAAGGTGACAAGTCGGCACTGTCCGCAGCGGCAAAACGAGGCATGACACTCGTGAAAAAAATAGGCTGCACCTCATGCCACACTGGCCCTAACTATGCTGGTCCAGCTGACTTGCCTGTGGGGCAAGGTTTCTTCCAGAGGTTCCCTAGCTTTCCTAGTAAATACGATAAACAGTATGACTTAAAAGCTGACTTGGGCCGACATGAAGTGACGAATAAGGATGCCGATAAACATATGTGGAGAGTGCCTTCTTTGCGTAATGTGGCGCTTACAGCACCGTATTTTCATAATGGTTCAGTAGCAACTTTGGATGAGGCTGTTCGAGTAATGGCTAAAACTCAGCTTAATAAAGAGCTGGCAAGTGCCGAAGTATTGGACATCGTGGCTTTCCTTAATGGTCTCAGTGGTGAGTTTCCGGCAATCACCATGCCGCGTCTGCCTGAGACACCTAATGGCACGTTGTTGAAAAAATAGTTCGAATTATCGAAGAATGCATAGTCGGGTTGTCGTAAGATGACCCGACTATTTTTTGATCGGATGTATGATCCTATTGCGGACTTCTTAAACGCTATGGGAGATTAAATCATCAAGCTCGGGGGAGGTGATTTTATAATCAGCCTCTGGATTTTTTCTAGAAGTACAGAAGGGGCGCATGGCTTTTCAAAAAAAGCATCCATGCCAACTTCAAAGCACCGCTTTTTGTAAGCATCATTCGCCGAAAGCGCTACTATTGGAAAATAGCCCACTTCCTCTCGAATGATTTTTGTTGCCTCAATGCCATTCATCTCGGGCAATTCAATATCCATCAGACAAAAATCATATTTCCCTTTGTTTTTTTTAGCGTACGCTACCGCCTCTATACCATTTGAGGCCATGTCAAAATTATACTTCCATCTTTTCATGGCTTTTTCATGGAGTGTTTTAGTAAGAGGGTCATCCTCTACAATCAATACGTTCATATTATCCTCCTTGATAAGCTTGAAAGAGTTGTTAATTGATTCATTCGGATTAAACAACTTCATCATTTTTTGATTTCTTTATTTCTTCTTTGAGAACCTGGATAGCACCGCTAATTCTCAGCATAGATTTTTGTACATTTATCCGTTGAGCATCCAGGTCAGCTAACGTTTTTTTCCCACTTTCAAATTCGCTGCTTAATTCTTTGAGGCGTAGTTCTAATTGGTTTTGCATTGTAAATCACCATACTTTATAGAATGTTTGAGATATACTTATAACGATTGAGGCTTAGTTCGAGTGTCAAATTTTCTGGTTGGTTTTAATTCTGTGCTGGTTGACGGAATCAACTTCGAACATAATTTTTTATCAGAAATTGTACCGGTAATGGTAGTAGGTGCGCTGGTAAGATCAATATCCCGGAGCGTGAATCTCCATATCTTTCCTTCTGGTTTCATATCGCCAGTATAGACAACTTCACCTGTCGTTCGTGTAATCATAATGTCGATACCAGATTTTGATAAATGAGTAATAACAATATTACGTACAGTGCTGATGGGTTCTTTTGGATTTCTTACTGCCACTATGCCGCTTATTTGTGAGCAACTTTTTAGGTTTTTTAGAAGAGAGCCAGACTTGAATCTGTCATTTAGGAATAGTGTGTTGATGGCTTTTCCGCATGTTATCTCGAAGCCAATATCGTTGCTTAGCCTAAGCTCGAAAGTATTGTTCTTCAAAGATGGAATGCTTTCCTGTAATTGTTTTTTGGTCAATGGGTTTGATTGTAGTTTTGCCCACTGAGCACCAAGCACTTCAGACAATTCGTTATCTTTGGCTATCTGGATGAAAGCATTGACTGCACGTCTTCGGTTGACTGTCGATTTTACTTTTTCTTTATCCGTAAGCGTTTTTGTCAATGTATCGATATCTTTTCTATTTAGGCTTAGGTTTCCATTAATACAGTCCAATACCTGGCCAGAAACGACTTGGGTTAATTTAGGTGATAAAGTAATCATGATTTACTCTTTCTAACAATTGGAAACAGAGCAATGGTTTTTCATTGTGTTGCCTTGGTTGTTGGTGAGGTTCAGGCTTGTAGAATTCATTGAGCCTATCCTATTACCATTAAAATTATCTCCCATAAGGTTGATGATATCCCCAGCGTGAGACAGGCCAAGGTAGCGCCCAACTCCATGCCCAAGAACGATGTCGGTTATAAGGTCGCTGTTACTTAATTCCATAACGGACCCTGTACGCCCGCTGGGTTTTTTGTCACAGGGGCGTAGTAGAGCTGTCATTATTAAAGTTTCCTTCCGATGGAAATAACAGAGCGTCACCATTTTCACCTAACCTTAAATTGCTGATGGCGTCACTTAATGTAGCTTTGGTTGCATTATCACTCAGAATGATATCATCTATACGAATACTCATCATTCAATCCCTTTATTTTTTAGTTTAAAGGAATAGTTGTTTTGTGAGCCTGGATGAGGTTGATGGTTGTGAGTTTTAATATTCATGGTTTTTATTTATACAACCTTGACTGTCTAGATATCACGTTTTAGTCAAGATTATGGTTAACATCCCTCTAAGTTTTTTGAAAAACACCTCTGAGTGTTTTTTTGTGTAATTATGATATTGAAATTTTTTCGAACCATAATTAGTCGATCTTTTTTCAGATGTAAAGTCATTGCTCAGATTGTCTTTAATTTGCTCTAAGGCATGGAAAAATCACGAATTTTACAGATGCAAGCAG
>Ga0316202_10003108_pt1 | contig 10294 bp, 12 predicted proteins | sample 3monrhotite_MG_FD_204934 | JGI IMG/M metagenome (GOLD analysis project Ga0316202, IMG submission 204934) | Microbial mat bacterial communities from mineral coupon in-situ incubated in ocean water Damariscotta River, Maine, United States -... | ecosystem: Environmental > Aquatic > Marine >...
ATTCAACGTTTGAAAAACTTGATAATTCAGAAGCATCTACTTCTAATTTTTTTGAACCAACAATAGTTGGTCTAACAACAGTTGCATACATCATTCCAGGTAATTTGATATCACCCGAATATTTTGCAGTTCCTGTAGATTTAGCAATTGCATCAGTACTAATTATGGGTTTACCTATTAATTTGAATTCGTTTGCTCTTTTTATATCTGGTTTCTTTTCAAGATTTTTTACAATCTTTTTTCCTTTAGTTAATTCGGCATACGTTGTTTTATTTGATGGATTTTCAGCATCATAAATAATGCCATTTTCAAGTTTTAAATTAGCTTCTGAAACTCCTAATTTTGTTGCAGCTAAATCAATCAATATTTCACGAGCTTCGGCTGCAGCAGCTCTTAAAACAGGATCGGCAAAACGGGTTGTTAAGGAACCCCAAGTACCAGCATCATACGGACATAATTCGGTATCTCCCATAACCATATCAACCATACTAATAGGAACCTCCAATTCATCGGCAACAACTTGAGCTAAGGAAGTAATAATTCCTTGTCCCATTTCAATTTTACCTGTATAACAATTTATACGTCCGTCTTCTTTTACACGAATATAAGCATTAAAGTTTAAGGCGTCCTCTGCATTATTTTGCCCCCAACCTTCTAATAATGATAGTTTTCCTAAACAAAAAACCACAATAATTCCACCACCTAATTTTTTAAGAAAATCTCTCCTATCTAAAGAAATAGGTTTATTTACATCACTAAAATAGAGTTCATCAATTTTATCTGGTTTCATAATTATTGTGTTTTAGATAGTTGTTTTGCGGCTTTTTCAATAGCTTCTATAATTCTATTATAAGAACCACATCTGCATAAATTAGCATCCATAGCAGTAATAATTTCATCACGAGTAGGGTTTTGGTTTTTTAATAATAAACCATATGCATTCATTATCATTCCTGGTGTACAAAAACCACATTGTAATGCGTCCGTAGTTACAAAAGCTTCTTGAATTGGATGTAAATTAGTACTTGTCCCAATTCCTTCAATTGTAATTACTTCTTTACCTGCTACATCTTCAATAAAAGTCATACAAGAACGTGTTACTTCATTATTAACTAAAACAGTACAGGCTCCACAATCTCCTAATCCACAACCAAATTTAGTGCCGGTTTCATCTAAATAAGTGCGAATAACTGTTAATAATGACTCATCTCCTTGAACCTCAACAGTTACATTTTTAGTATTCAATTTAAAACTAATTGATTGTTTCATTTTAAAATATTTAAATAACTTTTAAAGTTAACTATTAAAAAAATTACAAACAATATCAGCTTCTAATTTTAAATGATTATAAATAGACTTATAAGTGCTTTTTAATTCTTGATTAGCAAGTGTAACATTTTTATCTTTTTCACTACAAATAGATACAATAACTTTTGAATTCAATTTTAAAACATTGTATCTTTAGCTATTGTATTAATCTTTAAATTTTTTTAGAAATGATTGGAACTTATATTACCATTTTTATTATTGTTGTCTTAGTAGCATCTGGCCTATTTACAGTAAAACAACAAACATCAGCTATTGTTGAACGTTTTGGAAAATTCCAAAGTATTAGGAATGCAGGTTTAAAACTTAAAATTCCTTTAATTGACAGAATATCTGGACGTGTAAGTTTACGTGTACAACAATTAGATGTTATTGTTGAAACTAAAACAAAAGATGATGTTTTTGTGCATTTAAAAATATCCGTACAATTTTTAATTAGACCAGACCATGTTTATGATGCTTTTTACAAACTTCAAAATCCGCATGAACAAATTACAGCTTTTATTTTTGATGTAGTGCGTGCTGAAGTTCCTAAAATGATACTAGATGATGTATTTGAAAAGAAAGAAGAAATTGCATTAGCTATACAAAGAGATCTTAAACAAGCAATGCTTGACTATGGGTACGACATTATAAAAGCTTTAGTAACAGATATTGACCCTGATGAAAAAGTGAAAATAGCTATGAACCGAATTAATGCAGCCGACCGTGAAAAAATTGCTGCACAGCACGAAGGTGATGCTCAACGTATTTTAATTGTGGAACGTGCAAAAGCAGAAGCAGAAAGCAAACGTTTACAGGGTAAAGGTATTGCAGATCAACGTAGAGAAATTGCTCGTGGTTTAGAAGAAAGTGTTGATGTTTTAAACAGAGCTGGAATTAACAGCCAGGAAGCTTCTGCATTAATTGTAATTACGCAACATTATGACACCTTACAAAGTATTGGATCTGATACTAAATCTAATTTAATTTTATTACCAAACAATCCAAATGCAGCTAGTAGTATGTTGAATGATATGGTTACTAGCTTAGTAGCAGCAAATAAAGTTCAAGAGTCTTCACATGAAGACATTAAAAAAACTAAAAAATAAATATGATTTTAACAACTACAAATACATTAGAAACGCACCCAATTAAAGAATATGTAGGAATTGTTTCTGGTGAAACCATTATTGGTGCAAACATTTTTAAAGATTTTTTTGCTGGAATTAGAGATATTGTTGGCGGTAGATCTGGTTCTTATGAAAAAGTATTAAGAGAAGCCAAGGAAATTGCTTTAAAAGAAATGGAAGAACAAGCACAAAGGCTTGGAGCTACTGCAGTAATTGGTATTGATTTAGATTATGAAACCGTTGGAAAAAACGGTGGTATGTTAATGGTTACTGCCTCTGGTACTGCCGTTAAATTCTAAATAAAATAATTTATAAAACAAAAAAACCTGTACAAATTGTACAGGTTTTTTAATGTGTATAATAAATATTACTATTTCTTATCTTCTATTTTTTTTTCGTCTTTTTTATCATCATCTTCTTGAGTCGCTTTTTTAAACTCTTTAATTCCACCACCAAGACCTTTCATTAACTCAGGTAATTTTTTTCCTCCAAACAATAATAAAATTGCTAAGCCAATAATTATCCATTGCCAAGGTCCAACCATTCCTAAAAATATATGTAATGCATTCATGTTTTTAAATTTTGAGTTACAAAGATAGTAATAAATTCAAAACTAAAATTAGTTTTTATTTTTAATAGTACCACCTATTATTTTTTTTGTTTTTAAAACCTCTGGAGTTCCTTTATAATAAATTGTACCTCCAAATCGAACTTTCGCATCTAGTATTTCACTTGTTTTCACTTCTACTCTTGCTCCAGAAGCTGCTGTAACTGTAGTTTGTTTGCTTTGTAAGTCAAATGCTTCATATATACCACCAGTAGTTGCTTCAATAGTTTGATTTTGAGTAGATCCTGTTAACGATATAGCACCACCAGAAACTGCTTTTACCACTAAATATTTAGTATCAATTGGTGCATTAATAAAAGCTCCTTCTTGTACTTTAACTTCTAAATGTTGTTGTTTTAAAACTTCTTCAGAAGAAATTTTACCTCCTTCATTCGCATCCAACACATCCATTGTATTGCTGTAATACAACTTTATTCTAACATCTTCAGAAGTAAAACCTTCTGGAAATTTTAAACGAACTTTTAATATTCCATTTGAATTTTTAACTGTAACATCCTCAGCTTTTTTTCCAGATATTTCAATTTTAGAAGTTGAAGATTTCTCAATTTCAACCGTTAATCCATTATACACTTTTAAGGTATTAAAATCTCCTAAATTCTTTGTAATTGGTTCTTGTCCAAATACTATTGAACAAGTTAATGTAAGTAATAATGCTAGTTTTTTCATTTTTAAAATGTGTTTTTTTAGTATAACTACCAAAATAAACAATAATTGTGCCTTTTTAATTTAATTATTTATTAATCTTCTCAAGTAAGGTAAAATCTAAATGCTTACGTTCTAAATCGGTATGTTTAACTTTAATTAATACATGTTCACCTAATTGGTACATATTTTTTGTTGATTGCCCAACCAAAGCATATTGTTTTTCATCGTAAATATAATAGTCATCTTTTATTTCACGAATTCTACACATTCCTTCACATTTATTCTCAATAATTTCAACATAAATTCCCCATTCCGTAACTCCTGAAATAACTCCTTCAAATTCTTGATCTTTATGATCAGCCATATATTTTACTTGCATATATTTAATAGAATCTCTTTCAGCTCTTGATGCTAAGTATTCCATTTCTGAAGCGTGTTTACACTTTTCTTCATAAGAATCTGCTTTTGGAGATTTTCCACCATCTAAATAATGCTGTAATAATCGATGTGTCATTACATCAGGATATCTTCTAATTGGTGATGTAAAATGACTGTAATAATCGAAAGCTAAACCATAATGACCAATATTTTGAGTCGTATATTCAGCTTTACTCATAGAGCGAACAGCGAGCGTTTCAATCATATTTGCTTCCCCTGTTCCGTGAACATCTTTTAATAATTGATTTAAAGAAGTTGATGTTGATTTTTTGTCTTTTGTATCAATTTTATTTTTGTATCCAAATTTACTAACAATGGTTTGAAGCGCTTCTAATTTATCTAAATTTGGCTCATCATGAACACGATACACAAAGGTTTTTTTACTAGGTTCACCTTTACTTCTGCCAATAAATTCAGCTACTTTACGGTTAGCAAGTAACATAAATTCTTCAATTAATTTATTAGCATCTTTCGATTCTTTAAAGAATACGCCAATCGGTTCAGACTTTTCATTTAAGTTAAACTTCACTTCTACCCTATCAAAAGTAATTGCACCTTGTTGTAAACGCTTTTTTCGAAGTTTTTTAGCAAGCACATCCATTTTTAAAATAGCTGAAACTATTTCAGGCTCAACTGTGTAAGCTTCACCAGTAATTGATATTTCAGAAGAAACAGTATTTTCTTTTGTTTCAATAATTTCTTGAGCTTCTTCATATGCAAACCGTTTATCAGAATACGTAATTGTTCTACCAAACCATTCCTTAGTAATTTGCGCTTTATCATTCATTTCAAAAACAGCTGAAAAAGTTAACTTTTCTTCATTTGGACGCAATGAACACACTCCATTTGATAAAACTTCAGGAAGCATAGGTACAACTCTATCTACTAAATAAACTGATGTAGCTCTATTATAAGCTTCATCTTCTAAAATAGTATTTTCTTGTACATAGTGCGATACATCAGCAATATGAATACCTATTTCATAATTTCCATTTTCTAATACCTTAAAAGATAAAGCATCATCAAAATCCTTCGCATCTTTTGGATCAATAGTAAAGGTTAAATCTTTACGCATATCGCGTCTTTTAGCAATTTCGTTTGATGTAATTTCTAACGGAATTTTACTTGCTTCAGCTTCTACATTTTCTGGAAATTTATAAGGTAAACCATATTCTAAAAGTATGGAATGGATTTCAGTATCATGATCACCTGGCATTCCTAATACTTCTTTTATTTTTCCAAATGGATTTTTAGAATTAGCTGGCCAATCGGTAATTTCAACTAACACTTTTACACCATCTTCAGCACCTTGTAATTTTTTTTGTGGAATAAAAATATCAGCATACATTTTAGCATCATCTGGTACCACAAAACCAAAATTTCTATTTAATTGTAAAACCCCAACAAATTCAGTTTTAAAACGTTTAATCACTTCAACAACATCACCTTCTTGTTTTTTACTATTTCTACGATTGTATAAATATATTTTAACCGTATCCTTATCAAGGGCTTTATTTAAATTTCGAGCAGGAATATAAATATCATGTTCTAAATCATCACAAATAAAATAACCATTACCATTTGTGGTTGCATCAATAGTTCCTATGTAATATTTATCCATTGGAAGAATTTTAAATTTTCCACGTTCTACTTCTTCAACTTTTTGTTGTGATTTTAAAGCTTCTAATTTTTGGATAATTTGATTTCGTGCGTTAGCATCTGTTAAATCTAATTTTGCAGCAATTTGTTTATAATTGAAATTTTGTGTGGGAGATTGATTTAATAGTTGTAAAATTTTTCTAGTTAAATCTTTAATAATATTTCCTTTTTTTTTATATATTTTTTTCTTTGACATTTAATTTTATTTAATTATCGGCAAAATTACAAATAATTACACTTGTTCTTAGTTAAGGATACGTTATATAAATTACTATTTGTACTTTGTAGTTCTTTAAAATAATAATTTATGCATAAAAATTGGTTTGTGATTGTGAATCCAGCTTCTGGAAATGGTGCAGCTAAAAAAAAGTGGCCAAAAATTTATAATGAATTAATTCTGCAAAAATTTAAATTTGATTTTCAATTTACTGAATACGAAAAACATTCAATTCCAATCATTCAAAATGCTATAAAAGAAGGTTTTACAAAATTTATTTGTATTGGTGGAGATGGAACCTTACATAATATTGTGAATGGGATTTTAACTTCTAATTCTATAAATATTTCTAAAATTAAATTAGGTATCATTCCTATTGGAACCGGAAATGATTGGGTGAAAACATATGGTATTCATAAAAATTATAAAAAAGCTATTGAAGTATTAAAAAATGAACATACCGTTCAACAAGATATTGGTAAACTAACCATTTTATCAACTCAAAAAATAATTTACTTTAATAATTTAGCAGGAATTGGATTTGATGGATATGTAGTTAATAACGTGCATAAATATAAAAAATTAGGTGCGTTAGCTTATTTAATTGGCGCATTAGTGAGTTTAATAAGTTTTAAAAAACCTGAATTAGAAATGATATTTAATCAACAAAAAATAAAAGGAAAATTTTTAATGTTACTTATTGGTGTATGTAAATTCTCTGGTGGTGGAATGCAATTAACAGCAAACGTAAATACTACAGATGGACTTTTTGATATTTTATACATTCAAAAAATAAATGTATTTACTATTTTAATTAACGTATTTAAATTATTTAACGGTAAGATAACCAATCATAAATTAGTTCACACAGAAAAAACTAATAGTTTAGAAATTAACGATTTAAGTAAAAATAAAAGCTATATTCAAGCTGATGGAGAACTAATTGGTACTGGTAGTTTTAGTGTTTCTTTAGTACCAAAATCAATAAACTTTATAATTGTATAAAAAATAAAAGTTAAAATTTTCTTAAAAAAATTGTAACAAATGTTAATATTGTTCGTCTTTAATAAAAGAACAACTTAACAATGAAACGGTTTTATAAAATTATCTTCTTATTTTTTGTTATATTTTTTATAGGAATTTACTTCACTGTAAAAAGTATTAACAATTCATTTTCTTCAGAAGAAAGTATAGAAACTGTTACTATAAATCCACCTTTATTAAAACTTTCAATGAAAATATAATAAGTTTATCATGACTTATATTTTAATATTAATTGAATACAGTTAGAATAGAATTAACATCAATAAAATTTATAGTGTTATAAGATATATAAGTTAAAATTTTCTTAATGATATATTATAAATGTTAATTTTGTATAATATTAATAATAAAAAGTTATACAAATGAAACGTTTATTTAAAATTACTTTTTTATTCTTAGGAATTTTTTTTATAGGAATTTATTTCACTGTAAAAAGTATTAATAATTCATTCTCTTCAGAAGAAAGTATAGAAACTGTTACTATAAATCCACCTCTTTTAACTCTTTCAATTCAAATATAACTTAAACTATATTTATAATATATTTTAAAGGTTATAAACAACTATATATATTATAAAAAGTTTTATTTAAAAATTAAAAAAAAGATGGTTGTTATGATAGTCTGTTTATATGTACAATAAATAAATGAATAATAATTTTGATATATCACTTATGAATAGATATAAACAATTTGTTATTTTTTAATAGCTTAAAAATCAATAATAATACAAAGGTTATAAACAATATACCAAAGTTGTTAATTAACAGTTTTTTTGAATAAGTTTATTTGTTATAAATGTTTATAAACTATATAAAATTAGTTAACAACTTCTTTTAAAAAATCAATAAATAAATTTGGTGATTACATAGTGATTATTGTATTAGTAAATATAGTTTACACTACAAAAATTAGTTTTCTTTTTTAAGTCATTTTTTATTCACAATACTTAATTAAGTTAAACTTAGTGTAAATCAACTTTTTAAAAATTACTATTAACAATTAGATTTTTTACTGTTAATAACTGTGAATTTGTACTTTTGTACTATTATATAATTAATTAAACTTCTATTTATGACAATTGCAATTGGTAACGATCACGCTGGAACAGCATATAAATTCGAGATCTCTAAATTATTAGAAAACAAAGGTATTAAAATTTTAAATTTTGGAACCGATACAAGTGATAGTATGGATTATCCAGACGCTATTCATCCAGTTGCAAATGCTGTTGAAAATAATGAAGCTAATTTCGGAATTATTATTTGTGGAAGTGGAAATGGCGCACAAATAACAGCTAATAAACATCAAGGTATTAGAGCTGCATTATGTTGGAATAATGAATTAGTTGAACTAGCTCGTTTACATAATAATGCAAATATTTTAAGTATTCCTGCCCGATTTGTTTCCCTTCAGCAAGCGTTAGGTTTTGTAGAAATTTTCTTAAATACCGATTTTGAAGGTGGCCGTCACCAAACTAGAGTTGAAAAAATACCAACTAACTGCTGTTAAAATACTAACTACTAATTTTAACTATGGCACATCATCATGGTCACGACCATCCAACATTATCAGGTAAAAATTTATTAATTTCAATAATTTTAAATACTGTAATTACTTTAGCGCAACTTGTTGGTGGTTTAATTTCAGGAAGTTTAGCATTGATATCTGATGCTGTACATAATTTTTCAGATGTAGTTTCTTTAATTATAAGTTATTTAGCTAATCTTTTAGTACGAAAAAAGAAACAAACACCTCAACATACATTCGGCTATAAAAGAGCTGAAATTATAGCAGCGTTTATCAATGCATCTACTTTAGTTATTATAGCGATTGTTTTAGGTTACGAAGCAGTAAAACGTTTTACCAATCCACAAACTATTAATAGCGATTTAGTTATTTGGTTAGCAATTTTAGGTATAGCTGTAAATGGTTTTAGCGTTTTATTATTAAAAAAAGACGCTAAAAGTAATCTTAATATGAAAACAGCGTATTTACATTTATTAACTGATATGTTAACATCTGTAGCTGTTTTAATTGGAGGATTACTAATGAAATATTATCAAATTTATTGGATTGATGCCTTTTTAACTTTACTAATTTCTTTTTATTTAATTTATATAAGTTGGAATATTTTAATTACTTCACTAAAAATTTTAATGTTATTTGCACCTGAGGATATTAAAATAAATGATGTAGAAAATGAAATATTAAAAATTGAAGAAGTAAAAAATATTCATCACGTACATATTTGGCAATTAAATGATCACGATTCTCATTTTGAGGCACATATAGAATTTATAAACGATGTGAAATTATCTAGTTTTGACGTTGTATGTGAAAAAATTGAAGAAATATTAGCTGAAAAATTTCATATTTTTCACTCTACTCTCCAACCAGAATATAAAAGAGACGACAGTAAAGAAATAATTAAACAAGATTAAAAATGTTAGAAGTTTTTACAAAATCATTTTCTGAATTAACAATTACAGAACTATATGAAATATTAAGACTTAGATCAGAAGTTTTTGTTGTAGAACAAGATTGTGTATATCAAGATATTGATATGAAAGATCAAAAGGCATTACATATAATTGGTTTTAAAAATAATAAAGTAGTTGCCTATACACGCATTTTTAAACCAGGCGATTATTTTAAGTATGCAAGTATTGGACGAGTTGTAGTTGATTTAAATGAGCGTAAATTTGGTTATGGACATATTATAATGGAAAAGTCAATAATTGCAATTCAAAAGAACTTTAATGAATCTATTATAAAAATATCTGCCCAAACATATTTAAAAAAGTTTTATGAATCTCATGGATTTAGTAAAGTAGGAGAGGAGTATTTAGAAGATGGAATTCCACATATAGGAATGATAAAAAAATAATAGATGTCGAACCCAAAAGTTAATATAAAGAGTATTGTAAATTTATCTAATAACCATTATATATTAGATAAAATAAATTTTGACTATCAAACAAAAAATGGAGAATGGCAAAATCAAAATAGAGAAAGCTACAATAGAGGAGATGGAGCAGCTATTTTATTATATAATTCAGTTAAAAAAACAGTAATTCTCACCAAGCAATTTAGAATGCCAAGTTATTTAAATGGAAATACTAATGGAATGATGATAGAGGTTTGTGCAGGTTTATTAGATGCTGATGATCCTTTAACATGTATTAAAAAAGAAGCCGAAGAAGAAACAGGATACAAAATAAATA
>Ga0316202_10003109_pt1 | contig 10293 bp, 8 predicted proteins | sample 3monrhotite_MG_FD_204934 | JGI IMG/M metagenome (GOLD analysis project Ga0316202, IMG submission 204934) | Microbial mat bacterial communities from mineral coupon in-situ incubated in ocean water Damariscotta River, Maine, United States -... | ecosystem: Environmental > Aquatic > Marine >...
AGCCCAGGGCGTATTGGAAGATCTGGACGGCCTCGCGATCCGGCAGGAGGAGGAAGAGCTGCCAGATCACGCGGCGGCTGAGGAGATAGAGACCGTGGCGATAGACGGGGGCGGGCAGAGTCATACAGGGACGTATGCACAGGGCACGCCAGGCGGGAGAGCGACAGTTGGCGAGTTAGCGCGGGAATGCGTTTCGTCGCACAAGTCGGATGGGCAAGATTTGCCCATTGAGTGAGACGCTGGGACGCAAGCGGGAAGGAAGCGGGCGAACGCTCAAGCGCCTAGGTCGCGGACCTCAGCCGGCGGCCAGTGGAGCCGCTCGCGGTGGGTCGCCGGGCTCTCGCCTAGGAACGCCGTCTGGAGGATCTGCAGGGCGTCCCCGTGGGACACCAGCAAGTAGGTCTGACCCTCGCTCGCCACTTCGAGGCTCATGATCATGGCTGCCAAGCGCGCGCTCGTCGCGAGGGCGCTCTCGACGCCAGCCTCGGTGTGACCTGGATTCTCGCGATCCAGGTCCCACACACCTGCATAGGCGGCGTTGCTCTGGCCCTCATGGCTCCCGAAGAATCGCTCCCGAAGCGCCTCCTCGAGTCGCGGCGAGGGAGCGCCCAGCAGGCTAGCGCTGAGAATCGCCGTCTCATGGGTCCGCTTGAAGTCCGAACAGAGCACCTGAATCGCGCTCGGCTCAGGACCGAGGAGCTCTGCGGCGGCGGCGATCGCGGCTCGAACCTCCTCCCGCCCCTTGGGCGTCAAACCCCAACGAGGAACCCCCTCCTTCGGGTCCGAGAGGACGATCCCGGCGACGTTGGCTTCGCTCTCGCCGTGGCGCTGACCGAGGTAGCGGTTGCGCAGAGGCCTCGGAATCAACACCCGCTAGAAGACGCGCGGAAGCTCAAGCCGGAGCTCGACGGCAGCAGCCGTGGCGGGATCGCCGCGGAAGCTCCGGGAGAGCGCGCCCCAAGTCGGCTTCAGGCGCCCCTGATGCAACACGACGCCGTCGCACTCGACGCGGACCGGCGCCGAGAGATCGACCAGCTGAGGATCCAAGTAGAGCGTGCAGCCGCTGACGCCGCTGGCGCGCAGCTCAATCGTCTGACCCTTGACGCTGGCGCTGAGGCTCCCGACTTTGCCGTCGAGGGCGTCGATCTGCAGCCAGCGATCCCGGCCGTGATCCTGCTTGAGCGCAGTGCGGCTGACCCGCTGAGGCCAAGGAGTCCGCGCCTGCTTCGCCAGCCAAGAAGAGAGCTCTTCGGTCAAGGTGTCGCCGCGAAGGAACGAGCCAAGCATGTGACCCCCTCCCTCGACCTCCTTGAACACGTGCTGGATCCCGAGCGCCTCGAGCTCGGCCGAGATCGAGCGAGAGAAACGAACCGGGACGGTCCGGTCCTGGTTGCCGTGCACGAAGAAGAGCGGCAGGTCTTGAGCGTTCGCTAGGAGCGCGCGCGAAGGAGCGTGCCGCTGGAGGAGCATTTCGCTCCGCGCGATCCCCGACGAGAATGGGGTCACGGCGGCGAAGCGACCCGAGAAGCGCAGCCCGAGGTTCCAAGCGCCGTAGCCACCCATGCTGTAGCCAGAGAGGACGACGCGGTCGTGGTCAATGGGGTAGCGACGGGCGACCTCGGCGAGAGCCCGGAGCGCGAAGCCCTCGCTGTGATAGCGCCACCAGTGCGGAAAGAGCGAGAGCCCGCCCAGCTTGGGGACGTCCACGTTCTCCAGCTCAGGCGTCAGCCGCTGAGCGTTCGGCGCGATCACGATCGTCCCCGCCGGCGCGATCCGCTGCGCGAATGTGTAGAAGTGGCCCGCGTGACCACCAAGCCCGTGCAGGATCAATAGCACGCCATAGCGACCGTCAGCGCGAGCCTCGCTCGGGACGTGGACCAAGACCTTCGTCGAGCGCTCATGCGCGTCGGCAACCTCGATCTCGACGTCCCCCGACTTGCTCACGGGGACCCGCGCTTCACGAAGGAGCACGAGGGCCTCGCTCGGCGATAGACCCGCCGCCTTCCAGGACTTCACGGCCTGATCGGCCTTCACCTTGCCCTGGAGTAGCTCCCGCGCCACCGCCTGTCCGGCCTTGGGACCTGCCTGGACGGGAGCCGCCCCCAGCACTAGGGCCAAGAGCGCGAACCCAAGCGCCGAATTAAGCCGGGGCGAGCGAGACGAGGGAGTCAAAGGAATGCGGGTCGTAGCCATGTGGGCCTCTGAGGTCTGGGGCGCGGACGATACCAGGCCCTCTTGTTACGCCCCAGCCAGGGCAGCGTTGGGACCGACCGCCTGCGAGCAAAGACCCGAAAGACGTCCGCGGGGGGACGGCGTAGCCATTTGGAAACGTCCTGATTTCCCTCCAAATCCGGGATTGGTGGCCTCCTGTCAACACCAGGGCGCGCATGAAGTGCTTTTGAAACCGAGACTTCCGTCCATTCAGGCGATGGCAAAGGGCTTGCATTAAGCCTCCTGACGAAACAGGAGTCTTCATGCGCATTCGAACTGGCACCGCCCTTCTTCTTTCCCTCGCAGTGGCCGCACTGGCCCTCTCAGGCTGTGACTCAAAGAAGAGTCGGTCGAACTCAGCCAGCTTGGTGGCACCAACTACCTCCAACACCACTGGAGCCACCACGAGCGGAACGACGGGCGCCACGACCACGACCACGACCACGGCGCCTGTGGCGACCACCGGTGCGGTCCTCGGCGGCAACACCTCGAGCGGCTCGGCGACCAGCGGCGCGACGGCCAGCGGATTCGGCAAGGGCACGGGCGTCTTCACCGACGCCAGCAACCAGCTCCCCGCCAGCACGAGCAATGACTACGGCGCTGACTCGGGCGACCTCGACGGCGACGGAGACATTGACGTCGCGATCGCCGTCAACGGAGGCGCCTCCCGCGTGCTCTGGAACGACGGCCAAGGCAACTTCACCCTCCGCCCGACCTCGTTCCCGACTCTGACCATGGCAGCGACCAGCGTCCGCCTGATCGACGCCGACCAAGACGGCGACTTCGACCTGATCTTCTCAGCCAACTTCGAGCCAGCTCGCCTCTTCCTCAACGACGGCGCAGGCAACTTCACCCTCGGCTCTGAGCTGAACCCGACCAACGACGCCTACACCTACAACATCGCGATCGGCGATGCGAACGACGACGGCTGGGACGACGTGTTCCTCGTTCAGGCAGGGCAGACCGCGCCCTCCCAGGGTCAGAACAAGCTCTACCTGAGCGACCAGATCGACAGCTTCGTCGAGGCCCCGGCCGGCACGATCCCGGCCTCGGCCAACGACTCCCTCGACGCGACCTTCGTCGACGCCAACCAGGACGGTCACCTCGATATCTTCGTGGCCAACTTCGGCAGCCGTCCCCTCCTCCTGGTCAACGACACCAACGGCGTGTTCCTCAACCAGACCGACGTCTACATTCCCCCGACCCTCTCGACCTACGCCACGGGAATCGCCCAAGGCGACATGGATCAAGACGGCGACGTCGACCTCTTCGTCGCCAACGAGGGACCGGCCACGGCCGGCGCCCCCCCCGCTGGCGAGGTCAACACCTGGCTCGACAACAACGGCCCCAACCAACGCCTGAGCGTCCTGGCCAACGCGGTCCCCGCTGACGCTGACGCCACCTGGCGCCTCCGCCTCGTCGACGTCAACGCCGACGGCCAGCTCGACGTCGTGGCCGCTCAGCTTCGCTCCTCGCAGAAGATGTACATCAACCAGGGCGGCGTCCTGGTCGACGCGACGAGCTTCCTGCCCCCCGTCAACCAGGCCAACAACAACTGCTTCGGGATCACGATCGGCGACTTCAACGGCGACCAGGCCCCTGACCTCCTCTTCACCCGTCGCGGAGCTCAGCCCTTCCTCTTCCTGAACACGCCCTAAGCCCTCAGGCCTAGGCCCTCGCTCCTGAGGGAAGTTCGACCTGCGCGCCCTCGACCTCTCGGTCGGGGGCGTCTGCATGTACCCCGACACCGCCCCCCTTCTCTGAGGTCCCACGGGCATGACTAAGAAGAACAAGCGTAGGGGGGCCTCCAGAGAGCACGCTGGCCCCATTCATTTCGCCGCCGTCGGCGACGTCCACGGCCACATGCACACCATGGTCGGCCAAGTTCAGGGAGCAGCCGAGAAGCTCGGCGTCGAGGTCGAGTTCGTCCTCCAAGTCGGCGACTTCGAGCCCCACCGCGACGAAGACGACCTCGCCACGATGTGCACCCCAGCCAAGTATCGAAAGCTAGGCGAGTTCGCCGACTACCACTCCGGCCGAGCGCGCTTCCCCTGGCCGGTCCACTTCATAGGCGGAAACCACGAGCCCTACGGGTTCTTGGATCGCCTCAAGGCTGGGCAAGCCGCTGAGAACTGCTTCTTCCTCGGCCGCGTCGGACGCAGCAAGATCAAGGGTCTGCGCGTCGTAGCCCTGAGCGGGATCGAGCGCGGGCGCTGTCTCGACGGGCGCCCCCCGATCCGCGAGATCGGCGGCAAGCGGCGGACCAAGGACTACGTCGGCTTCACCGAGGACGAGGTCCTCCAGGCAGCCCACGCCGGGCCCGCCGACGTCCTCCTCCTCCACGACTGGCCTCAAGGCGTCGTCCGCGAGGCCGACGCCCACCAGTTCAGCTTTGGTCACCGCTCGGGCTCGATCGAGAACATTGGCAACGCCTCCGCTCGCTTCGTGGTCGACGAGTTGAAGCCCGAGTGGGTCTTTTGCGGACATATGCACCGGAGCTACCGGAGCGAGGTCCAACACCGCGGCGGGAGCACGAGCTCTTTCGCAGGGCTAGCCAAGGTCGGGATGCCCGAAGCCGTCGCGATCTTCCGCCGGGAGGAGGGCGGGGAGATCGTCGAGCTGACCGGGTCTCCGCAGCCCCCCAGCTAGCTACTCCAAGAAAGTCTGGAACTCACCTGGGGCCCCGCGAGTAGGAGCGGCGCGCGCACAGACTCTGGACTCTCTCGAAATGACCACCTCTTCCACCGCCTCCCTTCGCTGGGGCGGCGCGCTCCTCTGCGCCTTCGTCGCCGGCTTCGTGTTTCGCGCCGTCCCCGCTCCTGCCCACGCTCAAGAGGGGGTCCGCACCGGCGTCGTCGCCGTCACAGCCCCCGGGCGCGGCGTCGGGCACAACGTGCTCTTCGTCATAGACGACCAAGGCCAACGCCTAATGGTCTATGAGCACATAGCTGGCGGCGCCCTGACCCTGACCCAAGCCCGCGACTATCAGTTCGACGCGCGCCTCGAGGACTTCCCCTCCCAGAAGGACAAGAAGAACCCGCGTCGCCAGAAGCCGTCCGTCGACGACATTAAGAAGGCTGTCAAGGGCAAGTAGGTGGCGAGATAGGCCGGTCGGGTCGCTGGCGACCCGGCCGGCGCGCTCGGAGCTAGATGCCTTTGAGGAGGTGCCCGAGCTTGTCGCGCTTGGTGCGCAGATACTCGAGGTTCGCGGGGTGCGGCTCCATTTGGATCGGCACGCGCTCGCTGATCGTGAGGCCGAAGCCCTCGAGACCAATGATCTTGCGGGGGTTGTTCGTGAGCAGCTTGAGCTTGCTCAAGCCCAGGTCACGAATGATCTGGGCGCCGACGCCGTAGTCACGCATGTCCGCACCGAAACCCAGGATCTCGTTGGCCTCGACGGTGTCGTAGCCCTTGTCCTGGAGCGCGTAGGCCTTGAGCTTGTTCTTGAGGCCGATCCCGCGGCCCTCTTGGCGCATGTAGACCAGCGCGCCTTCGCCCGCGTCCGCGATCTGCTTGAGGGCGGCGTCCAGCTGAGGTCCACAGTCGCAGCGGAGGGAGCCCAACACGTCGCCGGTCAGGCACTCGCTGTGAACTCGAACCAGGACTGGGTGGTCCAACTGGATCGGGTTGCCCTCTTCGTCGCGCTTGCCGACGTCGCCCTTGCAGATCGCGAGGTGGGGCCGGTCGTCGAAGTCACCCATGAACACGTGGAGCTTGAAGTCCCCGTGCCGAGTCGGGAAGTCGAGCGAGACCGAGTGGCGAACCTGACGCTCGACCTGCTGGCGGTAGCGGATCAGGTCCGCGACGCAGCCCATTTTTAGGCCGTGGGTCTTGCAGAACTCGATCAGCTCGGGGACCCGAGCCATGGTCCCGTCCTCGCTCATGATCTCGCAGATCACCCCGGAGGCGTGGAGCCCAGCCAAGCGCGAGAGGTCGACCGACCCCTCGGTCTGTCCAGCGCGGACAAGAACCCCGCCTTCCATGGCGCGAAGGGGGAAGATGTGCCCCGGGCGAGCTAGCTCCTCGGGCTTGGTCTTGGGATCGACCAAGAGGAGGGTCGTCAGCGCGCGATCGGCGGCCGAGATTCCAGTCGTGACGTTGTCGCGGGCGTCGACCGAGACGGTGAAGCCTGTCCCCATCAGCGAGTCGTTGACTTCAGCTTGGGGGTGGAGCCCGAGCTCGTCGCAGCGCTCGCCCGTGAGCGAGACGCAGATCAGCCCGCGACCGTAAGTGGCCATGAAGTTGATCGCCTCGGGGGTGATCTTCTCCGCAGCCATGCAGAGGTCGCCCTCGTTCTCACGGTCCTCGTCGTCAACGAGGACGACCATGCGGCCGACGCGAATGTCCTCGATCAACTCCTCAATGGGAGCGAAGGGGCTCGCGACCTCGGCCTCGGGAGTAGCTGCAACCTCTGTCACGGGCGAAATCTAGCGTCTCCTAGGGGGATTCCCAACCCCTAGCGCGGCGCGGCACGGAGTGGCGCAAGTAAACCCGGGGCGCCTGGGGTAGATTTCCGCCGTGACTGCTCCCAGAAACATGATCGTCGTTGGCGATCGCCTCTTGATCGAGCCCAGCGACGAGGCTCGTACCCACTCCGGCCTCTACCTGCCCGCTGGCGCCCATGAAGGCGACGGGGTCCGGTCTGGGCGGGTCCTTATGACGGGTCCCGGTGTCGCCCTGCCCCATACGGACGCCGCCGAGGACGAGCCCTGGAAAGAGGAGCGCCAAAGCGCGCGCTTCATTCCAATGCAGGTCGAGGTCGGTGACGAGGCCCTGTTCTTCAAGAAGGCGGCTGTCGAGATTCGCTACGACGGCAAGACCTACCTCGTGGTGCCCCAATCGGCTGTCCTAATCGTGGTCCGTCCTTAGGCTACCCCCCGGGGTTTTCCACATTGATCAACCCTTGTTCCGACGGCGTGTGCCCCTCTGGACTGGGTTCTTAGAGGGTCTCCAGGCAACTTTCCCCAGTCTTGGACGAGTTTTCCACATCGCTCTTTTGCGTTCGGAATCCGCCTCTTCAGCATCCGAGATAGAGTGTCGCCCGCTTCACGGAGCGCTCCCATGCATACACGATCCATCCTCCTCGCCTTGCTCAGCCTCCTCTTCGGCGGGGCGCTGTGGGCCCAGGAGCCGGCACCGGAACCCAAAGCACCGCCGACCCCTGCGCCGAAGGAAACTCCCGACGACTCCGACGAGGAGAGCCCCAACGAGGAGAAGGTCCAGGTCGAGCACCCTGAGGAGATCGCGCGAATCCAGACCTCCCTCGACCGCCTGGCGCGAGTCCGCCGAGAGCTCAAGCGTGGCTCCACCGAGGAGCTCCGCAAGACCGGCGTCGAGTTCGACGAGTCCGATCGCTCACCCCGGCTCGGCAACCGAAGCGCAGTTCTCCCGCTGACCTTACGCGAGGCGATTCGAGCCGCCCTGGCCAACAACCCTGATTACCTCGTCGCCCTCCTCGACGCCCGCGCGGCCGCGGAAGGAGTCGAGCAGGCCCGGGGAGTCTTCGACCCAAGCCTGAGCTTCACCGGGACTTGGGCCCAGTCGCGCTCGCCCTTCTTCTCAGCGAACCCCTTCAGTGGTCTCCCCCCAGGCCTGGCGGTCGCCCGCGCACGACGCATGAACCTCGGGACGACGATCAACCAACTCCTCCCGACTGGCACCCAGCTCTCGCTCTCCTACAACGAGGCCCGGACCAAGAGCAACAACGCCTTCGCCCTCAACCCCGCCTACTCCCCCAGCCTCGTCGCCAACATTACCCAGCCCCTCCTGCGCGGCTTCGGACTCGACGTGAACCTGGCCGCCCTCCGCAACGCCCGCAGCAGCGCGCGTCAGAGCGAGGCCACCCTGGTCGAGACCTACATGGGCGCCGCCCTCGCCGTCGAGCAGGCCTACTGGAACCTGATCACGAGCGAGGAGCAGCTCCGATCTCAGAAGCGGAGCCTCGAGAGCGCCCTCAAGCTCCTCCAAGACACCCGCAAGCTGCGCAAGTGGGGCCGCGCCAGCCGCCTGGACGTGACCGTGGCCAAGAGCGGCGTCGCGACGCGCCGCGAGGGCTTGATCATTGCCGAGAGCAACCTCGAGGCTGCCCACGATCAAATGGTCCGCCTCGTCCGTCCGACCGGCGACGCGTCCAAGTGGGACATGTTCGTGGTCGCCGTCGACCTCCCCAACCTGACCGAGGAGCCCAACCTCGACCCCGGCGAGTCAGTTCAGAAGGCCCTCAACCGGCGCCCCGACTACTACCGCGCCCAGCTCGCCCTCGACAACGCGCAGCGCGACATGCTCGTGGCCGAGAACAACGCCCTCCCCGCCGTGAACCTCCTCGGGTCTTGGACCCAAGAGGGCCTCGGCGGTCAACACCACTCCTCGTGGTCAGCGCTGGGCAGCGGTCGCTTCTACACCTGGAGCGTGGGCGTCAACGTCGAGCTCCCGCTCTTCCTGCGCAGCGAGCGGGCCGCCGTTCGCCAAGCCAAGATCATGATCGAACGAGCTGAGATCTCCCTCCGCTCGGTCGAGGCCAACGTCGTCCTCGACGTCCGCGGCGCTACCCGCGACATTCGCACCTCCAAGGCCCGGATCGAAGCCGCCCGCGCGGCTCGGATCCTCGCCAAGGAGCGCCTCGAGGCCACGCGAGCCCGCGTCGAGACCGGGGCCGCCGTCCGCCGTGACGTCCTCGACGACCTCGCCGCCTTGGCTAACGCCGAGACGAGCGAGGTTCAGGCCTACGTGACCTATCGCCTCGCGATCTCGCGACTCCGCCAGGCGACCGGAACCCTCCTCGACGACTCCCTCGACGTCCTGGACGACCGAGTGCGCAAGGTCCTCGAACGACAGGAGTAGGACACCCCGCTCGGCCGAGCTCGCCTCGCGAGGGGAGCTGAGGCTCGTCCACTACAGGACTTAGAGCCCGCACCAAGAATCTCTCGGATTCTCGGGATGGTTTGAGGGGTTCGGGGAACTCAGGGGCATGTGAGGCGAAGAGTCGTCTCCTCCATGGCACGCGTCGGCTGGGCTCCGGTCGACCGAGAGCCCTCCAGCACCGATCTCCCCTCCACAAAGGACTGAGACATGTCTCGTCTCCCTGGCTCGATCTCTACCTACATGGCCTGCGGGCTTTTTGTCACTCTTGGACTTAGCGCGAGCGCTCAGGAGGCTCCCGAGAAGACGCCTCCCCCCGCGAAGGCCCCCGAAGCCCCCAAGGCTCCCGAAGCCCCCAAGGCTCCCGAAGCCCCCAAGGCTCCCGAAGCCGAGAGCGCTGAGCTGAGTGCCGACCAGAAGCAGAAAGTCGAGGAGCTCAAGACCGAGCTCAAGTCGAAGCTCGACAAGATCCGGGCGGAGCGGGCGGGAGGCAGCTTGGATCGCGCAGCCGCCCGGAAGCAGCTCCTCCAAGCCCACATGGAGCACCGCAAGAACCTCTCCGCTCTCCTGACCCCGGCCCAGCTCGAGAAGCTCTCAGGGCGCGGCCAACGCGGCGAAGGCCGACGCGGCGAAGGCCGACGTGGCGGCGAGCGTGGCTTCGGCCGCGGTGGCCGCGGCGGCGGCGAGCGTGGCTTCGGTCGTGGTGGACGCGGCGGCGGCGAGCGTGGCTTTGGTCGCGGTGAACGCGGCGGCGGCGAGCGTGGCTTCGGTCGCGGCGGACGGCGCGGCCCGGATGGCGAAGGCCGAGGCCCGCTCTGGTCCCAAGGTCCAGGTGAGAACCCTGGCGCGGCTCCCGAGGCCCCCGAGAAGAGCGAGCCCAAGAAGGGCCAGCGCGGCGAGCGCGGCTTCGGTCGCAGCGGACGCGGCGGTGGCGAGCGTGGCTTCGGTCGCGGCGGACGCGGCGGTGGCGAGCACGGCTTCGGTCGCGGCGGACGCGGCGGCGGCGAGCACGGCTTCGGTCGCGGCGGACGCGGCGGCGGCGAGCGCGGCTTCGGTCGTGGCGGACGCCGCGGCGGCGGCGAGCGCGGCTTCGGTCGCGGCGGACGCCGCGGCGGCGGCGAGCACGGCTTCGGTCGCGGCGGACGCGGCGGCGGCGAGCACGGCTTCGGTCGCGGCGGACGCGGCGGCGGTGAGCGAGGCTTCGGTCGCGGCGGACGCCGCGGC
>Ga0316202_10003110_pt1 | contig 10289 bp, 12 predicted proteins | sample 3monrhotite_MG_FD_204934 | JGI IMG/M metagenome (GOLD analysis project Ga0316202, IMG submission 204934) | Microbial mat bacterial communities from mineral coupon in-situ incubated in ocean water Damariscotta River, Maine, United States -... | ecosystem: Environmental > Aquatic > Marine >...
CCACGTTCAAACAGCTCTTGCGCTGCCAGATAGGCATTGGCTTCCCGCGTGCGTCCGGAGAGCACTTCGTTACCGATTACCAGCATGGCTGCAGTCTGATGTTTCATAGTCGCAGATTCTTCTCTGATGCGGGATCAGTCAAGCGCTAACTAACACATTCGTTTCTCAAAAGTATTGGTCTTGGCGCGACTATCTTAGATTAAACTGAATGGTTGGCGATATAAGCAACATTTCTTTCATTTTTTCCTACAAAAGTGATGTTCATAGTACAATAACTTTTCATCCTATCTGAAAGATACTTTAATGCTCTTTGCCGGGAGGCAGGAGGTATCAGTTTCTTAAACATGTGGTGAATCAGAGTGAAAATGTAGACATCTTACTGATGTTGCTGTTTTTTGGGGATAACGAGTTTCTGATTATTTCCACCCATAAATAACGCGAGAATTTTGACAGTCTCCTTGCCCCGGTTTTCTCCTTGGTGAAATTGGTTCATAGCTTCCATAAAACTGTCACCTGGACGGTAAGTACGCTCGCCTTTATCACCGTAATCTACATGCAGGGTACCAGAAAGAATGTACGCAAACAGAGGCACTCCATGTTTATGCCATGACGTTTTGTCACCGGGTAGCATGATCACTTCTATGGCCCGTATATCTGCCTTTCCTCCGCCGGGATAATAAATGGGTTCGCCGATAATGGTCTTATCGGTGGTCAGCAGGGGTTCAGTTTTTTTGTAGTCGATTGCGACTGCAGGTGAAACCTGTAAACACGTAGTGATAAGAACTAAAGCACATAGAATCATCTTTTTCATCATCCACTCCTTTTATTAGGCAAACTCAACATATCCGGATATATACTTCATAGCAAATCATGCATTACGAACATTCTTATCCTGTTCCATGAGATGAAGAAAAATTATACGCGTCCCATTCGTAGCGGGAGTGGCGCTACTTGCTTCTCCAGAGGGGCTTTTTGTTCATCGAAGAAGCCCGGAAAATAAGAATTTAGAATCCCGCTGCTAGATGCGCCTGCAAATTGGTTATTCAATGGGAAAAAGCGGACAAAAGGCAGGAGCTATTTGAACGAGGTTCAGCTCGCCCGGAGGGTGAGAGGCATGGATGCCTCGAATCAAAAAGTTTCCGCCCCATTGAAGGATGAATGCGCAGGGTGAAGCGTCTTGGCGGGCTGCTTTCTTTCACCCATTTATTTACGCTAAAGAAAGGGGGATGCTCTGCTAAAGCAGAGTAGTGATGTTGAAGGTGTCTATCACGCGGTGGGATGGCGCCGCTTGCTGCTGCCCCTCACCCTTCGGGCTAGCAAAAGCGCGTCCCATTCGAAGTACCACTATCGCGTAGCGGGAGCACCGCTACTTGCTTGTGCAGGAAAGCACAGTTGCACGCGTAAGCGCCCTGTAAGGGTGTAGTCACATGGATGTGCTACATGAATTCCGCTTTCCTGCGGAATTGTGATTCGGGGCTCCTGCCCCTCACCCTTCGGGCGAGCTAAAGCACGTCCCATTAGGCTGTCGTGCCTAATGGTGATTCAAGGCTCCTGCCCCTCACCCTTCGGGCGAGCTAAAGCACGTCCCATTAGGCTGTCGTGCCTAATGGTGATTCAAGGCTCCTGCCCCTCACCTTTCAGGCGATCTGAAGATCGTCCAATTCGGCTGTCGTGCCGAATTGTCTCAACATGGGTTCCGGATCATTGTAGTCAATGGCAATGGAATGAATCTCATCACCTATTTGCAGCACAAGCGATGGAAAACCCAAAGCCCCCAGTGCCTGCCCTGCTCTGATCTCCTCTAACAGCCGGGCCTCTGTATTTTCGGCATTCAGATCCAGTCGAAACTGATCAACGTCCAAATCAAGCTGCATCGCCAGATCAATCAATAGATCATCATCGGACGGATTACGTGCTTCCAGATAATAGGCTGTTTGAATGGCATGAATCATCGCATCTTCTCTGCCTGGGTCTTGTTGTTTTGCCGCAATCACGGCCCGACATGCCGGATATGTGGATCGTCTGGCTTTGCACTGTGTCCAGAAATCAAAATTAAACGTCGTACCCGGCACCCGTTTTTGAATCGTAGACCAGTGCCGTTGAATCGTTTGTTGCATCGATAAGGGCATGGCTGCATCCGAATCAGGCGCTAGCCCTCCCAACAGATATTCCACCTGTAATGACTCAGGCAGGGCCTGCTGTAACTGCGTCCATACCGGCCTGAATGCCCAGCACCAGCTGCACATGGGGTCGTGAATATAATAGAGGGTCATGGTGTCATCATGCATCGCAAAGCAAGCATACTCGGCCCCGGCTTTTATAAACAGCGTTAAATAATGACGCTGCTTTGCCAATAGATAGTAACTATGGAACAGGATGAACTCAGAGATACCGGTGACTCATGTCTCATTCTGGAAGGGTGTTTCCAGGACAGGCTGAATGTCGCATGGTGAATATCAGCTATTTCATGCGCCAGAGTTCGAGCAGTGACCAACGCCATTTGTATTCAATCAACAATGAAATACTTCCCATCTTTATTATCGCACTGCATGATAGAGCGCGGGAAGTTGTCAGGAGAATATAGTTGGAATTCATTCAATGTCCGCATTGTCAAAAACAGTATGCTGTAAGCGATAAACTACGGGCTGCGTCCGGTAAAAAAATTCGCTGCAAACATTGCAACCAAGCATTCGAAATCATCGTCCAGTCACGTTCTGAATCCAAAGCGCCTGAACCTGAAGAAATATCACCTGCTGAACAGCAATCAGCAGAAGCAGTCGCTACAGGGCCCAAACAAATAATACCAGAGCAATCTGACCGATCTGAGCCGGAGCCAGTCAGTCGAGACGCGTCTTTGGAATCTAATCCAGCAAAACCAGTAGGCGAAGATCTCTTTGACCTTTCCAGTTATAATAGTGAGTCATACTTCGATTCCAGTGAAGTCGCACTGAACCAAGAGAGTGCAAAAGAGGTAGAACTCCCGAAGACGACTGAACAGGCGACATCTGAACGGATAACGATTGATGCTCCCGAAGAGAACGCGGAAACGGATAGCAAAAAAGAAGCCGTCAAAACCAAACCGCTCAAGAAAGCATTGAATGTCCAGTTACTCTTTACCATTGTACTGGCTACAACCTTACTCATTGCCGCTATCGCAGCGGCATATCTGTTCCTCGCTCAACCTGAGTTATTGAGTACAGCACCGAAAGAAGAGGCACAGAAGAGCATCGTTATTGATGAGCTGTTCAAACCGCTCGATATTAATATAGCTAATCCAAAACCAGAGCCCGTCATCAAAGAAGAACCTCTACCCACAATCACCACCAAACTCGCAGAAACGTTACCCAGAGCTGCCATGGCCCCAGCCACAATAGTGAAAGCTGAACAGGTACCCGCCAAAATATTTAATCCATCCCAGGTATGTAAAGATGTATCGGCAGAGTATTGGGTGCGCAGCCATACACTTGCGACCACCAACCTGGATACAACCACCTATATGAAATTGCTCGATCAAAACCTTGTTCAGGCGGATGAAATACGACGCGCATGTAAAGACAAAACACTGGTTGGCAGCATCTCAAAAGCAGCCAGAGCAAACAAAAAACTGGATTGGATCATCCCGGAAATTAACAAAGTTCAGGATAAATCCGAAGCAGCAAAAAAGAGACTAGCCAAAGAATAAGGTTCATCGTGGAAGTCCGGAAAATAGTTTTAGTTAATAAGAACTGAAGGTGCTTCCTCTCTTGCTTCTTTGTAGGGGGAGTTTGTTCACTTACCCCGCTTCGAGATGCGCCTGAGAATTGATTATTCAATGGGAAACTGCGGGAAAAGTTCCCGCCCCATTAAATGAGCAATTCGCAGGATGAAGCGTCTTGGCGGGCAACTTTCTTTGGTTCGTTTCTTTTGTGCACAAAAAAGGCAGGAGCCGTTTGGACGAACTTTAGTTCGCCCGCAGGGAGAGGGTCATGGATGGCCCGAATCAAAAGAAATGAACGGAATCGCCTATACCACGAAAAGTTCAGATTAAGCTCAATCGGTCGCGGCATGGCTCTGGTGTATATATAAAGAGTCTAACAGCATAAGCTTCCTTCAGTCATATTTCCCACTAATGCATGATGAACCAAGAATATGCCGTCGCCTAATCAAACTTAACAGATTATGGCATCACCAGTTGAAAGTCGACTGAGCCAAACGATACGCTATTCACCATCATTTCCACCCTGTGCAGGCCTGCATAATAAACACGTGTGGTTATTTTCTTGATTCGATGTGTTCTGCTTAGTTGCAATGATTGATTCGCTGCCACTTCTCTTTTTTTGCATTGAACTTAATGGATTCCAATAGGTAGTTGTTATTTTCATCATCACCCTTCTTACATCGAAGTAATTATGAAACAGGCAAAGCCCGAGTTATTCGTTACAACGATGGATCTTTAGAAAACTATAATCCATATGCTGTTGTACAAAACATTAAACACCTAAACGATTAAGCTGCCTGTCATGCACCCTGCTTAAACTCAACAGGCCAATGATTGCCCCCAGCAATGCCATGCCCATATCAGACTGTGTATCCCAGACATAACCCTGCGTCCCCAGAAAGGCTTCCGACGCTTCTTGTGATACTAATGCCACCCACCACTCTATTAACTCATAGAGTGCACTGAAAGCCAGACAAAATGAGACAATAAAAAACAGCTGCCACGAAGAGCGCTGGATAATATTTTTTCGCAAGATGATTTCTCGTGCAACCAGCGCAGGCACAAATCCTTGGGCAAAGTGGCCGAGTTTATCATAATTATTGCGCCCTTCTCCGAATAGATCTGTCAGCCCATCAAAGAATGGCACTTCTGCATAGGTGTAATGGCCACCAATCATCAGAATCACACAGTGCATCAAAATCAATGCGTAAACGAGCGGTGTTAACGGAAATGATTTGTAAGTGATCAACAATACTGCCGCAGCAATCATCGCCGGAGCTACTTCCAACAGCCAGGTAAACTGCTCTTTTGGATCTATACCAGACCAGAGTAAAACAGTCGTAAAAATAATCATCCAAAGATACTTAATCTCGATCACCTCTATACGTCAACATAAGTGCTTTAATGCCTCTGCCTGATAACAGAATACATGCTGTGACAAACAGGGCAACAAAACCTGCTAGAGCAGTAAAGTAACTTATGCCTGTGACCCAGTTAGCTGTAAGCTAAGTTAGTCCCGTTGTGTAATCGATCCCCATTGAGTAGCGTCGAATAAATCAACAACTCACGCCAGCTCGGCACCCACTTTCAAGACTTTACCCCAGCCTTTCTTACCACTCATCATCACCATCGTTCCACTCATCTTCATCATGAGGTTTGAATGGTGGGGTCACATTCAAAAACTCCTGTTCAGACATTAAAATATGCGCATTACGCACGCTTGCCAATTTCATAAATTCAAACCGCGAGGAAGACGGGTTCGATGTTTCAGGTGTCATAATACCCTCCACTTTTCATTCGTTCTGCTCTGAACGATATGAAAAAATGAGTCACTATGATGTCAGTTTCAAGTCAACGAAATGACCGATCAGTACATCAATCAAACGATTGCGAAAAATGCACTGTTCAACAACAAGGGTAGTTAAAACGTAAAGCGTGCGAATTACCGAAACGCATCAAAACACCTGCAAAAAAACAGACTTATCATGTAAGCTGAGTTAGTGTAATCCATTCACACCTGAGCCGATCAAATATGTCATTGCAAGATCAGGAACCAGAGATACGAAGAGGTCATAATGGATATTGTCGATCACATCAAGATCATCCACAACAGCAAAAAGAGTCATTCATATCTGAACGACCTCGGCCCAAATGAATATGAGAGGGTGCTGCTTCAATTACCAATGGCAGCATCACTCTTTTCGATGGATACAAAAAGAGGAAAGAGAGCATGAACGAAGAAGATAAATCGTCAGCACACTCCACAGGAAAAGGTGTTTATCATGCTCCGTGGGAGAAAGCCTTCAGCAAAATAGTTACCCCTTTCGAAGATTTCATCCATCAGGAGAGCACCAGTGGACTGTTACTGATGGCTACAGCAATCCTGGCACTGGTACTGGCCAACAGTGGACTATCCGGTTTTTATCATCATTTAGTGCATACGCCTGTTAGCATCAATATCGGTGACTGGATGTTAGAGAAGTCACTGCATCATTGGGTTAATGACGGTTTAATGGCACTGTTTTTCTTTGTGGTAGGTCTGGAGCTCAAACGCGAAATCCTGGTGGGTGAGTTGGCGGTTCCACGTCAGGCGGCACTACCCATTGTCGCTGCGGTAGGAGGCATGGTCGTACCTGCCCTGATCTATTTTGCCTTTAATCCCAATGGTGATGCTGCTCAGGGCTGGGCCATCCCCATGGCTACCGACATTGCCTTTGCCATCGGTGCGTTGGTGCTATTGGGCGGGCGGATCCCCAAGGCATTGATCACCTTTCTGGTGGCGCTTGCTATTGTTGATGATTTGGGAGCGGTAGTGGTAATCGCGTTTTTTTATACCGATCATGTTGTTGTGGAAGCATTGCTCATAGCTGCTCTCATATTGGCTGTATTGGTCGCATTCAATCTGGTGGGTATTCGTCATCCCTTACCTTATTTCTTAGTTGGTGTGTTGCTGTGGCTTGCCCTGCTCAAGTCCGGTGTTCACGCTACTCTGGCCGGGGTATTGACGGCCTTTACTATTCCGGCGCTGTCAAAATTCGACCCGGCTCGCTTTAGCGGACATGTTAAGGAGTTGATGGCTCGTTTCGACGCTAGCCATCAGCCCGGTAAAAGCATCATGACTAACGATGCCATGCGTGCTGTAGTGCAGACGCTTGAAAATGGCGTACACAACGTGGAGACGCCATTGCAGCGACTGGAACACGGGATGCACATGCCAGTGGCTTTTCTGGTGATACCGATATTCGCTTTTATCAATGCGGGTATTCCCATAGAGCTTTCGGGACTTGCTCAGACACTAACTCACCCGGTGACAATGGGGGTAATGTCAGGACTGGTTCTGGGAAAATCCCTCGGCATTGTCGGATCAAGCTGGATTGCACTCAGACTGGGGTTCGGAGAGCTACCTGCTCATACCAATTTCAGTCAGATTGCCGGTGTGGCTCTGCTGGCTGGTATCGGCTTTACCATGTCGATATTCATTGCTGATCTGGGATTTGCTGCTCAGCCTGAATATCTTCTGATGGCGAAGACCGGGATTTTGGTCGCCTCTTTAGTGGCTGGCCTAAGCGGATTTATTTGGCTGTGGAGGGTTGGTACGCAGCGGTGATCAGTTGATGGGAAGCTGCCTGTGAATGCTGAGTTTGGAGGGGGAACAATCAATACATAATTTAGCTTTTTTCCATCAATAATTAAGTATTGTGGCCCCTAATTACTGGCCCCTAATTACACGCTTGACCCCAGCGTTTGGGCTGGGAACATGACTATAGCCCTTGAGATGATTTATGCGTAATCGACCGAACCCGGTCAGTCAGAATAGAATGATCTTATACTTTCATCTTATTCAATTCCTCATAAGTTAAGCTTGACCCGCCTTTATATAATCTTGACCTCAAGCTTGAGGGCGGAAAGCGAGGCGTGCACATCCATAAGGAAAAAGATCAGGGCGGCAATCAAAGAAAACATACATGATACAAAAATAAGTGTGATGATCATTACCGCTTCAATATCCATCAACACAACAAAGAAGAGTACTATGACCAACGAGGCCGCTAACAACAGGCTGATGCAGGCGAATTCAATCGCTCGCCTGAGTAGTTGACTCCTGCGTTCAAGAATCACCAATTGCTGCCGGACCTGATGCTTTTCACTGCCTGCCTCATCGTTCCGAAGAATGTTTGACAACTCCCTTGATCGGTCGATAATCCGCGCAATGCGGTTGGTCATTGAGAGCAGTATTAAACCAACACCGGAGATCACGATAACCGGGGCAATGGATAGCTGTAGTACAGGAATAAAGTTTTCTAAAGACATAATCACACTCTAGACGATACCGGATAATATTGCCGCTCTCTTTTGCGGATTTCATTCAAACCTACAGGCTGTTTCAACAACAATGAACTTGTATGAAATCCCATCCAAAACATGCACAACCTTACTTTTATTGATTTATCAGCATATTAGTGTTTGGGTGATCGTTATGGATCCTTTCATCAAGTCGCTGGCACTATTTCTGGTGCTATTAAACCCCTTCCTGATGAGTATCTATTTGCTAGATCTTATTCAGGATCTTGATCGGCCCACCTTTTTTCGCGTATTAGTGCACGCCAGTATGATCAGCGGCTTAGTATTCCTGCTATTCGCTTGGGGCGGCGAAGCAATCTTCACAGATATCCTGCAGGTCGAGTTCGCCTCCTTCCTTATTTTTGGGGGACTGGTGATTTTCCTGATTGCCATGCAGATGCTGTTCACCGGCAGTGATGCCATCAAACGCATGCGTGGTGGCAATCCCGAACATATTTCCGGCTCCATTGCCATGCCCTTCATGATCGGACCAGGCACCATCAGTGCCAGTGTCCTGGCCGGATCCACGCTGAGTTACCCGATGGCAGCCACCAACATTGTGCTGGCCCTTAGTCTGTCCATTATCATGCTAATGATGCTGAAATATGCCTTCGACATTATCAAGGTTCGCAACGCTAGCCTACTCGAACGCTATATCGATATTACCGGTCGTGCCGGCGCTTTACTGACCGGCACGATTGGCATACAAATGATCCTGCAAGGCATGCGCCAAGTCGTCTGATCAAGAACCGCCCACCGATTAAATAGACATTTTTCATGTTGATTTATGGTCGTGTTGAAAAGAATCGAATGACCGGTTGTGGCCATTATTGGCTACATTAATCAACACTAGAATTTATACTGATGATTATGGTCTATATGTTGACTCTGATGATGTCATAGAACATTCATTGCCATCATCTTTAGCATCATCTTTAGCATCATCTTTAGCATCATCTTTAGCATCATCTTTAGCATCATCTTTACCAATATGTGATTCAATATAAGCATCACTTAGCAGGCTTATTTCTTCAGTAAACTGTTTAATGCCCTCAATCTCTTCTAATGAACTTAATGCCAAACAAAACTCTTTTAATAAAGAGCCATTAAGGCTTTCTTCTACATTGATGAAGTGAAATGCCCCTGAGAGAATTGAAAGAAGGTTCTTTGTTGTGTTTTCTTCCTCAACTTTAAATGCCTTATCAATATATGACACTGCATTATTATTGTATGCAAGTAATGAAGTATACAAATCCCCATCAGCTTCACCAACGGCTTTTAAAGCCTCCACAAGACTAAACCCTGACGCTAACAATCCCTTTACAATTGATTTTTTTTTCCCTTCATCAAGTAGATGAACAGATAAATGCCAAAACATATTTATGATAAATATATGTGCATCATCTCGGTTTTGAACCCCATGTGCAGCCATATGTTTAGTAAGTCTTTCACTATTTAATTTCATACAATTCATCCTATGAATAGCTATATCATCGGTATCTTCAAAAAATATCATCACAACTTATATTGATCACTATTGATGTCCACCTTTCTCAACTGCTCTACTAGATCGGCCTGAGTAGATAAAAGCCTTTCGTTTTCCTCTTTCAATTCTGAGTTACTTTTCTTTACCGCATCCAGTTCATTCTGGAGTGATGAGTTACTGTTAAATAAAGAGTCAGTCTGATTCTTCAGTATTTTGATCTGCTGTTTAAATCTGTTTAGAGCTGCTTCTAGCTCTTTAGCTTTATCTTCTGCACCGTCACGCCGTGCTTTTCGAAGCTCGCGATTTAAGTCGCGTTTCATGCCTGCAATCTCTGCCTTAGCAGCGGTTAATTCAGATGGTGTTTTAATCCTCGCTAGGAAGTCAGCAGCGGCTTGTTCCTTGCGCCACTGACCAACATGCTTATGGGTGACTACGGGGGCATCCAGAGCCTTCTGGCTTACCTTTTCGCCACGTGTAAGACCTTGTTTGCTACTGACATGTTTATGATAATCATCCTGTAGCTCTTCCATCCGGTTTCGGATGATCTTGTATTTTCCGTCTTTCTTCTTTTGCCTTTCATTATCAAAAAATCGGTTGGCAGCCAGCACAAGCTTCCCATCATTTCTTTTTATGATGGAAATCATGAGCGCGTGAATGTGGGGTGTGCTTTCATCTTTATGGCAGACGACGGAGATAAGGCGTTTGCCATACTTTTTCTGCAACCATGCAAGCGCATCCTCTTCCCACTGAGCCTGATTAATGTTG
>Ga0316202_10003111_pt1 | contig 10283 bp, 8 predicted proteins | sample 3monrhotite_MG_FD_204934 | JGI IMG/M metagenome (GOLD analysis project Ga0316202, IMG submission 204934) | Microbial mat bacterial communities from mineral coupon in-situ incubated in ocean water Damariscotta River, Maine, United States -... | ecosystem: Environmental > Aquatic > Marine >...
TCGCTCTACCAATGCCGCTCCGGACCATGAGATGAGTGGAATTGCTAAGTAGAATGCAAGCCGGGAAATGGTCGAGCCATCCAGCGGCCATTCTCGTACGCTCTCGATGTAAGCTCGGTAGGACATCAGTTCGGAGAATTGAGTGTCCTGCCCGCCTTTCAGTGCTTTCGTTTCCTTGGCAAGGGCATTGTTCACCCAATCGATTTGCTCTTCCTTGGCGGCCTTGATGCGATTGTGAATACCTACCAGAGGCCAAATCAACCCGGCAATCGCCAAGGCAAGCGCCCATATGGAAACGCTGACGACCATGTACACCAATCCCATATTGAACAAAAACAATGACATGATGGCGGGCCACCCGGAGATGATCAGCACATTCGAAAGACCCTGGCGGGTGAACGGAACGAGGCTGGTTTTTTCCAGAACTGAGGCGTCTGTTACATGACCCGCCAAGCGATTGAACCGGCGGCCTTCAATAAGTCCAGCGAAGGGCAAGACACCGGCAAAGAAACCAAATATGGGGGCCATGGCCCGTTGCGCCCAGACCTCGGGAGAATTGTTCAAGATATCATAGGGTGAAAAAAGATGTTCACGCCAAACTTCAACATCCCAATAGGGAGCAAAAATGGCGATCACCAGACCGATAAGACCCGAGATCCAGAAACCCGGTTTTGGATAAGACCCCACACGGGTTAGCAAATTTCGTACTTCGTCATTTTTGGCAACGAGGCCCGTTAACAGTTGCGCATTGCGGCGGGCTTCACGGATCAGAACCACCAGCGCGGTTGGCGTATAGGCAAGCAACAAGATATGCAACAGCACCCATAGATAGCCGCCCGATGGGCCTTCGGGATCAAAATTCCTGGGGTTAAAAACGAGCGATGCCCGACCTGTAACAATTTCGGCCATGCTGAGCAATGCAATCAAAAAGACCACAAGCATGAGTCCAGTCCATGCCGGCGAGACCGGGCTCAGACGAAACAACCGTTCAATGAACAGGCCGGATGTTGGTTTCTTTTTGACGCGTTTATGCCGCGCAGCTTTTTCGGCGCGTTTCCGGGGCTTGGCAGCCAGCTTATGTTCTTTTGGCGAGGACATCAAATTCCATCAGTGTGCGCATTAAATCTTCGAGTTTATCGATTTGGATCATGTTAGGGCCATCCGACGGTGCATTGTCCGGGTCTTCATGGGTCTCGATAAACAGAGACGCAACGCCAACGGCAACAGCCGCACGAGCCAGCACGGGGACATACTCCCGCTGCCCTCCGGAGGAAGCCCCCTTGCCCCCCGGTTGCTGCACCGAATGGGTTGCGTCAAAAACAACGGGGGCGCCGGTGGATTTCAATTCTGGTAGCGCGCGCATGTCAGAGACGAGGGTATTGTAGCCAAAACTTGCCCCTCGTTCGGTGAGCATCACGTTTGGATTGCCGGCACCGGTGATTTTATCGACCGCGTTTTTCATATCCCAGGGCGCGAGGAACTGGCCCTTTTTAACGTTGACCACTTTGCCGGTGGCAGCAGCGGCAAGAAGTAAATCCGTTTGACGGCACAGAAAAGCGGGGATCTGGATGACGTCCACCGCTTCTGCGGCAAGGGCGCATTGTTCGGCCACATGCACATCGGTGAGCACAGGCAAGCCGGTGGTCTCGCGGATTTCAGCAAATATGGGCAGCGACTCTTTGAGGCCAAGCCCACGCGCGGCGCTTGCGGAAGTCCGGTTCGCTTTATCGAAGCTTGTTTTATAAATGACGGGCAGACCCAGATTGTCTGACATCTCCTTTAATGCGGCTGACATTTCCATCGCATGGGCGCGGCTTTCCAGCTGGCAAGGACCTGCGATCAGCACCAGGGGCTTGTCGTTGGCGATTTCAATATTGCCGACACTTACAGTAGAATTGGGCTGCATATCTGATCTTTCGCTTACGGATTTGAGGCTCAGTAGATAGGGCTTTCCGCCCAAACCGGCAAGGGCACGGGCCTCAGAGTATTAACGGCTTAAACAAACTCAAAGACGTCAGAATAGGCCAAAAGCCCCGGCATGCCGCCCGTATGAAGGAATGTGACGGTCTCGCTCTCAGCAAAGGCCCCTGCCCGCACCATGGCCACAAGACCTGCCATTGCCTTGCCCGTGTAAACCGGGTCCAGAAAGACTGCCTCTGTCTGCGCTGCCATCTGAATGGCCTGGAGGCATTCGCCAGACGGGATGCCGTAGCCGTCCCCAAGGTATTCTGGATGCACCTCAACTTCGAAATAGGCATCCGGCGCGCCGATCAGAGCAAGGGTTTGTTTGGTGAGTTCTGTGGTCTCTTCAAAGGTTTTGGCCGGATCGGAGTTATAGACATTGATACCATGGATTTTTGTGGACATGCCAAGCGCCGCAAACCCGGCCAGCAATCCTGCATGAGTTCCCGCGCTTGAATTGGCAAGCACCACATGATCCAGCACAATGTTTTGTGCGTCTGCCTGTGCCTTCATTTCCAAGGCGCAAGCGACATAGCCAAGACAGCCCACGGGCGTGGAGCCCCCCGGCGGCATGAAATAGACATTGCGCCCGGCTTGGGTCATCTCCTCGATCAACTGCATGATGAAGGCTGGCGCTTTGTCCGGCGCATCCACATTATAGATGGTGGCATCGAGCAAATGGCCCAGTAGAACGTTGCCGCCCTTCTTGTAGCTCGCATCTTCTATGGCCACTTGATGGACAAGCACGATCTGCGGATCCAGGCCGGCTTTTTGCGCAGCCGCTGCCGCTTGCCGACAATGATTGGATTGGGTCGCGCCTACAGTAAGGATGGTATCCGCATCCTGTGCCAGGGCTTCGCCCATAAGAAATTCCAGCTTGCGCGATTTGTTACCGCCACCGGCAAAACCGGTGCAGTCATCCCGCTTGGCATAAAGATTCGCAAGACCGAGTTCCGTGCCGAGGTTTTCCCACGCTTCGAAAGGCGTGGGCAGGTGAGCCAAAGGAAAGCGCGGAAATTTGTCGAGGTTGATCATGGGAGAGTTAGGTCCGAATCGGAGTTGGGGAACAAATGAGAGGGGTGTCGTTTGTCTTGAATACCAGCATGCAATTATTAAGTACAGTTGGCCAATACAACGTATTGCCGAAAATGGGCCTTATCCAATGAAGCGGACAATAACCAAAGGCGACAGCCCTACTGAAGTGCCTGAGGATGCACAGGTCGCTTTTATGGGGTTCGCTTTGACCCTTTGGGTATGTGCCTTGATTTCCGTCGGGTATGTTGACAGCAGTTTTGAACTCACTGACCATGGCCGAGCTTTCCTTTTTGCCGGGGTATTATCTGGATGGCTCACTAGTATGATGGCCTTCAAAATTCGACTTTTTGGGTCAATCAATCTGTCCGCCATTTGGGTCACGAAACTAACCAATGACAATACGGAAAAACACAAGCTCACGAAAAAGCAATTAGCTGTGGGCTTGCTTTTCGCGATGATGCTTTGTGGCGTATTGATTGCGTTCGCCTTCTCCCTCATTTCTGAGGCAGCGTCCACGGGACCTGTCATTTAACTGGAATCAGCTGAAGCTTAAACCAACCGGCTTTGCGTCACGGCGGCTTCGATGAAGCTGGCGAATAGTGGGTGCGGGTCGAACGGTTTGGATTTTAGCTCCGGGTGATACTGCACGCCGATGAACCAGGGGTGGGTTGGGATTTCCACGATCTCTGGCAAGCTGCCATCGGGAGACATGCCGGAGAAGACCATGCCATTGGCTTCCAGCTGCTCGCAGTAGTTCGCGTTCACTTCCCACCGGTGACGATGGCGTTCGGAGATGTTCACCGCGTCATAGATTTTTGCGACTTTGGAGCCGGGCTTCAGCGTGGCGTCATAGGCGCCCAGGCGCATGGTGCCGCCGAGGTCATCGCCTTCGGCCCTTGCGACTTTCTTGTTGCCCTTGGTCCACTCCGTCATGAGACCCACAAGAGGTTCGTCCGTTGGACCAAATTCTGTGGAGTTTGCCGCCTTGATGTCAGCGAGATTTCTTGCCGCTTCGATCACCGCCATTTGCATGCCGAAACAAATGCCAAAATAGGGCACGTTCCGTTCCCGCGCAAATTGAGCTGCCTTGATTTTACCTTCAGCGCCCCGGTGGCCAAATCCTCCGGGTACCAATATTCCGTGTACGTTCTCTAAATGAACAGCGCAGTCTTCGCTCTCGAAAATCTCGCTATCCAACCACTCCAGGTTGACCTTAACCTGATTGGCGATGCCGCCATGGGTCAAGGCTTCCATGAGCGACTTGTAAGCGTCTTTCAGGCCGACATATTTGCCGACGATCGCAATGGTCACTTCACCTTCAGGTTCCATGTGACGGCGGACAATTTCTTTCCAGACGCCCAACTCAGGATCCGGCGCATCGTCAATGCCAAAGCAGTTCAAAACTTCCGTGTCGAATCCTTCGTAATGATACGCCAACGGCACTTCATAAATGGAGGCAGCATCCAGAGCCGGGATCACACATTCGGGGCGCACGTTGCAGAAAAGCGCGATTTTTCGGCGCTCATCTGCCGGAATTTCCCGGTCGGCGCGGCACAACAGCAAATCAGGCTGAATACCGATGGAGCGCAATTCCTTGACCGAGTGTTGTGTCGGCTTGGTCTTGAGTTCGCCCGCGCTTGGAATATAGGGCACCAAGGTGAGGTGCACGAAAATCGAATCACCTCGGGGCAATTCATTGTGCAATTGGCGAATGGCTTCAAAGAATGGCTGCGCTTCGATGTCCCCTACCGTGCCGCCGATCTCGCACAACATGAAGTCCACATCGTCGCTGCCGTTCAGGGCAAAGTTCTTGATCTCGTCCGTGACATGCGGAATGACTTGCACTGTTGCGCCGAGATAATCACCACGGCGTTCCTTGGCAATGATGTCGGAATAGATGCGGCCCGTGGTGATATTGTCGGACTGGGCGCCAGGCACGCCGGTAAAGCGTTCGTAGTGCCCCAGATCCAGATCCGTTTCCGCCCCATCATCGGTGACAAAAACTTCCCCGTGCTGATAGGGGCTCATGGTGCCTGGGTCTACGTTCAGATAGGGGTCCAGTTTCCGCAGACGCACGGAATATCCGCGCGCTTGCAGAAGCGCACCAAGTGCTGCTGAGGCCAGGCCCTTACCGAGAGAGGAGACCACGCCGCCGGTTATGAAAATGTACCGCGCCATGGAAGTTCAACCTACCTGCAAAAATGGAAAACGAAAACAAAAAAATTAGCTGCGCCAGATTTATTATCCTCGCGCAGCCAATGATGGATGGTAGGTGATTCGGCAAATGCTAGAACGGCAAATTGCCTAAAAAGAATTAGTCGCCCACAGGAACTTGTGGGGACTGATCTTCCGCCGGAGCTTCTTCGGTTGGGAAGGTGATCAGCTCGGACTCTGCTGGACCTTCCTCGATCACCTCAAACCCAGTGCCACCGCGCTGTGAACCCGCCAAAAGAGACAGGCTGATCGAGGTCATAAAGAAGCAAACAGCCAAGATCTTTGTGGTTTGCGTCATGGCATCCGCTGTGCCGCGCGTGGTCATAAAGCCGCCACCGCCGCCCATGCCCAGGCCGCCGCCTTCGGAACGCTGAAGAAGCACCATAGCCACAAGGGAAATGGTGATCACAAGATGGACGATCAACAATACAGTCATCAACATGGCAGAACCGCGCCTCTTTGGTCGCATACGAGTGCAGCGAGCAGTGTTTCGTAAATACCGGAATTTGACCGGGTTTTAGCTGGCTCCGACGGAAAAGCCAAGCCCGGTGTTTTGGGGGAGGAAATGTCCGTTCGGCCTAGTGGAGACTAGGCGGCTGAGCTACTTTTCTTGGCCGAGGTTTCAGCCCAGCCCACGCGGTTGTTGACCTTTTCCACCGTGGCCTCGATTTCGGCGGTTATGGCCGCTTCGTCTCCGTCGGCGGTCAGAGCCACACCCACGCCAAGGGCCAATTGGTGAATCAATTCGGCCTGACGGTCTGGATGCACTTTTTGAGTGCCGGCCAGCACATTGGCCAGCATTTTGACCATGGAGCTTGCCTGTTCGCGGGTCGGTCCAACGCGATTGGATATATCCAGGGCCAATTGCTCCAGCGTATCGCGGGCAACAATGGCTTTCTCACTGCCTACCTCGGCATTAGTGAAGCAATGGGCTTCCACCCCCAATCGTACGGCAAGGGAATGCAAATGATCTTCGGCCACTTTCTCCCGCATTTTTGTTATCTTCTCTGCGGTTTTTTGCGCCGATTGGGGCCCATCGATGATTCTGTCCTTGAGCGAATTGGGCACCTTGACCAACTCAGCGCTATTGGGGCGATCCGGATCGGCACGCCGGTCCGGGCCAATATATTCGCTTGTCACCACAAAATCTTTTCGCGCCTCAACCAAGGTTTTGACCCTTTTTTGTATCATCCCGGTTGAGAGAGGCCGGATCAGCAAATCATCGGCCCCGGAATTGAGTGCTTGCATGAGGCCGGCAGAATCCAGTTCGAAACTGGTCAGCACGATCACTTGAAAGGGGTTACCTCCCAATTCCGACCGGCGAACGCGGGAGACAAGATTGTTCACCTCGCTGATCTGATCGGTAAGATCTGCAATGACCAGGTCATACCCATCGCTATCCAGCTCCTCTTCAAAGACCGCTAGATCCGCCACCATATTGATTTCGCGAAAGCCCAGATTGAAAAGAATACTGCGGGTTGCCTGCCGGCTGCCGGCAACGCTGTCGTAAAGAAGAATGCCAGCGTGTTGATACGCCTCATTCTCCTGAAACAAATCTCCAGCATTTCCCTGAAAGGACATAAACCACCAACCCCTGATCTTGCGTTGGCCAGAGGCTACGGTACCGGCTTTTCCAACCCATTAGAGAGAATGGTAAAATTTGAAACGGTTTTTATCCAAAAACGCTGAATATGCCGGCAAAATCATCGGCCTTGAGAGAGGCCCCACCGACCAATGCGCCGTCCACGTCCGCCACTTTCAGGATTTCCGAGGCGTTGCCAGGCTTGACCGAACCGCCATAGAGAAAGCGCACGGTATGGGCGATTTCGCCTCGAAGCTCTTCTACGGTACGGCGAATAAATCCGTGCATGGCTTCAATATCATCCAGCGTTGGCGTCTTGCCTGTGCCAATGGCCCAGACCGGCTCATAGGCGACAATCGTATTCTCCGCCGTGATCCCTTTCGGCAGGGAGCCTTTGAGCTGTGCCCCGACGATGGCTTCCGCCCGCCCCGCGTCCCGCTGAGCTTCGGTCTCACCAACGCAGATGATCGCCACCAGCCCCGCCCGGTGAGCGGCAAGGGCCTTGTCATGGACTGTGCCATCGCTTTCGCCATAGTCCGCCCGCCGTTCAGAATGGCCTACAATGATGGCAGTGCCGCCCGCATCGCGAATCATTTCGGCGGATATATCGCCCGTGTGAGCACCGGAGACGGCGGCATGGCAATCCTGCGCCCCGACGGAGACATTTGAGCCTTTTGCAGCCGCTGCAAACTGGGCAATCAGCGTCGCTGGTGGGCAAATCATCACGTCGCAAGCACTTATGGTCTTGGCGGTGGCCATCATGGCCTCCAGCTCCGATGCAGAAGCCGGTGATCCGTTCATTTTCCAGTTTCCGATGGCGATTGGGCGGCGGTTGGATCCCATGATGCATTCTCCCCTTGATTTCTCGGTTAAGTAGGCTGCCAGCTTTGAGCCGATTGGGGCTCGATTTTCCTTGCCAGCCGCCGTTTCAGGCCTCATAGCACCCCTGCCCCCGGCCCGGCAACCAATCACGTCAGCTTGGCTTGCGATCCCAGAGGCGCATTTATATGATGCGCCGCAAACCGCGAGGGGGCCTCGGGGATCAATTCGATAATTTGAAGCGTCGTTGGAGCGAAAATGCTGGAAACAATCCGTAATGCCACAAAATCCTGGTTAGCCTTGATTGTTGTGGGCCTGTTGGTCGTCAGCTTCGCCTTATGGGGTGTGCAGGACATTTTCACCACAGATCTCAACGACCCCGTTGCCATAGTTGATGACACTGATATCAGCGCCCAGGATTTCAGCGTTGCCTTTAATCAGCAATTCAACGCTACGCGCAGCCGCATAGGCGGACAATTCACCCAAGCCGATGCTTTGGCTATTGGCCTGGAGCGGGAAGTCCTCAATAACATCATTCAGCGTACACTTGTTGATGCCGTGGCTGACCAATTTGATTTGCGCGTTTCCGATGAACGACTAAGCGCAGAGATCCGGACGAACCCGGCCTTCTTTGGCGTGTCTGGCCAATTCAGCCAACAAGCATTCAACGAAGCATTGCGGAACGTCGGTTTCAGTCAGGAATCTTTTGCTCAAGGCATGCGCGATGACCTTGAACGAAACCAGCTTCTTAGCGCACTGACGTCCGGTACTTTCATGCCCAGTGAAATGGTGCTTTCCCTTTTCGAATATGCCTTCGAAGAACGCAGCATGGAATACTTCCTTCTTCCGGCCGATGCAGCAGGCGAGATAGCCGATGCAAATGGTGAAGCACTACAAGCATTCTATCTGGATAATCTCTCCAACTATCGCCTGCCGGAATATCGCAGCCTGACAATCCTGGAGATCAGCCCTGCAAACATGCTCGATAGCATTGAGATTTCTGACGACGACATCACGCGCACTTATGAAATTCGCTCAAATCGATATCAAACACCGGAACGGCGCACCGTTGATCAACTTGCCTTTGGCAGTGGCGCAGATGCCAATACGGCCCTTGCCGCCCTTGAAGCGGGATCAGCTTTCGAAGATGTCGGCGGTGTCTATGCCAATATTGGATCCGTTGCCGTTTATGAAATGAACGATGCGGCCAGCGGCGAAGCAGCCTTTGCCTTGACCGACCCGGGCCACACAGGCGTTGTTCCCGGCGCTCTTGCCTTTGCCATTCTGCGGGTCATTGATATTACACCCGGCACAACGACCCCTATTGAAGATGTTCGTGACGAGATTCGTTTGGACCTGGCAACGCAAGCAGCAGAAGAAGAAATTTATAGCATTTACAATCAGGCCGCTGACATGCGCGCAGGCGGCGAAGATCTGGCCGTCATTGCCCAACAATTGGGACAGAGCGCCACAATCATTGAGGCCGTGGATATTTCCGGCTTTGATCGCAATGGCGAATTGCGGGAAGATCTCACCGCCATGGGCGACATGATGTTCCGGGCCTTTTCCTTGCAAGAAGGCGATGATTCAAATTTTCAGACCACGGAGGAAAACGGATATTATGTCGTTCGCGTGGATGCGATCATCCCAGCTTCGGTTCACCCTTTTGAGGACGTTGCTGATCGGGTTGCCAATGACTGGACCCGTGAACAGGTCCGCGTGTCCTTGAATACCATGGCGAGGGAACTTGCCGCCCGCATCAATGCTGGCGAAGACTTCACAACTGTTGCAGCCGAAGCGGGCCGCGTGGTTCGCGCAACGCCCAGTTCCTTGCGGCGTGGCGGTGCAACGGAAATCTTTACCTCTGATGTGTTGAACCAACTGTTCCGCTTTGACATCGGCACTGCGGTTCCCGGCGCCATTCAGCTCGGCTCAACACATATTGTGGCACGGGTGACGGACGTTCAGTCTGCTGACGTTGCTGCTGCACAGGCCGATATTGCGACCTTGCAAAACCAGTTCAATCAGGAATTGGCAAATGAGATCATCTCGAGCTTCGTGGACAATGAAGAAGCCAATGCAAATGTCAGGATCAATGAAGTCGTTCTCAATCAAGTCTTGAACCTGCAGAACCAATAAGGGCCATGGAAACATTTCCCGCCCACAACGATGCCTTTGATAAAACGTATGATGCCGGTAGTGCCCAACTGGTCTGGACCCGGCTTGTGGCGGATCTCGAAACCCCCGTTTCGGCCATGCTCAAACTGGCAAAAGGCGCGCCCAACAGCGTCCTGTTCGAATCCGTTGAAGGAGGCGAGACCCGTGGCCGCTATTCCATCATTGGCCTGCGCCCGGATCTGATCTGGAAATCACAAAATGGCGAGGTCTCTATCAATCGCAAAGCCCTGACCGATGAGGATGCTTTTGAGCTAAGTGATGTCGCCCCATTGATTTCCTTTCGCGAGCTTGTGGAAGCTTGTCAGTTGGAAGTGCCTTATCCCCTGCCGCCCATGTCATCGGGCCTGTTTGGATATATGGGCTACGACATGGTGCGCCAGATGGAGCACCTACCAAAAATCAATCCAGATCCCGTTGGAATTGCCGACAGTATTTTTCTGCGGCCAACCATTGTGGCGGTCTTTGACGGGGTTACGGGTGAGCTGACCATCGT
>Ga0316202_10003112_pt1 | contig 10281 bp, 11 predicted proteins | sample 3monrhotite_MG_FD_204934 | JGI IMG/M metagenome (GOLD analysis project Ga0316202, IMG submission 204934) | Microbial mat bacterial communities from mineral coupon in-situ incubated in ocean water Damariscotta River, Maine, United States -... | ecosystem: Environmental > Aquatic > Marine >...
TATGTCGGCTTTCCCCTCAAGAAAAATGCTGGTTGAGCGTTACGCAAATTCCGGCGTCGACCTCTCTTGCATTGACTGGTATGAGGCGTTTGCGCTGTGGAAGCATGCGGTAGTTTTGCAGCAGCTGTTTGCAAGATTTGAATCCGGGGAAAGCAAGGACGAACGCTTCGAAGCCCTCGCACACAGTATTCCAGGAATGGTTGAGGGGGCGGACAAGATTCTGACCCGATCTTTTGAGTAATCCTAATGCCTCGAGCGACTGTATGAACAACGGTATGAACAACAGTATTTAACTTTCGATTCAAGGAGAACCTTATCACTAACAATACAGCTTCGTCAGATCTACCTCCGGTAGCGCAAATTCTAAACCAGCTTCAGCAGTTTATGGATGAGCACATATATCCAAATGAGGAAGTCTATCAGGAACAACTCAACGGGCTTGATAATCGGTTCTCGACGGTGCCATTGATGGAGGAACTAAAACAAAAAGCCCGGGAGCAGGGGTTGTGGAATCTCTGGATGCCGAAAAACCACGGCGGTCTGAGCAACGAAGACTACTGTGCCCTGGCCGAAATGATGGGGCGGGTACTCTGGGCGCCGGAGGTGTTTAACTGCAACGCACCGGACACAGGGAACATGGAAGTATTTATGAAGTACGGCACCGAAGCACAAAAAGCGCAATGGCTGGAGCCTCTGCTGAGCGGTGAAATTCGTTCTTCTTATTGCATGACAGAACCTGATGTTGCATCGAGTGATGCAACCAACGTGCGAACATCGATCATCCGTGACGGGAATGAATATGTCATTAATGGCCGCAAATGGTTTATCACGAATGCGCCTTACGAGCGTACGAAGATATTTATCGTCATGGGTAAATCAGATGCAGACAATCCAAACAGGCACCTGCAACAAAGCCAGATCCTAGTGCCTAAAAACACGCCCGGTGTAACTGTTGTTCGACCGCTGACAACACTGGGTTATGACGACGCACCACTTGGTCATGCTGAGGTTCGTTTTGAGGATGTACGGGTTCCTGCGGAAAACATTCTGCTGGGCGAGGGCCGGGGTTTTGAGATATCCCAGGGTCGACTGGGTCCGGGACGAATTCATCATTGTATGCGCTTGATTGGTTGCGCCCAACGTGCCCTTGAGTTTGCCTGTCGGCGCTCGGTAGATCGCGAAACCTTTGGTCGAAAGCTTGCGGAACATCAGTCGGTACTGGAGGACATTGCAAAGTCCTTTAGCGAAATTGAACAGGCCAGGCTACTCACATTGAAAACTGCCCGAAAGATGGATGAGGTTGGGGCAAAAGATTCCCGCGATCTTATCGCCGCATCAAAAATCACCGTGCCATTGATGGCGCAAACAGTGATCGACCGCTGTATGCAGATCCATGGTGCAGGTGGCTTGACCGCAGACTATCCGATGGCTGAGGCGTTCAACTACGCCAGGTGGTGTCGTCAGGCGGATGGTCCGGATCAGGTACATATGATGGCGTTGGGTAAGCAGGTTGTAAAACGGTACGCTGAGTAATAAAGGGTCGATTAACAATGTCAGATCAACTGCAACAGGATTCGATTGGATTACTCGAAGGTATTGCCACTACCAGGGCGATACGGCGTTACAAGGATGAACCTATTCCTGAAAAGGATCTGAGGGACATGTTATTTGCAGCGACCAGAGCACCGAGCGGATCCAATCGACAACCGTTCCGGTTCATTGTGCTGACGGATTCAGAGAAGGCGAGGCAGGCGAAAGCGCTGATTAAACAGGGTGCCGAGTCTGTCTGGGGTGCGAAACGAACCAGTGACCAATATGACAAGCGATTCGGTGCCGATAGAGATTCGCCTAAGGCGCGCATGGCAAGAACCATGGACAGCTATGTTGAGAATTTTCACAAGGTACCTGCATTGATTTTGCCCTGCCTGGTTCGCTACCGGGCGCCGACACCCATGGAGGGGGCATCGGTATATCCAGCGGTCCAGAATCTGTTGTTGGCTGCCCGTGGGCTTGGTTTTGGCGGGGTAATTACCGGATTTCATCACATGGTTGAATCCGAATTAAAAGAGTTGCTGGGTATCCCTGAGGAAGTATTTATCAGTTGTACCCTAACCCTCGGCAAACCCCAGGGTAAACATGGGCCGGTCCGCCGTCGGCCCATGAATGAACTCGTTTTTGGAGATTCATGGGGTGAGTCACCGACCTGGGCAGTAGACCCTGCTGGTACGCGTCATACCAGCGCTGGACCACCGAGAGCTAGTTCAGCAGAAAAATAGCACGTCGGTTTGCCTTAAAGCCAAAATGACTATTCGATCAGAATTCGGCAGAGATGCGGGGATCGTGAGACCAATGGAATAACACTCGGAATATAGATCTCCTGAAATGCAGATGCTTCCCTGTGCGCATCCAGCGCCTGCTGTGAACTCCAGCGTTCAATCAACATGAACAGCGTTGGCTCTGTGTCAGAGTGGTATACCTCAAAACGTTCACAACCGGGTTCCTGCAAAGATGCGGTTGCCAGAGCGGTAAGTTTTTCAGCCACGGTTGGTATGTCTGATGTTGACTTCACCGTCAATACAACATTATTGTAAATCCTGTTGCCTATGCGAGCTTCCAAACGCTGATCTGTCATTTCCCGGACCCTTTTAAGAACCCTGTGACAATCTCCATATACTCGTCGAACTGGTCGTGATGCAGCCAGTGACCTGCGTTGTCGACCTCCCTCAGGATACCGTGTTTAAAAAACTGCATGCTGTCGTCCTGCCCTGTTCGGTGTTCGAATCCCTGTTTTGCATTGAGTAGCAGTGTAGGACAGTCAATCTGTTCCCATAGTTGATTTATATCTTCCTTGTTCATCCCGAAAGGGGTTCTGGAGTGGGTATAGTTATCAAACTTCCAGGTATAGGTGCCGTCTTCATTTCGATTGCTACCGTGCGCGGTTAAATGTCGCGCACGTTCTTCGCTCAGGTGTGGATTCGACTTTTGCATGCGCTGAAAAGCATCACTCTGGGACTCATACTTCCGTGGTACTCTGCCCGCAAGGGTCCGCGTACCATCAATCCATTCCCGGATTCTTTTTTGCGGGTGCTCTGTTTCTCGCTGGTACCAGAAGGTGCCAACACCTTCGATTGAAGTGAGAGATTTTACCTTCTCCGGATAGATCCCGGCATAAAGACATGCGATGGTGCCACCCATTGAATGCGCAATGATATGAACATTCTCCAGGTTCTCCTGTTCCACCAGTTGTGCAATATCGTAGACGTAATCAAGATTATTATAAGGGCTGCCAGTGTTCCATTCCGAGTCACCGTGGCCTCGAAGGTCAGGTACGACAACATGGTAGTCCTGGCAAAGTATTTCACTGGTCCAGTCCCAGTTATGGCAATTGTCCTGTGAACCGTGGATCAGCAGAACATGCTCTGATTCACTATTACCCCAGTCCAGATAGTGTAACTTGAGGCGATGAGAAAAATAGGTGTGAGATGTAGGGCGGGCTTTGTAATTCGGCAAAATCTTTCCCTGTTATTAAGAGGTCACTTTGGGCTTTAATGCTGGCACAGGGAAGCAAGTTTATCCATTTTCCCGGTAAGCAATAAACTAGTGTGCATCCAGAAAGTCTTTAGCCAGGTATTAGTGCCCTTGTAAGTGCTTGATTTGGTAGTCTAACATTTTGACAGTTTTGTGCTATCTGGCAAAAACAGGCCATTTATGGACGGGCACTAACTAATGGAAATCTACAGCGATTAAGAGAATCAAATGATTAAAGGGCAATGCCTTTGTGGCGGCATCAGTTACAAATATGAGGGAGAAATCACTGAGTTGGCGATATGCCACTGTTACCAGTGTAAAAAAGCCCAGGGAACGCCGTTCGTGACCAATGCCCCGATTGAGCAAAAGCGCTTCTCCATCCTCGCCGGTGAATCCTTGTTAAAAGAATTTATGGCGAGCAGGAACAAGCGCAGAGTATTTTGTGCTAACTGCGGTTCACCCCTGTTCAGCCAACGCATTGATAATCCAGAGATGATACGCCTGCGGGTGGGGACCATCACCGAGGGTACTATTCCTAAACCGGACTATCATATTCACTACGATTCAAAATCCGAGTGGTTTAATCAGGACGGGTCTGAAACCATTTATGCCGCGGAAAAACTGGTTAGTACGAATGGCAATTAAAGCAGATGTGGATATCGTCCGACGTGAAACTGAGCGTTGGCTTGAAGACATGGTGATCGGACTTAATCTGTGCCCCTTTGCTCGAGCGGAATGGGAAGGCGGTCGGGTACGAATCTTTGTAAGTGATGCAAAAACTGAAGAAGCGCTTGCAGAGTCGTTAGTCGAGGAGATAAGTTACCTGTTAATGCACGATAAGGTTGAAACGACACTCGTCGTGCATCCGCTGGTGTTGACGAACTTTGAAGATTTCAACCAGTTTCTCGATCAGGTGGAACACATCCTGTCTGAGCTGAGGCTTATTGGCACATTGCAGGTTGTTAGCTTTCACCCGGACTATCAGTTTCATGGGGTTGAACCTGATGCCCTTGATAACTTCACTAACAGGTCGCCTTATCCGATGTTGCACCTGCTTCGCGAGGATAGTCTTGAGACTGCAATTGATCGACATCCCAATCCGCAGGGTATTCCGGAAAAAAATGTTGAGCGACTCAACGATATTGGTCTGGAGGCGGTACAGGTGATGCTGTCTGCATGTCGCGGCTCTGATTAGTCAGACTTTATTGACCCGGCTTCACTAATTGTCTATTAGCTGGAATGTACTGGTTGTGATTCTTGCTTCACGTCCCGTCAAGTCCAGAAACTCGCTATGTCTGATGATTAGTTGTGAACTCGCCACATCCCAGTTGACAAATACCGCACCACTTGAGTCTCCACCCGGCGGTATTCCGGGACGATACATAGCACTTCCATCGCCTGCCAGTGTGCTGTTTTCCTGGTCCATAAGCGCTATCCAGCCTGAATCGCTGGTCGGAACCGATGACGAAATACCGAAAGCCATCCGCGCACTTTGTTTTGAAAACTCGTGCCTGGCCAGACGCACACCAAGATCAAACGACTGACTCAACTTTGTCATTTTCGCAGTACGTACATAACTCTGGTAAGCAGGTAGTGCGATAGCAGAGACAAGCCCAATAATTGCCACCACAATGAGCAATTCGATCAGAGAGAAACCTTTGATGGATGCTGGTGCAATTTGGTTGTGTGGTTTTTTTGTGAACAAAGCTGCGATTAGTTGTGATGAAAAAGACTTAGGAAACAACTATCGTGCCAACAGCGGATATCATCGGGTAATTGCTTTAAATGATTGCTAAATCAAATAGATAGCTGGCAACGGGGATGTAAGTCGGATGTAAATGGGACCCTGATTACTGGTCAGGGCTGTTCAATGATCTAACCCCTGTGTCGAAAATGGACGCAGGAGGGCAGGGATTCTATTTGCGAAGAGCAGAAACCGTCTGCGAGAGGACCTTGACACAATCATCATTGATTTTTAGGTCCAGCAGCGTGTCCGCTCTCGTTGTGCCGTGATTAATGGCAGCGATAGGGATGCCTAACGCATTTGCGCGTTTGCAGAACCGATAACCGGAATAAACCATCAGTGATGAGCCGACAACCAGCAGACCGTCAATATGGTTCATTGTCTCGTAGATCGATTCTACGGTTTGTCGCGGAACTGTGCCGCCGAAGAAAACGACGTTGGGTTTTAGAATGCCGTTGCAGTCTTCACAGGCAGGGATTATCAGGGTGCTTGTAATTTCCTGTTCCACGTTGTGATCCAGTGATGCATCTCCGTCGGGTTGCAGAGATTTAAAACCGGTGGACAAGTTGGGGTTTAATTCTGTCATTCTGTTTTGCAGCTTTTCCCGGGTGCTAAGTGTACCGCACCGGGTACAAACAACTTCGGAAAGGCGTCCGTGGAGATCGATGACATTTTCATGCCCGGCCGCCTGATGCAGACCGTCAACATTTTGTGTGACCAGGCTTTGAACGTGCTTGAGTTCTTCCAGCTGCCCCAAACACCTGTGCGCGTCGTTGGGTGCTGCGCTGCGGATTGAAGGCCAGCCACTGTAACTCCGCGCCCAGTATCTTTTACGTACAGATTCCTTGTTCATGAAATCCTGATGCTGAATCGGTGTACTGCGTTGCCAATCACCATTCTTGTCACGATAGGTGGGAATGCCGGAGGGTTGGCTACAACCAGCGCCGGTAATTACCAGCAGCCGAGGGTGTTGTTTGATAAAACCCAATAAGTCATCGGAGTTCGACATAACCGCGCTCGGTCTCAGCCATGAACTTGTAACTCTTCGTTAGTGAAGTCAGTTTGTTAGGGTTGCTTGTAGATTTTTCCATCTTTCATAACAAACGCCATCTTGCCCATATTCTGAATGTTTTCGATTGGGTCCCCCGAGACCGCAACAATATCTGCGAGCTTACCCGCTTCTAACGAGCCAATTTTGTCCTCGACGCCGAGTAGTTCGGCACCCGCCAGGTTTGCAGATTGAATCGCTTCCAATGCAGGCATACCGGCTTCAACCATGTAGGTAAACTCTTTCCAGTTATCGCCGTGGGCTGATACACCGGTATCTGTGCCAAACACAATACGTACCCCTGCTTTATAAGCCTCGGCGAACGTGTTCTGAATCAATGGCCCGATAGCTCTTGCCTTGGGACGCACCAGTTCAGAAAAGTAACCATCAATTTCGGCTTTTTCAGCAACAAATTTACCGGCGATGATTGTGGGTACGTATGCGGTGTTGTGCCGTTTCATGGCACGCATCACTTCCTTGTCCATATAAGTTCCATGCTCGATGGAGTCGATACCAGCGCGAACAGCTCTTAGCATACCTTCGGTGCCGTGGGCGTGTGCAGCCACCTTGAAGTTATAGTCTTTCGCTATCTTCATGATCTCCTTTAATTCCTCGGCGGAGAACTGGGCGTTCTGACCACTGCTGGCCTGACTCAGAACGCCGCCGGTGGCTGTGATTTTGATCAGGTCAGCCCCTTCTTTATATCGTTGTCTCACCGCTTTGCGTGCATCCGCCACTCCGTTTACAACCCCTTGTTTAGGACCAGGATCTCCGCGAAGCGCCGAATTTGTACCGTTGGTTGGATCTGCGTGTCCACCGGTTGTCGCAAGGCTTTTACCCGCTGTGTAGATCCTCGGTCCTGTAACGAATCCCTTGTTGATGGCGTTACGTAGCGAGATAGACATGTTGTTGCCGCTGCCAAGATCGCGAACGGTGGTAAATCCGGCCATTAGGGTGCGCTCGGCGTAGGGCAGGGCAGCGAGAATTTGATCCTGTGGATCTAACCTGAATCGGTCAACATATCGTGTAGGGCTAAGCTCGGATGTTATGTGTACATGGCCATCAATAAGACCGGGCATGCAGGTCGCGTCCTTCAGATTTATCACAGTATCATCTGCGGAACCGCTCACCATACCGTCTTCAATTGCGAGTATTTTATTGTCCGCGACCCGCAGGGTCTTGAGCGTCGACACGACGTCGCTATGTCCATCGATTAGTCTGGAGCATTGAATCAGTGTATCTGCCAGAGCGTTATTTGAGACGAGTATACCAACGGCCATTAAGCCGCCGATTAAATATCCATGGCTTTTCGTTCCTGCAGTTAATCTTCCCGGCACATTATTGTTCATAATTTTTCCTCTACTGATTTTTGCCTTAATGACTAATTCGAATTAGCTCGAAACTTCTTCCGTAACAATTTCGGTGCTCTTGTGTTTACTTGAATCGAGTTTCCACAGTGCGGAGGTGAGTGAAACATAAATCACAACCGTGAGCATTCCCACACAAGAGATGATAAGTGCGGTTGCAGGACCGTACCATTCAACAAGGTATCCGCTCATGAGTGCGCCGATCGGACCGGAACCCATAAATGAAAATGCATAGAAGGCCATCATTCTTGCCCTTTGATCCGGGGGTGCCAGTTCCTGCATTACCGTTCGGGACATTGTCATCGCCAGCCCACCGCATACCCCCCAGAGGAATATACAGACTGCAAGGCTGGTCAAACCCAGTTCGAGACCGCCACCTGCCAATATAACTGCCCCGGTACCCTGGGCCAGAAGCAGTGCTCTTCCCTGACGGAGAATATTTCCGATTCGCAGTAATAGAAGAATCGTGAGTAAAAGACCAAATGAATTAAGCGCATTGACCAGAGACAGTTCCTGGGCAGAACCACCGTAGGTTTCCCGAATCAGCAATGGCACAGTGACAATGTATGAACCCATAAAGAACACACCCATGGCGCAGTTCTGGATAACAACGCCTTTGAGATAGGGAGATGACATCACGGTCCGATAACCGATCGCCATTGAGCGACCGATGTGTTGCGCCATGTTGTTGCTGACATTGGGTGAGGGGGTATGTTCTACCTTTAAGCGGAAATAGAAGAAGGTACCGGCCACGAGAACGCATGCCTGGATTAACAATATGCGGATAGGACCCATCTGGTCTGCGAATGATGCTACCAGAAACCCGGTCATCTGAACGCCAAACTGGATCATGCTGGCCTGGACGACACGGCGTTGGATGTTCCCACCGGCAAGGTTGGCCAATAGTCCATCTCTGGCTGGTGTTACAAGTGCCTGGGCGCACCCCATGACAACTGCAAATATCAGCACGGTTGTATAACTCATGCCGCCGAGCCAGGTCACTGTAGTGAGAAAGATTGGCGCTGTCGCGCCAACGAGATGACCGATGATTGCGAGCCGCTTACCGCCGAAATGATCAGCCAGACTACCTCCGAGCAGCATGAGCAGAGTAGCAGGCAACAGGAATGCCATTTGAGCCAACCCAACCTTTTCCGCTGATTCCTGCAATACCATGGTTACAAGCCAGGCGAAGATAACAGACTGGAGGCCATAGGCAAAAAACCAGGTCCCGGTACCGAGGAAGTAGTAATGTAAGGGTTTCATTCGCAGGCTCCGGCCGCAGAATGAGTGCTGGCGAACTTCATATCCAGGGTGACTCAACAAAAGAAGAGGGTGAGTATATTACATCGCAGGATTGATAGTCGTGATCCTGTGGCAATTTTCTGTATGATAAAGTCGTCAATAACAGGGTGTTTAATATGGGCACCAATCAGTTCTTAAAAAAAGAGGGATCCGAAATGAAATCACCAATATGTGATCAACTGGGCATTGAATTTCCGCTCATTGCATTTACCCATTGCCGGGATGTTGTCTGCGAAGTTTCAAAAGCAGGAGGTATGGGCGTGCTGGGCGCTGCTGGCTACAGCCCGGAGCAATTGGAAATAGAACTGAAATGGATCGATGAGCATATCGACGGCATGCCCTATGGCGTTGACCTCATCGTTCCGACCAGCATGGCAAATAAAGATGAATCCGCGACGGATGATGAAGTCGAAGACCTCATTCCCGATGAACACAAGCAGTTTGCATCGGGTATTCTGGCGCGTCACCAGATCGATACCGGAGATTTGTACCAGGGTCACAAAAGTTCAGTAGGTCGTGGGTTTCTGGGTGAATCCGGCGCTGCGAGCATTCTGGATGTCGCTTTTGCTCACCCTATTAAGTTGATTGCAAATGCGCTGGGTGTGCCTCCACGTTATATGCTGGAGTTGGGGAAACAACACAATGTTCCGGTCGCCGCCCTGGTCGGTGCAAAATCCCACGCGGTGAAGCAAGCTGAGGCCGGGGTCGATATTCTTGTCGTCGCTGGCACAGAAGCAGGGGGACATTGTGGTGAAGTATCCACTATGGTTCTGGTCCCCGAGGTCTGTGATGCGGTGAAACACATTGAGGGAGTCTCGGTACTTGCCGCCGGTGGTATTGTGACAGGGCGACAGATGGCGGCATCAATGGCAATGGGAGCCCACGGAGCCTGGACCGGTTCTGTCTGGCTGACGACCAAGGAAGCAGAAACTTCACCGGTCATTATCGATAAGTTACTTTCTGCATCATCCAATCAAACGGTTCGCTCCAAGAGCCGTACTGGAAAGTACTCTCGCCAGATTCGTTCACCCTGGACTGATGCCTGGGAATCAGGTGACGCACCTGATCCATTACCCATGCCACTCCAATCGCAAATCAGTGAACCTGCACTGGGTAAAGTGACGAAACTCGCCGAGGGTGGTCATGCCGGTGCCAAACAACTTGCTACTTTCTGGGTTGGGCAGGGTGTGGGTTTGATGAACCAGTCTCTTTCATCAAAACAGGTTGTCTATGATTTTATGGAAGATTTTCTTGCTGCCAACGAGCGACTTAATGGTTTTGTTGGGGAGTGA
>Ga0316202_10003113_pt1 | contig 10271 bp, 12 predicted proteins | sample 3monrhotite_MG_FD_204934 | JGI IMG/M metagenome (GOLD analysis project Ga0316202, IMG submission 204934) | Microbial mat bacterial communities from mineral coupon in-situ incubated in ocean water Damariscotta River, Maine, United States -... | ecosystem: Environmental > Aquatic > Marine >...
TGGTCCCAATGGCGCTGGCAAATCGACCCTGATCAATGTGCTTTCAGGGATCGTGACCAAGACCAGCGGCACTGCCGAGATATGGGGCTTCGATATTGACGAGCAGCGCCGCAATGCGAAGCGCGCAATCGGCATCGTCCCGCAAGAGATTGTGTTTGATCCCTTCTTCACACCCTATGAAGTGCTGGAAAACCAGGCGGGCTTTTACGGCATTCCCAAGGCTGACCGGCGCAGCGAAGAATTGCTCGAGGCGGTGCATTTGTCCGACAAACGCGATGCCTATGCGCGGACTCTGTCAGGAGGGATGAAGCGGCGGCTGCTGATCGCCAAGGCGATGGTCCACTCGCCGCCGATATTGGTGCTCGACGAACCAACCGCTGGGGTCGATGTCGAATTGCGGCGCCTGCTATGGGATCTGGTCAAGCGGCTTAATGCAGATGGCGTGACGGTCGTGCTAACGACGCATTATCTCGAAGAGGCGGAACAATTATGCGACCGCGTCGCGATCATCAACCATGGCGAACTGATTGCCAATAAGCCGACCCGTGAGATGGTTGATATGGCGCGCGAAAAAATCGTTGCCGTAACGGTTGGCGCAGACTTAAGCGCTCCGCCAGAACATGTTGACTTTGTGAAGTCCGAACTGGCTGGCGAACGCGGGGTCGAGGTCACTTATGACAAGGACAAGCTGACCGCAGGACAAGTGCTAGCTATCTTGCAGGAGCAAGGGCTGGTGGTTGAGGATGTGACCACTCGCGAAGCCGATTTGGAAGACGTGTTTGTTTCCTTGACCAGCAAGACAAGCGAACCGGCCTGATGCTGCTGGTCATCGGCACCATCCGCATGCCTGCGGAGAACCTCAATGAGGCGCGCTATGCAATGCGCGAGATGATTGAAGCAAGCTTGGAAGAAAAAGGCTGCGAGGCCTATTCCTATTCCGAAGATGTGCTCGAACCCGGCCTCATCCATGTGAAAGAAACCTGGCGCGACCGGGAAGCGCTCGATGCTCATTTCGAAACCGAGCATCTGGCCGAATGGCGCGCCAATTGGGATCGCTTGGGCATCCATGACCGCGACTTACGCATGATCGAGGGCGGCGCTGTCGAACGGCTCTAATTGCCGGCGGGTGCCGCTTCTTCTTGGTCAGCATAGCCCTGCTTCACCCAACGCATGCAATCGGCGAACAGGGTCGCAGCTTGAGCGCTGTGGTCAACGCTCAGTTCGAATTTCAGAGGTTCCAAGCCACTGCCATCAACAGGAAACGCAGTGATCAATCTTGCGCGGAAAATCTTCTCATGAGTGAACAGATTTTCGCTAGCATACAGCCATCTCTTGTCAGTTGTGCCGGAGGCGACCGTGAAATCCATCGTCGCGAAGTGGGGATTGTCGGAATTGTCGTCGCCAATTTGGATCGAAGCGATTGACTGCTGCTGTTTCCCCTCAAACATCAACCATGCGTCGGGCACCGACCAAAGCAAATCTGATGTACCATCCACATTCTCGGTTAGAACGAAGTCAGTGTTGGTTCCGTCGTGAAAATATACCATCTTGCAACGAGCTTCTCCGACCTTCATGATTTGGAACCGGGCACCGTCATTAGCGGTCAGATTTGCGGTCGATTCCGACCAGTTCTTCATGGCCGTTTCTGTGCCGTTTTCTCCAGCGACCGGCGCGCCAAACAGCGAAGCAGTTGCTGCAGAAAGTGCGATGGAAGTTGCTGCGATTCTCTTCATTGGCCTTGGCCATCTAACATATTGCCCGACGATCCGCATTGTCTGCTCTTGAAGTACCAGCGTTTTTGCCGGACAAGATCAACCAGAAATGGCATTGTTGACCGACCCACAGACGAACGGACCGCGCTATCTTGTCTAGACACGACATCTTGATCATTGGCTCGGGTGCTGCGGGGCTGACCGCTGCTTTGGCTCTGGCAGAGCACAAGAAGGTGCTGGTTCTGGGCAAGGGCGGGCTCGACACCGGCTCGACCGCATGGGCGCAGGGCGGGATTGCAGCGGTTCTCGACGCAGGCGATACGTTTGACAATCATATCCACGATACGATGCGCGCCGGAGCTGGGCTCAACAGGCAGGAGACTGTCGAATTCGTGATCGAACGCGCACCGCGCAGTATTGAGCGGCTGATCGAGCTGGGCGTTCCCTTCAATCAGGATTCGGGCGATCTCCACCTGACCCGCGAAGGTGGTCATTCGCATCGCCGGATCGTCCATGTGGATGATGCCACCGGTTGGGCTGTCCAAGAGGCATTGCTCAAGGCGGCAGAGGCAAATCCAAACATCACCATGCTAGGTGACCGAGCCTGCGTTGATCTGATCACCGGGCGCAATGCGCAAGACTATTCTGGGTCGGGCCGGGTCTGGGGTGCTTATGCGCTCAATCAGGAAACCGGCGAGGTCGAGGCGCATGTAGCGCGGGCGACGATCATGGCAGCTGGCGGTGCGGGCCGGGTCTATCAATTCAGCACAGCGCCGCGCGGCGCAACCGGCGACGGGATCGCGATGGCTTGGCGGGCCGGCGCGCGTGTTTCCAATATGGAGATGATGCAGTTCCACCCGACTTGCCTATACAATCTGGACGTCAAAAACTTCCTCATTACGGAGGCTGTGCGCGGCGAAGGCGGCCATTTGCTGCATCCCGAAACCGGCCACCGGTTTATGGCGGATTATGATGCCGAACGGATGGAATTGGCTCCGCGCGATGTGGTGGCACGCGCAATTGACGACCAGATCAAGCGCTACGGCCTCGACTACGTCCATCTCGACATCAGCCATGAATCGCCAGGGTTTGTAACCGGCCATTTCCCGACGATTCATGAAAAGCTGATGAGCCTCGGGATCGATATGACCAAGGGGCCGATCCCTGTCGTGCCTGCGCAGCATTATACGTGCGGCGGGGTGCTGGTCGGGCTCGACGCGCGCACAGATCTTCCCGGGCTTTGGGCGGCGGGCGAAGTGACCGAAAGCGGGCTGCACGGGGCGAACCGGCTCGCCTCGAATAGCCTGCTCGAATGTTTTGTTTTCGGTGAAGCAGCAGCGCGAGATATTCTTGGCCGGTGGGATGAATTGCTCGAACCACCGGCGATTAAGGAATGGGACGAAAGCCGCGTGACCGATTCTGACGAAGAGGTGGTGGTCAAGCAAAACTGGACCGAAATTCGTCGCTTCATGTGGAATTATGTGGGCATCGTTCGCACCACCAAGCGGCTCGAACGCGCGCGCAACCGGATCGAGATGATGAACAAGGAGGTGGAAGATTATTACGGTAGCTTCCGCGTCACCACCGACCTGATCGAACTTCGTAATCTCTTGCAGGCGGCCGAGCTGATCGTCCGCTCCGCGCTCGAACGCCACGAAAGCCGGGGTCTGCACTTTACACTCGACTATCCTGAAACGACAGAAACGGCGCGCGATACGGTTCTGGTGCCTTGAAGGTTCAAGCCGGCATCTTGCAGGCGGCCGTCGCAGTTTGCTTAAGCAGCACTGGGGCGGCGCAGGAAAACTCAATGCAGAATGAGATTGTGGTTACTGCCCAGCGTTCTGGTGCACCCATGTGGTCCTTCGACACGCCAAGTGGAACGGTCATCATGGTTGGCGAGATCAAGCAAGTGCCAAAATCGACTCCTTGGTTTCCTGACCGTCTGGAAGAGGCAACACGCGGATCGCAGCGGGTCATCCTTGGTATCAAGCCCGACATCTCGCCAGGTGATATTCTTCGGATTATCTTTGCAGGCGGTAAGATCACCAAATTGCCCAAAGGCACCGTTGCGAGCGACTATTTGGATGCGGACCGCCGCTTGCGGCTGGCCGTGCTGGAGGAGCGATACGGCAAGGATTATTCGCGTCGAAGTCTGCTCATGACATCATTCGATCTACTTTCGAGGCGGCTGGGTTTCACCCGTGACACGGGCAAAGATGCCACCGACATCGTCAAGCGGGCGGCACGCAAAGCTGACGTGCCGAGCGAGCCGGTGGGCACGGTTCGGGGCGAAGATATGCTTGATAGCATTGCCCAAGCGCCACCAGCCTCGCATATTCCATGCCTCGATGCAGCAATGGCTGCCACCGAAAACGGACCCGATATGATCGAGCAACGCGGCCTGGATTGGCGTGCGTTTGATGTTCCCGCTGTGATGGCGAATCCGTTGGAAACCGCGCTTGGCCGCTGCTGGCCATGGACCGATGCGGAGGTTGCGGGTGAATTGCGCGGCCAATGGGTGGAGGCAATCAATCAAGCTGCCACCAGCGAAGGCGTAACGCTCGCAGTCGTCCCGCTAAGGGCGCTTGCGGAAGAAGGGGGTGTGCTTGATACGCTTGAGCGAAGCGGGATTGATCTAACGGGGCCGGTATGGAGGGAAGGCGATCGTGCTCGCGATGACTTAGAAGAGTTGGCAACACAGCCGTAGGTCAGATCTCGGGAGGCGGATTGGATCCTGCTTCGAATTCGCCCCGACGGCCGGCTCTCCATCGGCGCACGAGATCTTCCGAGACAAATTGCGAAGTGCTCTGATGTTCTAGATCGTCACACAGGTGACAGCACCCTGTGTTGAGCTTAATCCAGCAGGATGATCAGACGCTGGCTCATGCGAATTACCGACATCGGGATACTTGCCTATTGGTGCATCACGGCGCTCATGGCTCTGTCGCTGATATCGATTCCGGGGGAGCTTTTGTTCAAGGATTATCACGACCCTCGGGTCGTTGCCTGGAACTGGTCTTTCATGCCGCTTGATGTCATTTTTGCGGTCACTGGCCTTTGGGCCTTGCGTTTGGAAAAGGCGGGCGACCCGCGATGGATTGTCTGGACGGCTGTTTCTCTGAGCCTGACGATCTGTGCAGGTCTGATGGCGATCAGCTATTGGGTGATTGTTGGCGATTATGATCCAGCCTGGTGGATTCCCAATCTGGTTCTGATGATCTGGCCGATCCCGTTCCTGTTTTCCCTGTCAAAGCCTGATGTGCAGGGCGGGTCGGATCGTTTGCGGCAGGGAACGGGTGCTGGTGATATTGCTCAGGACGGTGATCAACCTGGCGACTGAGCTTGCGCCCCGGGGGGCGGCTTGCTCAGTCGGCGATCAGGCCGATTGCGAGATAAACTAGAATTAGCGAGCTAAGGCCGAAGATCGTTCCAAGAGCGAATGCGACCCGGACAAAGGTTTTGTCGATGCCGAAATAGTTGGCGATGCCCGAGCAGACACCCAGTGCTTTGCCATTGGCACGATCAAGCGCGAAGCTGTTGCTAGGCAAGCTGGCTACACCGTTTTGGTCCAAATTGTTCATGCGATCATTCCGATAGTTTGAGTTGCAGGGGCAATTGCTGTGGCCATAAAGACGGCCGAAACAGCCAGTGCGGAAATTGCGGCGAAGAGCTTCGTTCCGGCTTCGTTGACAGTGCTCATGCCATCATTCCTGTGTTGGCGATGTTCTGTGTCGCTGGTGTGATTGCTACTGCCATAAGAACGGCTGAAACGATTAGGGCCGATGCAGAGGCAAAGACTTTGCTTGAGATTTGATCGAACGTTGACATGCTATTTTCCATTTCTTGGTTGTTTCCGGGTGATCCCGGTTGATGCAAACAACTTAGCAGGAAGTGTGCCAGTTTTGAGAAAATGGCGCAATTCCGCCAATTTTGGTCTTGAAGTCGCTAGAAAACGGGAATTTCCCCAACTAAAGAGACCGCAACTTGGTAGATTTTACCAAGTGTTGGGATCGATGATTTCGGGCGGAGCAAATGCTCGGCGTAAACGCAACAACCGCGTCATCCTGAACGCTGACGCCAAAGCTAATCAGCGCCGCTGACTTGCTCTATCGGCGGAAGATCCCATTCTCCGCGCAGGACCTGTTCCTTTGGCCAATAGATCCGGAGCAATGTTTTGAAGTTACCCCTGGGCGCAGGGACCCAGTTTACCTCTGCAATATCGGGCCTGCTGTTCGACAGATAGAAATCAAGACTTCCATCCGGATTAAACGCCAGCTCGTGATTGCTGCCGAGCGAATAGCGGTTCTCGGCATTGGCTTCCAAATAGCCCTCTTCATCATAATTGGTGACCGACCAGAAGGCTGATGTTGGCGGCAAATCTCCCGGTTCAAAATGAATTTTGTAGGCATTGCTGCCATTAAGCGGAGTTAGCGTCTCATCAAGCTGGGACACGCCGTAGACCGCATCTTCGACCAGATTGGCACCCAGACCCCACATCGCCCAATAGGTGCGGCGTTCAAAATCCCTTCCCCACACGCCCATGCGTTCGCGGTTAAATATCCAAGGCTGACTTTGAGCGCTGCCTTCATAGAAATCCTTGAGATATTGCGCCTGCTTGGCCTCCAAGCCGCTTTGCAATGCTTGCTGAACCGCAGGAGACAGCTCGCCAAATTTGCGCGTCTTGGCCCGAACAATCCCTGCCTTTTTGAGCGTTTCGATCATCGGGGCATCAGCAGCGGGAGAACCGTTCGCGGCCCACATGCGCAAAAATGAATCGTAAAACTGCTCAGCCGTCATTTTCAACGAATAGGGTACCGGCTTCCTGACCTGCATCGCGATAAATTCGGGCGCATAGTCGGCGAAGGGATCTTCTGCTCCTTGCAGCTGCGCATAGGTCATCAGCTTGAAAGCGTCCTGCAGCTTGCCGGCAGCAACCGCATCTTTCGGCGAATCCGCCTGTATCCGTCCGGTGATCCAAACCATATTGGTCGGGCTAACCACCTTCTGGTAACCGGCTGGCACCTCTCCGTTCCAATCGCCGTTTACGATAAAGTATTTCTGCGCCTGTTGGCCGGTGGTCCGCGATCCGAAACTCTCAAATGTGTTGGTCCACGCGTCGAGCAGCGGCATCACATAATAACGCTCGCCCATATCCGGGATTTCAAACACCACCGGGCCTTTGCTGAGATCAATCCACCCGACGCTGTAAAGCGTGTTTCGGTTGCCAAGCACGACTGCCCGATTTTGCGGCATGGCAAGCCGCTTGAAATGGATGAAATGGTTGGGGACCGAGCGCTCCCTGATCGGTACTGTGAACATCAGATCCTGACTGATTTTCATGATCACCAGCGGATAGGCATAATCATATATCTGCTGCGCTTCGGCAATAGAGATGGCGCTTTGTGAAACCGGGGATTGGCTATCTTGGACGGCAACGCCTGACGATATTTGGGCGCTGGCACAGGATGACAATAGTCCTGCCGCCAATGCAGCAAACAGCGATACCGACAGCTTCGTCATGCTTCGTTCTCCGAATTTACGGCAGTGAACTCTATCGAGACTTTTCCCTTGTGGATAGCGCGGCCATCGCTGCCAAGGCTCGTTTCCCTTGAATTGACCATTAAACCGCACGTCGCCTAGAACGAGGAGAGGGTAGGAGGTTTGGCATGGCTATTGAAACGGCACCGGCGGCGAATCCGCAAAAGGCAATCGAGAGCGCAGGCTTCTTCATGGCGATGGCGGCAATCATGTCCGCCACGATCGTAGCTGGCTTTGTCTTTCAATTGGCGATGGGCCGCTCGAGCTTTTCCGCGCCGTGGCAGTATCATGTTCACGGAATACTCTTCATGAGCTGGTTGGGCCTATATCTCGCGCAGCACATAACGGCTTCGCGGGGCAATTTCTCACTGCACGCGCGGCTTGGGAGAGCAGCCTATCTCTTCATCCCGGCCATGGTGGCTGCTGGCCTGTTGTTGATGGTAACGGCCGCCCGGAAAAATGGCGGGCCGTTTTTTTTCAACTTGAGCGAGTTCTTGATCAGCAATTCGGCGCTGCTTCTTTGTTTCGGAGTGCTGACTTTATGGGCGCTAAGGGTGCAACGGCATATTGGCTGGCATAGACGATTGATGCTGTGCGCGATGGCCATATTGACCGGACCGGGTCTAGGGCGACTGATGCCCGCGCCTCTGCTGATCCCATATGCCTGGTTTATGGTAAGTGCTGTGACCTGGGTGTTTCCCCTAATCGGTATGATTGCTGACAAGAAGAATCTCGGGCGGGTCCATCCCGCTTACTATTGGGGTTTGGGCCTTTATGTTGCGACCTTGATTGTATCTATGGCGATTGCCTATTCGCCGGCGGGCGTCGCACTTACCGAGTGGATTGTCGAAGGAAGCGAGGGAGCCAAGCGCCCGATCGAGGCATTCCTGCCACCTGGCTTCTCAATGTAGCAATTGGGGATCCCGCCCGCGGCCATTGGGCTTATCGAATGGGTGCGATTGAGCTTTGCCCGCAAGTGGACCCGTCCGATCTGGCGATCACCCCTCCTTTCTTCGCGCCATTTGCAGTTCCAGCCGTTTCACCTCGCGGATGACACGGTTGGCTTGCAGGCTGGGCCACATCAGGAACTTCATCTGAGCGGAAAGGACCAGCAGTGTTGCCGAAGGGATGCCCCAGCGGAGCGCTTGCAGCGCATCACTGGCGCTAAAGAACTGGATCGAAGCATAGACTGCGGCGATAAACATCAGACTCTGGACCACCATTAGCAGCCAGCTGACCCATCCAATTGGGCCTTCAAAAATCCCCCAGATCTGGCGGAAATAGCCTGGTTCATCGCCAATAGCGCCGAGCAATTCGCGCTCCTCGGCATTTAGGGCCTCGTCGATCATAGCATCAAGTTTGTCGGTCATAATTGTTCTCCTTCTAAAGCTCGGGGGCTAATATCGCGCGCAGCTTATTCCGCGCATTCATCAATCTGGTTTTGACAGTCCCGGCCGGGACCGCGAGCGCGACGGCGACTTCGGCGACGCGCATTTCTTCAAAATGGTAGAGCGCAATTGCGGCGCGCTCCCCGGCGGGCAATTGGCGGATCGCCGCTTGCAGCCGACTGCTCTGAGACGGTTCCTCAGGCTGGACCGAATTATCATTCGGCTCGGCTGACACCGCCGCTTTCAACTCGCGGTGACGGACGACCTTGCCGATTTCTCCGGCGCAGGTGCGTGAGACAATCCGGTAGGCCCAGGCCGGGAAAGCCTCGGCATCGCGCAATCTTCCGAGACCGCGGATGATCGCGCTCCAGCCGGACTGCACCGCATCCTGCGCCAGCTCGTGATCCCCTGTCAGCCGCCATGCATGGGCGACCAGCTTGGGATGCCACCGCCGTGCCAGTTGGTTCAGTGCTTTGCGATCACCAGCTTTTGCTGACAGCACCAGATACTCGTCGAGCAGCCTGCTCTTCATCTGATCTGTTGTCGAAGCGGTCATCGTCACACTCTCTGTTCTCGCTATTAAGGTGCAGCCGAAAGGCGGAACGGTTCATTCTTTGCGCAAATTATTTTCACATTATCGTCTTTGAGCGCTTGTCGCGGAGCGCGGATTATGGCCAAGCTGTGACAAAAGAACAGCGACCTATCACTTTGGGAGACTTCAATGCCTGAGATCACCGCTAACGGGATCACCATCCATTATGACGAGCATGGCGACAAAGATGCGCCGCCGATGCTTCTGATCATGGGCTTCGGCGCGCAGATGACCCTGTGGCCGACGGAATTCATCGAGGCGATGGTGAAGCGCGGCTATCGTGTCATCCGATATGACAATCGCGATATCGGCCTCAGCCATAAGTTTGACGGCGTGAAGGCGCCCGGACTGATCAAGATGACGATCCTGGGCAAGCTCGGATTCACACCCAAGGTCCCCTATACTCTTGCCGATATGGCCGATGACGGGGCGGGCCTGCTCGATGCGCTGGGAATTGAGAAAGCGCATATTGTCGGGGCGAGCATGGGCGGCATGATCGCCCAGCATGTCGCGGCGAAACATGCAGACAAGGCACTATCGCTCACGTCGATTTTTTCGAGCACGGGCAATTCCAAACTTCCGCCAGCCAAGAAAGAGGCGATGAAGGTTCTCATCACGCGGCCTGAGAGCATGGAGGAAGCAGCGTTGGTGGAGCACGGCATGAAATTGTCGAAGACCATTGGCAGCCCCGGCTTTCCGCCGAATGAAGAACGGCTACGCGAACGCGTTACCGAGAGCGTTCGTCGCAGCATCTATCCTGAAGGTCCGTCCCGGCATCTGTCCGCTATCGTGGCCGATGGCGACCGCCGAGCTATGCTGAAAGACGTCACTGTGTCGACGCTGGTTCTGCATGGTGAGGACGATCCTTTGGTCCCGGTTGAGGGTGGGCGTGACACAGCTGCGAGCATTCCCGGCGCCAAGATCAAGACCTTCCCCGGTTGGGGCCACGATCTACCGATGGAGATGGTCGATACTTTGGCGGATGAGATCGCTGCGCATGCGAAAGGTGCGGTCGAGACCGTTTAGTCGGAGCGGCCTGTC
>Ga0316202_10003114_pt1 | contig 10271 bp, 11 predicted proteins | sample 3monrhotite_MG_FD_204934 | JGI IMG/M metagenome (GOLD analysis project Ga0316202, IMG submission 204934) | Microbial mat bacterial communities from mineral coupon in-situ incubated in ocean water Damariscotta River, Maine, United States -... | ecosystem: Environmental > Aquatic > Marine >...
TCTCCATATCGACCGCGAAGCCCAGACCAGACTGGTAGGGGTTGATCGAGTCATGAATATCGTGGCCCCAGTGTTTGTAGGATTTTTCGATTCGACATGCATTCATCGCATGGAAGCCAGCGTAACTCAGCTGGAATTGTTTGCCTGCTTCTTTGATACGGCCAAATATGTTTTTTGCCTCAGCTTTGTCGAAGTAGAGTTCATAACCGAGTTCCCCAACATAGCTAAGCCTGTTTGCCCGGTAGCTTAATCCATTCGCTTTTATCAATCGGGACTGGTAATAGGGGAGAGTAGCGTCATCCATTTCCTGTTGTGAAATTTCAGAGAGCAATTGTCGAGAGTCTGGTCCCATGATGCCGAGCATAAATTCCTTTTCGGTTCGGTTTTCAATGCTGACGTTTCGATTTATTGCGTGGGTCTGTAACCAGTAGAAGTCACGAAGTTCCGAGGCACAGGCGCTAACCACCATAAACTCGTCTTCTGTGATGCGGGTAATGGTGACATCGGCTTCTATTCCACCGCGACTGTTCAGCCATTGGGTGTACACAATCTGCCCGGGGGATACATCCAGATTGTTTGCAGATATATGGTTCAGCACCGCAAGCGCATCGGGTCCTTTGACGTTGTAAATGGGGTAAGAAGCCTGGTCGATGAGTGCAACATTGTTCTGGATCGAGCGGCATTCTTCATAACATCCTGGAAACCAGTTGGGTTTGCCATAGGTGTAGTTATACTCGGGTGTTATCCCCTTTGCATACCAGTTGGGTCTCTCCCATCCGGCAAGTTCTCCCATCACGGCGTTATTGCCCAGGAATTCGTCATGTAGTGGTCCCATGCGAATACCTCTTGCCGTCTCATATTGTCGGTTGGGCCAATGCATTGCATATAGCAGCCCCAACGACTCTTTGGTTCGTTCGAGTAAGTAGGGTTTTTCGCTTTGAAACGGAAACGTTCTTCGAATATCAACGTCCCACAGATCCATCGGCGGATGTCCAAGTTTAATCCATTCCGCAAGGACCTTACCCGCACCGCCGGAGGATTGGATGCCAATAGAGTTAAACCCACAGGCGACGAACAGGTTTTTTAACTCTGGTGTTTCTCCCAGTAGATATCGGTCGTCAGGTGTGAAGCTCTCTGGCCCGTTAAAAAACAGACTCACTCCCGCAGTCTCCAGTGCAGGATAGCGGTTCAGGGCGGTTTCAAAGATCGGCTGGAAGTGCTCAAAATCGGCAGGTAGAGAATCAAACTCAAAGTGGTGTGGAATGCCATCCATCCCCCAGGGTTTTGCCACGGGCTCAAAGGCGCCGAGGAGCAATTTTCCGGCATCAACCTTGTAATAGGCATGTTCATCGGGTACTCGTAGTGTGGGGCGCATCTGGTTCAGTGCTTCAATTGGCTCGGTTACCAGATAAAAGTGTTCTGCGGCCTGCAGGGGAATCGAGACATTGTGCAGGGCGCCGAAATCCCGGGCCCACATACCCGAGGCAATAACGACTTTCCGGGCTTTGATCGTTTCACCACTTTCAGTCACTACACCGGTCACCCGTGTCGAGTCTGTGGTGAGTCGCTTCACGGGTTCATTTTCCAGTATCAAAGCGCCGGCATTACGAGCACCGCGAACCAGGGCCATTGTTGTATCGACCGGGTTTGTTTGACCATCGCCGGGTAGATAGACACCACCAGCAATCGAATCGGTATTAATGTCCGGCCAGCGCTCCTTCACAAATGCGGCATCGACAACGTCACAATCTACGCCGAAGGCGTTAGCCATTGTTGCTTGTCTTTTAAGTTCCTCCAATCGCTCGTTATTCAAGGCAAGGCTTAATGAGCCGGTTTGCATATATCCGGTTGCCTGTCCGGTTTCCGCTTCAAGGTCTTTAAATAACTGTGCCGTATATTGGGCGAGCCGGGTCATGTTCAGGGTCGCGCGCAATTGGCCTACCAATCCCGCAGCATGCCAGGTTGTACCGCTGGTTAGCTGCTTTCGCTCGAGTAAAACAACATCTTTTATGCCCATTTTTGTCAAATGGTAAGCAATTGAACTGCCAACGATACCGCCGCCAATGATCAATATCTCGGTGGATTCTGGTAGCTTGCTCATAGATAGCTTACTCGTTGATCGTTGGCAGACGGTCGTGTACTACCGCGAGGAAAAGGTCTTGCGGAATTACGCGTTTAAGTCATTTGAAAAGGTGCTATCTTATCATTGCCTGCGTCATCGCATACAGCAATCACAGGTCAATGAGTAGATTTGTGATGAGTAGAAGCAAAAACGGACCTGCAAGCCTTATCCAAACTGGGAGAGAACAAATGGAACTCGGAATTTGTGTTGCATCACATATTAATGATATTGACTATGTCGTGAGAGCGGAAGAGTTGGGCTATAGCCATGCATGGATGGCTGATAGTCAAATGTTGTGGTCTGATTGTTACGCCTCCCTCGCCCTTGTGGCATCAAGAACCAACAGCATCAAAATTGGAACCGGGGTAGCCGTGTCTAGCACACGCCCGGCGCCGGTCAACGCCGCCGGAATTGCCACTATCAATGCACTGGCACCGGGGCGAACCTTTTTTGGTGTAGGTGCAGGCAATACTGCAATGAGAGTGATGGGGCAGCCCCCTCAACGCATCAAGGATTTTGACCGTTACCTTGCGGAGATTGCCCCACTGTTAAAAGGTCAGGAAACGATGAGCGGTGTGGGTGAAAATGATAAAGGTGTACCAATTCGACACATCATGGCGGACAGGGGGTTTGTTAATTTTGAGGATGAGATCCCCATGTACATTTCCGGATTTGGACCAAGGTCACTTGGATTAGCTGGCAAACATGGTGACGGTGCGGTGCTTGCTTTCGCTGCTAACTCAGGTGGCATGGAGGCCATGTGGTCCATGATAGAAAAAGGTGCGCAGGATGCCGGACGAACCCTGGTCAGGGACGAGTTTTACACGTCGGCCCTTACAACGATGGTTGTGCTTGATGAGGGTGAAGCCATTGATTCGCCGAGGGTGAAGCACGAGTGCGGTGCTTTTGCGATGGCTGCCGTGCATTACGCCTATGATCAATTGCGCAACTTTGGTCATCAACCACCAAATTATCTGGCGGGCATCTGGTCAGATTACACGGCCATGATGGCGAAGGTACCGGAAGATCGACGGCACCAGCGGATTCATGCGGGTCACAATTGCTGGGTTCTACCAGAAGAAGAAAAGTTTGTGACCAGGGAAGTGATTCAGGCGAGCTGTCTGGTGGGTACACAAGAACAGATTCTGGCGCAACTGCATGATCTTGGTAACGCAGGGTTGAACCAGGTGATGCTGTTGCCACCATTTGACCCGCGTTATGACGTGATCGAGCGTGTCGCCAAAGATATTATTCCACAGCTGAACTGACACGAGTTCGACGTCGCCAGATACCGGCAAAGCCAAAGCCGACGATAAGTACCGCAATAAAATAAACCGAGGGTAGTACTGCAATGTCTGCTCGCTTCAGTACCGTGGTGGCTATAAGAAAAGCAACCGCAAGGTTTCGTATTGAACCTTCAATCGCAATAGTTGCGCTGTCATCGGGCGTCATTCCCAGCAGTCGTGATGACCAGTATCCGGTTGTCAAGGCGGCAAGGCATAATCCGACAGACCAGGGTAACGCTTCAATGATGCCCCCCTCCATAGTATCCCAGCTTTCAATTAATATGAGACAGAGCACCCCGTACAGGGCTAGTTGGGAGTATTTCTGCAATCGCTGGGTGTTTCGCAGGACAAATTCTTCCTTGAAATGAAGCCAGGTCATGCCGACGCCAACTGGAAGTACCACAAGCACGAACAAACCTAACAGGGTGTCAAACACAGGAAGCTCAACCGTGCCGGAAAGATCAGGAACCAGGTAGCCGAACGCCCAGAAAAATAGAGGTACAGTAACGAAAGACAAAATGCTTGAGATTGAGGTCAGTAGAACAGAAAGCGCGATATCGGCTTTGGCGATCAGCACCAGCACATTAGAGAAACCGCCGCTTGGGCAGGCTGCGATTAACAGAATGCCAATCAATAGTGGTTTGGACAAAGGGAGTTCAAAAGCAAGAATTGTCAGAACCAGGCAGATTGCAATGAACGGAAAAGCGAGGGTGTGAATAAAAGTACCCAGAATGGGAATTCGGGGGCTCCGCAAAAAAGCGACAAAATGCTGAATACGGAGCTCTATCCCGATCGCTACCATGGTCAATATCAATGTGAGCGGTAATAGGTGTTCCTGTGCGCTTATCACACCAAACATATGAGTAAACCTGATTCAACCGGCACCACGATTGTTGTAATAGCCAGGGGTGCAGTCCGGCGAACTTATAATGCCTTCGCCTGAACCTGATGCCAAGGGCTGGTGATTTGACTTAACGGCAACCTATCAGGCATATAGGATGGTAGAAGTCAGGTTTACGCAGAGGGCGAACCATGAAAGATGTACAAACCGGCGGATGTCGGTGTGGTGCGACACGATATGAGATAACCGGTGCGCCGGTGACCCAGTTGATGTGTTTTTGTAGTGATTGTCGAAGCTTTTCAGGCTCAGATGCCTATGCCGCATATATTGTTAAACAAGTCGACTTTTCGCCAACAGAGGGTAGCCCGAAGTTCTATGCAACGGTAGCCCGGTCGGGACGAACCGTGAAGCGATATTTTTGTGATAACTGCGGTTCAAGCCTGTGGGCGCAACTTGAGATAGGTTTGGTGAGTGTTGCGGGTGGCTCACTTGACGATGTCGGGTTGTTCCAGCCGGAGAGAACCAACCTGGCAGATGAGGCGCCTGTCTGGGCGCGTATACCTGATGATCTTGAGGCAGGGTAAAAACCATGTGCAGTTGTAGAAAATACGCCTCCTGGCTTTTCCTGAGAATGTTCATCCCAGGTGGATAGAGCAGCTTCGCTTCTTTCTTATATTCGTCGCTCTCCTGGTAGCAGGAGCGTTGGCTATCGGTCAGAACTGACTGAAATATCCGGAGGGTATGATACAAAAATTTATCGATTTGCCCTGGATGGTATGACTTCCCTGCCGCGGCAAGAACTGGTTGTCAGATTGTTTCCCGGAATCAATGATGGTCGCCGGGCGACAAAAGAAGCAACGATACAGCGTGCATTATCTGCCCAGGGTCTACCGGTACCTGATGTTCATTTTGTCTGCATTGATCAGGCTGTTCTTGGCACGCCGTTTATTGTAATGGATCATGTTGAGGGGGAAACACTGTTACAAGTGGAAGAGCCGGAAGCATCAAGGTTGATGGGTGATGCACATGCGTTGCTCCATGATTGCGAAACTGATGAGGTAATCTCTGCCCTTGCCCGGAAAGACATAGACGATGTTTATTTCCTAAACCTGATTGAAAAAATTGAACAAAGCGCCCGATATGTTCCCTGGGGAGGTGAAGTGCTTCGCTGGTTGAAGCGCCATCAACCCATCGAAGCAAGCGTCTCACTGTGTCATGGTGATTTCCATAAACTCAATATTATGCAGGATCATGGTGATGTCTCCGGGATATTGGACTGGTCGAACTTTGGAGTATATGAACCCGCCTTTGACGTCGCCAATACGCAGATATCATTTTCCATTGTTGCTAAACACTTGACTGCTGCAGGTGACTTTGAACCTGTGAACCTGGACGAGGTGCTGACCCGGTATCGAAGTGCCTACGCGACCAGGCGTACTCTGGATACGACAAACCTCGAGTATTATCTTGTATTGCGCAGTGCCATGATGCTGGTTCTTGCGGCGCTGGGTTTTGCCCGCGTATTTCGCCACCCGCTTATTGTTTCTGACCTGTGTGAACTGATTTGTGAAATTACAAATTTGAAATTGATACCGGAAGAGGTCCTGCAGGACGTCAAGAATGGCCAAATTATTTGAGTGTCTTCGTTTGAGTAGACAATGGATCGTTTTTTCTCCGGGTGATATTGTGTCCTGGAGATCCAAAATGCTTGCTGGCTAGAGAGGCAGGCTAAAGCCTGTTAGGTGATTGATGTTTGAACTACTGGAATTACTTGCCCAGCTCGCGATAACCATCGCCGCACTCTCGGCCGTTGCAGGTGCAAGTCAGGGTGCAATGCAACTTTAACCACCCTCGGGTGCTCATGCGTCCTCTGAGCGAGCATCGGATGAATACAATGAGTAGGAACTATGAGCGAGAATAAAACCCAACCGACTGATGAATCTGTCGATGATTTTATCGGCAAGATCGACAACCCACGGCGACGAACCGATGCGCTGACAGCACTGAACATGTATAAGAAAATCACTGGCTTGCCGCCGGTAATGTGGGGGCCCTCTATCATCGGGTTTGGAACCCACAGCTATGAATATGAAAGTGGTCGGAAGGGTACGTTACCCGCAGCTTGTTTTTCACCACGGAAGGCGAACATGGTGTTCTACGTCGGTGATAAGTTTGACAGTGCAGAGTCGCTTTACGCGGGCCTGGGTAAACACAAAAAATCGGTTGCGTGTCTCTACATTAACAAACTGGAAGACGTCGACCTTGAAGTCCTGAGGGTCATCATTACGCGAGATTTTGCCCTCTCTCAAGAAAGCTCTGTTGAGTAATTTACTATTCGGCTGTATCTAATAAAATTTTCTGGAGGAGAAGATGAGCGGAAGGAATGTACCCACAGCGGAAGTCTATCCCCTGATCTGGAGTGATGATGTCGGTGCGTTACTGGACTGGGCGACTGCTGCACTCGGTTTGAAAGAGTCCTGGCGCGCGCCGGGTGAAGATGGCCGTATCGAACACGGGGAGCTAAAATGGTTGAATGGCAAGGTCTCTATCAATATCGCAAACGGTAGAACAATCGGGCCAAGTGGACTATCGCTTCGTGTTGATGACAGAGCCAGGGTTGATGATATTCATCAGAGAGCCGTTGATGCAGGTGCGAGCATAACCCAGGGACCCGAGGAAAGTATGGTGGCCTACAGTTTTACTGCAACGGACCCGGACGGGAATGAGTGGTGGGTCAATGCGGAGACCGGTTTTCTCGATAAATTGAGGACCTGAAGATGTCAATGATGAACAGGCGGGAGAGACAATGTGAGCTGTTGTGATAATAATTGTGCCGCGGATGCGCTAAGGGAAACACAACGTGGAACTCTGCAAGCTGTACTTGTTATTAATGCGGTCATGTTTCTGGTCATTGTGGTAGCGGCGCAATTTGCAAAATCGACCGCCCTTTTTGCAGACAGTCTGGATAACCTTGGTGACGCGATGACCTACGGGCTAAGTCTCATGGTGGTCGCCAGTGGCATCGTAGCTAAAGCCAAAGTTGCACTCTTCAAGGGAGCATTAATTCTGCTTGCTGCGCTTGTGGTTGCCGGACAGATTGGCTACAAGTTTGTGGAACCGGAAGTACCGATCTTTGGACTGATGGGCGCATTTAGCCTTGTTGCACTTGCGGCTAACTCAGTGTGTTTAGCACTGTTATGGCGGCATCGGAACGAAGACATCAATATGAGCTCCGTTTGGGAATGCTCCCGCAACGACATAGCCACTAACATTTCTGTTTTTGTCGCGGCGGGTGCCGTCTGGTTTTTCGAGGCTGGTTGGCCTGATGTGGTTGTTGCAACCGCATTGGTTGTGATGTTGTTAAGATCATCTACCAGAGTCATTTCAGCTGCACTAGAAGAAATTCGAGTTGCGGCATAGAGGTGTCCCAGCCTCAAACCCTAACAATTTCGAGTGCCGATAAGTTTCCAGGTTACATTAACCAGTTGATGGCACGCTTTGAACTTGAGTGGGGCGAGATTGATCCCTTCACAGGTAATCACAAGAACATTGTTGTTCCACCGCCGTTACTCTTGCTCGATGAGGAAGATCGCTTAACAGGCGGCCTGGCCTTTTCGACGTTTGCGATACCCGGTGAGAATGAAATTGCGGTTTGGATTAATGCGCTTCTGGTTGAACCGGAGTATCGCGGTCAGGGAGCTGCCTCAAGACTGATTCAAGCGGCCGAAGAGGAAGCGTTAAAAATTGAAATCAGCAAACTGTTTGTCCAAACAGAATTCCCGCTGCTCTATCAGAAACTTGGTTGGCGCAGCCTTGAGATATCCGGGGCTGAATATGTGTTGGGCAAATCCTTAATCAATCAGGTGGGCAGGTAGCGGGTGTTACCTGAAATGGTGAATAGATATGTATGACGAAATATCCGAACTCTATCACCTGGTTTATCCTGACTGGCCAGGCGCGATTGAGCAACAAGCCAGTGCGCTAAACTTGGTGATCGAAAAAGAACTGAACGGTGGTGTCGTCTCAATACTTGATGTGTCATGTGGCATTGGCACCCAGGCACTGGGGCTTTCTGCTCTTGGCCATAAAGTTGTTGGGTCAGATTTGTCTGCTGGTGCAGTCGCTCGAGCGAAACGGGAAGCAACGGCAACGGAACCAGCGAAGGTCGTTTCCGGGCACTCCCAATACTTCGCGATAGCCGCTGATCGTTTAATTGAAATCTTGCTGAGTTGTGGTTTTGGGCAGGTAGAGAGGCGTGATGATGTATCGCACAACCTGGTGCTTGTTGGCAGGAAGCCTCGATAAAACGAATTTGTCAGGCGGACAAAATGATTGGTTAGTGTCTCCAGTCATTGTTAGGCTTTCGGCAGAACCAACACTGTTATTCAGAGAACTCAGTTATGTCCTACGAAAAATCTGTTGCTGATCATTATCTTCATGGCGGCTTATTGAAAGCCATTGAGGATGCACTTCCCGCAATTGGTAAAACAACCTCCAGTATCACGATTGAAGATTTGGCACCGGTTGATGAATTTCATACAGGTGGGCGGGTGGCGACAGATCACTTATTGGCGCAACTGGATTTTAACGAAACCAGTCATGTGCTTGATGTGGGTTGTGGACTGGGTGGTGCGGCGAGATACGTTGCAACCAAACTCGGTAGCCGGGTTTCCGGCATTGACCTGACCGCGGAATACATCGCAACGGGTAAAGTGTTGTGTGACTGGCTGAATTTGGCAGGTCTGGTAACCATGGAAGAGGGCAGCGCATTATCCATGCCCTTTGGCGAAGGGGAGTTCGACGGAGGCTACATGCTTCATGTCGGCATGAACATTGAAGACAAGGGCGCGTTGTTTTCTGAGGTGTCCAGAGTACTGAAACCCGGAGCGGTGTTCGGTGTTTACGATGTGATGCGGCAGGCAGAAGGGGAAATTACCTATCCCGTCCCCTGGGCGACAGAAAACAGTACAAGTAAGCTTGCCACTCCCGAGCAGTACAAAGAGTCATTGACTAATGCGGGTTTCGGTATTCGCCAGGAGAATTCGCGAAGGGAGTTTGCGCTCGAGTTTTTTCAGAAGATCGCTGCAGGAGCGAAAGCTGGCGGCGGACCTCCCCCTCTGGGTTTACATACACTGATGAAACAATCGACCGCGCAAAAGGTGCAAAATCTGGGGGCAAATATAGCAAATGGATATTTAGCACCGGTTGAAATCATCGCTGTCAAAAACTGAGATACTAACCGGCATACACGGGGGCAAATTATGGACACAGATGACCTGCAGGCATATTCCGATGCATGGAACGCGCACGATATTGATAAAATCATGTCCTACCACACAGAGGACTGTATTTTCGAAACCGGAGGCGGGAAAGAAAAGTATGGTACCCGTTACGAAGGGTGTGAAAATGTGAGGGAACGCTTCATCGAGGTCTGGACTGACTTACCGGATGTTCATTTTAGTGAAGGCAAACATTTTGTATCCGGCGACAGAGGGTGTTCGGAGTGGACATTCAATGGCACCCGCGCCGATGGCACCAAACTCGAGGTTGATGGTTGTGACCTTTTCACATTCAGGAATGGAAAGATCTCCGTGAAAAATTCACTTCTGAAGAATCGCACCTAGTTCCAGGCATTTAAATATGGGAGTGTTTTATGAATTGTTATAGCTGTAATGGTTATGTTCTGAAGCCGATTAAATTGGCGCACGGACTCCCTGCACGACAGTGTAACAAGTGCGGCGGTACGCACATTGATTTGCTGAACTATCGATCATGGCGCGATAGTGGGCAAAGTCTTGACCAGAATGTCACTGTGGAAAAGGTTGTGCCCGTTGACAACCAAAAGGCACTGGTTTGCCAGCGATGCTCCCGGATAATGTTGAAGTATCGGATTGCCGCAGAATTTGAGAACTATATTGATCTGTGCACCACCTGTGATGATGCCTGGCTTGATGGTGGTGAGTGGCAGCTACTCCAGCATCTGGAGTTACAAAACAAGCTGGCCCATATCATGACAGAGCCC
>Ga0316202_10003115_pt1 | contig 10269 bp, 8 predicted proteins | sample 3monrhotite_MG_FD_204934 | JGI IMG/M metagenome (GOLD analysis project Ga0316202, IMG submission 204934) | Microbial mat bacterial communities from mineral coupon in-situ incubated in ocean water Damariscotta River, Maine, United States -... | ecosystem: Environmental > Aquatic > Marine >...
AACGATGGATGAACTGATAGGCCTTCAAAAAGAGGCCTACAGCAAGTTTTATTTCCGCCCGAAATACATATTTAGAAGTATTTTGAAGACTCGTTCCGTCTATGAGTTTATATCTAAGGCACGAGGAGCTTTGACACTTGCAAAATCGAACAAACGGTCAGGATAAACCATGAACGCCGTTGTAGAGTCCTCTTGTAAGCTGACGATCATTGTTCCGACCTATAACGAGGCAGGTAACATAATCCCGTTAATCGAACTCATTGAAAAGGAAGTCAATGAGACGGATCGAGAGATTGTAGTCGTAGATGATGATTCTCCTGATGGAACGGCTCAGACGGTTGAGAAAATTATTCCAGACCACCCAGGCTTGAGCCTTATCGTTCGTCGTGAGAACAAAGGCTTGGTCGAATCGATTATTGAGGGCATTGGAGCCGCCAAGGGTGATGTCATTGTTTGGTTGGATGCAGACCTAACCATGAGGCCTCATTACCTAAACGCTTTTCTTGAACACATTGATCAAGGGGCTGACGTTGTCGTTGGTTCACGTTATGCTGCAGGTGGTGGGATCAAAGGATCGAATGAGCTCGGAGAAAAAACCACACTGGTGGACCTTTGGAAAAATATCCGAAATAGTGAGGATTCAATCCTTGGCATTACGATATCCAAGATTGGAAACTATACGGTCCGACATTTACTGGATCCAAGGTTTTATGATTACACCAGTGGTTTTTATGCGGTCAGAAAATCGGTCTTTGATGTGGTGCAAATTAAAGGCAGGTATCTAGATTACTGTATCCGGTTTTTGGCTCAATTAAGTCGGAATAACTTTGCGATTGTTGAAGTTCCCGTCATTATGATGCCGCGTGAGCGAGGTGAATCTAAGACCACCAGTGGAACCTTTACGTTGTTAAAAATCATGCTGGATTGTTTTTTGGTTATCCTTGGCTTGGTCACCAGAAGAATATAGTTTAATTAATATTTAGGTCTTAATAAATTGTTGTTTCAATACCCCTATTTTCAGTGATGAATTTATAGATAGGATTGCCCAGCAAAGTGGAAAATAGATAATGATTAAATGCCGTTTATGTTCAGGCGAGCTCTCAAATCCATTTTTGGACCTTGGGTTTACCCCACCCGCTGATGGGTTCATCCGACCAGAGCACCTCAACTTGCCCGAAATGCATTTCCCACTCCGCGTGGTGAGCTGTAAAAGGTGTGGTTTTGTGCAGCTTGACCATGTGGTTGACCCAACCCTTTTGTATCAAAATGATTATCCCTACGAATCATCAATGACGAAAACGGGTTTAAGTCACTTCGATTCGTTTGCAGGTGGTGTGTGCGATGCATTTGGTTTAAATTCTGATGATCTGGTTATTGATATAGGCAGTAATGTTGGCGTTTTGTTGGACGGGTTTAAGCGCCGTGGCTGTAAGGTCTTAGGCGTGGACCCCGCTAAAAATATTGCCGCGATCGCAGAACATAACGGCATCCCGACGATTGGTGATTTTTTCACACCAGACCTTGCAAACACCATTCGTGAAGAACATCAGCGCGCCAAAGTGATTACGGGCAGCAATGTTTTTGCGCACGTTGATGATCTCAACTCGTTGGTCGCCGGTATTCAGGCTTTGTTGGAAAAAGATGGTGTCTTTATTATTGAAGCTCCATATTTACTGCATTTACTTGATAATTTGGAATACGACACGATTTATCATGAACACCTTTCTTACATTTCCATCAAGCCGCTAGTGCCTTTCTTTGAAAGTCATGGCATGGCAGTTTTTGATGTGCAGGAAGTGGACATTCATGGCGGTTCAATCCGCATATTTGTTGGCCATAAAGGTCAACATGCAGTTCAAGACAGCGTTGCAAATGTTTTAAATCTTGAAGACGAACGCGGTATTCATTCTATGGATAACCTGGAAACTTTTGGACAGAGGGTGGCCGATCATCGCGATGAACTGATGTGGCTTTTGCGGTCATTAAAACGCGAAGGTAAAAAAATTGCTGGCGTCAGTGCTCCTGCAAAAGGTATGACGTTGTTAAATTATTGCAAAATTGGCCCAGAAACTCTGGAGTTTTTAACCGAGAAATCCAAGTTGAAGTTGGGGCGTCACGCACCGGGTTCCCATATCAAAGTGGTCGCTGATTCAGAGCTTCTCGAAGCTGATGTCGACTATGCCCTTCTTCTCGCTTGGAACTTCAAAGATGAAATTATGAACAACCTCTCTGAATTCAGAGAAAAAGGCGGAAAGTTCATTATTCCCATTCCTAAGCCGACCATTATTTAAGGAGAGTCCGTGATGGACGTTGTTACCCCTAAGATTTTTTTTGAAGATGACCGTGGATACATTAAGGACATTCTCGTCCAAGAACCCGTTGATGCCATTACGGTCATCACTTCAACAAAGGGCAGTGTTCGCGCCAACCATTATCACAAAGACACCATACAATGGCTCTATGTGCATAGCGGTCAAGTGCGCTACTTGTCACAGTCTGGAGATGGCCCCGTTATCGCCCAAACGCTTAATGTTGGCGATCTTGTGAAAACCGACATCATGGAAAAACATGCTGTAAAAGCCTTGGAAGATAGCCTGTTTTATATCTTCACACGCGGACCTCGTGGTGGTGAAAACTACGAAGACGATACGTTCCCGTTGGCTGCACCGCTTGAAGATCCTGAAGCATAAGAGTTGACCCCATGCGTGACTTTATTCCCGTAAACGAACCACTTCTCGATGGGAACGAAGGGGCATACCTGGCGGAATGCATCCGGGATGGTTGGATATCTTCAGAAGGGCCGTTCGTCAAAAAGTTCGAGGATAAGTTTGCTGACTATATAGGGCGCAAGCACTGCATTACCTTGACCAATGGCACCGATGCCCTTGATTTAGCCGTGTGGGCCTTGGAATTTGAAGAAGGTGATGAGGTCATCTTACCTTCCTTCACGATTATATCCTGTGCGGCGGCCCTTATTCGGCATGGCGTAAAACCGGTTTTGGTCGATTGCGATCCTTTGACGTGGAATATGACGGCTGAGGCTGTGCGCGAAAAAATCACCTCAAAGACCAAAGGCATTATGCCAGTCCATATCTATGGTTTGCCCGTCGACATGGACCCTATTTTGGCCTTAGCCAAAGAATATGGTCTCAAGGTGATTGAAGATTCTGCTGAATCGATTGGCCTGAAATATCGCGGCAAACAATGCGGTAGCTTTGGTGACATTAGTGCGTTCAGCTTTTACGCTAATAAGCACGTCACCACGGGAGAAGGCGGCATGTTGGCCACGGATGATGATGCCTTGGCAGAGCGATGTCGGTGGTATCGAAATTTGTGTTTCGAAAATCCTCGTTTTCAGCATGTTGAAATGGGCCGTAATTTGCGGATGACGAATATTCAGGCAGCCGTGGGCGTGGCTCAACTTGAACGTCTAGATGAATTTATGGTCCGAAAACGCCATATGGGCGCGCGCTATCAAGAAGCCCTCGCAGGTGTAAAGGGTATTCAATTGCCCATCGATAAAACTGAGTATGCCGAAAATGTGTACTGGGTTTTCCCTTTGGTGCTCGATGATGACGTTCCTTTTGATGCCGCCCAGGCGATGGAAAAATTCGCTGCACAAGGGATCGGTTGCCGTCCCTTCTTTTGGCCCATGCATGAACAAAAAGTGTTTCAAAACATGGGATTCTTTCAAGGCGAATGCTATCCTGTTTCCGAGCGCATTGCCCGACGTGGATTTTATATCCCAAGTGGACTAGCGTTGACCGATGACCAAATTGATCGTGTATGTGACGTCGTTAAAGATGTGATGACCGGTTAATTCAATGAGAGTAAATAATCGTGACCGATGATGTTTTTGGAGCCTATGCAGACTATTACGACCTGATCTATGCGGATAAAGACTACGCAGAAGAGGCTGACAAGGTCGTATCTATTTTAAACGGACAAGGTGTATCAAGTGGTACTCTTCTTGAAGTCGGTTGTGGTACCGCGCGTCATGCATTGGCTTTGGCAGAAGAAGGATTTGACGTTGCCGCCATTGACCTAAGCGATGAGATGCTTAAGCACGCCAGCAACCGGGTGAAAAAATACCCTGACCTTTCCCCAAGTATTGAATTGGCACAAGGCGATGCAAGAACATTTAGGCTGAACCGTAAAGTCGATGCGGTCATCTCTCTTTTCCATGTCATGTGTTATCAGACAACGGAACAAGATTTGGCAGAGGCTTTTCAAACGGCGGCAACGCACCTAGACCCCGGCGGCGTTTTTCTATTCGATATGTGGTATGGACCGGGCGTTAAAAAATCACCACCGGACCTTCGGGTTAAACGGGTGGCTGATGATAATCTTGAAGTCGTGCGCATCGCCGAACCCGATTTGCGTCCAAATGAAAATGTCGTTCAGGTCAGCTATCAAATTTTTGCCAAGCGCCCCGAAGAACCCAGTTGGGCCATGTTCGAAGAAGCTCATACAGTCCGCTACTTATTTAACGAAGACCTATATCGCCATTTGCCAGAATCTGGATTTGACATCAAAGGCATTTATGATTGGGATACAGGTCAAGACGCAGGTGATGAGACTTGGAATGCCTATTGCGTTGCTGTCCGGACTTGATCTGAAAAAGCTATGGCTCTGCATGTTTGAACTTGTTTCCCAAGATTAATGATGGTGACCTGTATATGCGGCCTATAAATTATGTTTATTTTTCCATAGCCATACTGCTTTCATGTCTGATGCTATCTCCATACTTCTGGTATGGGCAAGCTATTCTGAACGAAAATTATATGTTCAGAACCTGGTTTGTGACGGGCTTATATTCAGGTCTAAGCTTAGAAAACTCTTTCCAGTGGATATCAAATATTGGTTTTGGCCAGCCCAGGGTTGGAAACCCTTTGTTTGGAAGTTTCTATTTACCCGCATATTTAGGGGCTTACATAAATCAACCTACGGCTAGTTATATTGTATGGTTGAGTTCTATGACCCTAGGATTCGTTGGGGCATTTAAGTTGTTTTCTTCGTTCACGGATCGAAGAGAGTTGGCATTTATTGCAGGGACAGCTTTTGTTTTATCCGGCGTTCTTTTTAATAACTCCGTGATTACGCTTTATGCCGAACGGATGATGTTCGTTCCATGGACCTTGTTCTTCTTTTGGAAGGGCATACGTGATGACAAAATTGGTTTGATTGTTTCTGGTTCGGTTCTTCATGCCCTACATTTTTTAGCATCTACGTCCTTTACTTGGTTTTATCTATCATCGGGCATGGGTTTGTTTCTTGCGGGGTATTTTGTTTATCTTGTTAGATTGCCTGAGAACACCCAGCAAGCAATGTCTGTGTTTATCAAGGTCACTAAAATAGGCATCTTATTTTTTGGCCTTTGTGCCTTGTTGATTACTGTACAGATTTTGCCCATTCTTGAATATGATCCATTAGCCGTACATCGCGAGCAGACGTTATCTCAATACGTCTCAACAGGCCGGTTTAGTCCACGTACATTATTTCAGGCACCATTTTGGTTCCCTGGTGCATTTGGGGACAGTAACCAGCTATTCTTTTATTCAAATTTATCTTACCTCGGTTGGGTCCCTATATTCCTCAGTACGTTTTGGATAATTAATACACCACGTAAACAAGTTTTATTCGTCGGAATTTTGTTGATCTGCATCCTGCTCGCAGCTGCAAAGCTGTCACCTCTTAAAGAGATTGTCTCCGCACTTCCAGGCATGGCAACAGTGAGGTTTAGTTCGTTTTGGATGTTGGCATGGAATTTTGTGATTTTGATATTGGCCGTTAAGGCGGGAGGGGCGTTGGGTGAGAGCATTACACTGGACAAGGCCCGGCGTATGGCCCTCTTACTCCTCTTTTTGACAGTTATTACAGCACTTGCCCTGTTTGTTTTTAAGGGAGCTGAATTATCTATTGAATTGATGCGTCCGCTAATCGTGGGTTTTTGTGTATGCGGACTATTTATCATTGCACAAAGGTGGAAGTTAAAGTCTAAAACTATTTTACCAGCATTGGCGCTTATCTCCGTCCTGGATTCCTCATCTTGGGCTGTACGGTCCGTACTTAATGATGCGGGGCCGAGCAACGGGTTTATCACGAGATTGAATGACCTTAGGGCTCCGCAGCCAAGTGATGTTCTTCGCGTCGGTGGGCAAGGTCAAGGGCGCGCAATTGCAATATGTTCAAATGAAGCTCAAGGATCTCCCGCTAAGCTGCTCGTGAGTGGAAGTAATTTAGAGTGGGCCTTTACCTTTACGTCATATTCTTTGAAACGATCATACGAAATTGCACGCCGCCTTGGTTATAGCCAAAGTACAGCATGCGGTCGTCAAGGGATCAGCATGCCAGCAGAAACATTTTTCAGCCCGAATAGACTTGCTTTGGCCCGGGCACTGAATGTCCGGTATTACTTTTTGGGAGGAAAGTCCGATAAGGAATTCGTTGAAAGACTAGGGTTTCAATTTGTAGTACACGATGCCTATAGTGGATTTGATATGTATGAGGATGTTTCTGCATCACCGCGCATTACCTGGCACCAAAATATTTCAGTCGTATCAGATTTAGATAGTGCACTCAGCACGCTAGATGTGCGCAATCCCTTATTGAGCGATGCGATCGTCGAATTTGGAACGGAAAGCAGACCAGCCTGGTTGGCAAAAATGTCGGGGCGGGGATCTGTAAATGTAGATTATGATATAAAATATCAGCCAACGAAGGTCGTGCTGTCGGGGCACTCTGACAGACCAAGCTTACTCGTTCTTTCAGATATTTTCTACCCTGGCTGGGAGGCAACGGTCGATGGCGAAAAGATAGAAATGTATCCTGCTAATATCGTGGGAAGAGGTTTTTTTGTTTCCGCGGGTGAGCACGTCATTACTTTTGAATATCGTCCGTGGTTTTTATGGTTTGGAATGTTCTTAAGTGGCCTCTCATGGCTTGGGGTCATAATATATGGTCTCAATTGCTTAAAGACGTCTCGGTCTCAATTAAAATAATGGTAGATACGATAATAGAAGGACGTTAAAAACGGGACTGTCCTTCTGTCTAGTGGCTTACTCAGAAAGAAATCATAAGGCAAACGAACCGTAAGGCTCTTTGGTAATGGAAAACTAATATATGTCCAAGACACAACCTCAAGTCACGACAATGTTTTGGTACAAATGGCAGCAAGGTGCATCTTTTGTGTCGCTTTGTGCTTTAGGATCATTTCTGCTCCTTATTCTATATAGGTTTGGGCTTGAAACAGACTTAACGGTACCATCTCTCTTAATTTCAGTACTTGTTTCCATCGTGTACTTCCCGTTTCTGCTCCCTGCTAAGCTGCTCACGAAGATTGAGAGCCAGCCTCACCTTGCCCCATTCTTGCTTCTGCCCGCGATTTTTATGCCCTTCTTAATTTATCAAGCTGTCGGGATTGGAAAATTCATTTTTCCTATGATCGCGATAACGGCATTTATTCGCAGCAAATCATACTCTAAATACAATGAAAAATCAGAATACAATAATGATTCAATAAATAGGATAATTTACATCTATTTTATTGTGTTTTGGTCAATATATGCCTTTGGTAGATCAATATTTACTTCTAATGTATATTATAAGGAGCTTATTTCTGAAGGCATGGGGCCTACAGATACCTTGTACCACGCCGCAATAAGTAATTTGTTTGCATTTTTTAATACGCCATCTCTAGGTGTGTCTGGTGTGGATTTCTATTCATATCATGCTGGGGTCAACCTTTGGATAGGAGCCATTTCTTCAGCAATCGATAGCCCTAATTATATTACATACAGCCTAAGTTCGTTGTTGGTATTTATACCTCTGACAATATTTATGTTCATTAGTGTGCCTCAATGCATGCATTTAGATAAAGAAAAGAAATTATTTTCAATTGAATTAATAATAAGAATGTCGGTTGTTATAACTTTTTTATGTTTAACGAAAGGGTATTTGTTTATCCATATAAACAATCCACTTCCATTAACTTTAATATTAATAACTATACCATGTATTGTATATTTGATTAATGATCTAAATATTGAGATTAAATTATTTTATACTTATGTATTTATTTTGTCATTATATATGCCAGTATTGGTATACTTCAAAATGTCAATTGGCTACCTGTATTGTGCACTTATATTTATTACATTTATTTTGTCAAAACACTTTAGCCGCCGAACGGCACCGTTTCTTTTGATCTTCATGTGTGGTGCGGGAGCGTTGCTTTTCCTGACACGGATGGATGACTTTTTGTTGCTTTTCAAAGACTTTGAATACTTACTTCCATATCGTGATCGTGGAAACTGGCCTTACTTGTCTCTTTTCGCATTTTTCACAATGTTTTTTCTACTTTTGTCAGCCCAAGGTCTACCATGGCGACAGCCTTCAAAGTTTTGGCATGCCGTAATCTCCGGACAAGCGGCAGTCTTCAGTATTATTTTGATTGTATCTGTAAGCGCTGTGCTGCCAACGCTTCTTTTCGACCTTGGAGGAGGTTCGTCTGAAAACTCTCTGTTGTTTTTAGATGCAACTTTTTTTATCACGCTCAGCCTTACAAAATTCAACAAATGGACTCCACTGCTTGTGACGGGATGTACGCAAGTTAGTCGTCACAAATTATTTCATATTAGTGGGACCTTGCTCATCGGAACGTTGTCTGTTTTCTTGTTTGGAAAATACTTGCAAACACCCTATGAGCTCATTAAAGAAGAAATTAAAGCACGACCAGAGATGCTCCGTGTAGAAACAATGCCTCAATCAACAGCCACCTTTTTAAAGGCATCTATCCTCTCATCCGGTGTCAGTACGCGTGATTTATTTGAAGAAATTTCTGCTGCAACACTCATGGGGCATTATGGTCAACAGCTTTTTAAAACAGCTGAGGCTCAAACGCGAGAGTATCGTGGAAAATTAGCCGTATATGTCCCTCGATCCAATGCAAATTACTGGAATTGGACAAAGAATATTCCTTGTCGTATCGAATCTTATTATTGGCAAGCCCTTCACGGATTACCAGTGTTCTTCAGCATAACGGGGCGTTGTCAGTATGAGGCCACAAAGTTTTATCAGCGCCCCGATATCTGGCCAGAGAATGGGGACGTTGAATCCACAACACTTTGTCAACTTGCCAAGTCAAGAGGCTTGTCTGGGGTCTATGTTTTTAACGATGCGCAATCGATGGATCGCAATCAGATATTATGGTGTAAAGCAGAGTAAGACCAAGCAGAAAAATACCTTGTATAGGCCATCCTCACCCGGCTGCAAAAGGCCGGTAATATCCCCATTTTAGTAGGCCATCAAAAACCTTTGAGCTGCCATGTTCAACTGCTCATCCCGGAGCTTTCCGTTGAAGGTTTCGTTACCTCCGTTTCCCCACAGACAGCCTGTTGCGACAAAAACACAAATAACTTTCTGGCGTCTATATACCTAGCCGGTAATGCCCCCAATTTTTAGCGGTACAAATGAGTAGAGTTTTCTCGTAACTTAATCTGAGGAGATTCAAATGAAACAATCACGTTATTCAGACGCCCAAATCATCGCTATTTTAAAACAAGCAGAGGCTGGCACGCCTGTTCCTGAGCTTTGTCGTGAGCACGGCATGAGCAGCGCTTCGTTTTACAAATGGAGAACCAAGTACGGTGGCATGGACGCATCTTTGATGGGTCGAATGAAAGAACTTGAAGCTGAGAATACCCGTCTCAAAAAAATGTACGCCGAGGTTCAGATTCAAAAAGATGTTTTGAAGGAAGCCATGGCAAAAAAGTGGTAATGCCGTCTCGACGCCGAGGGATGGCTAAAGAATTTGTCTGCAAGGGGCTGTTAAGTATCCGCTCCGCCTGTACAGCATTTTCGATCAGCGAAACGTGTTACCGGTATCAGCCAAAACTGAGTGATGAAAACGAGCTAATTGCCGAGTGGCTGATGACGTTGACCCGGTGCCACAGAAACTGGGGCTTTAAGCTTTTCTTCTTGTACCTTCGCAACGTGAAGGGCTTTCTCTGGAACCATAAAAGGGTTTACAGAATTTACCGTGAGCTGGAGTTAAACCTTAGGATCAAGCCGAAAAAACGGCTCTATCGCGAGGTTCCAGAACCATTGTCTGTGCCAACGTCCATGAACCAAACTTGGTCGATGGACTTTATGCATGATCAGCTTGGTGATGGTCGGAGTTTTAGGGCTTTCAACGTGATTGATGATTTTAACCGCGAAGGTCTGGGTATTGAGATCGATTTCTCCTTGCCCGCCGAACGGGTCATTCGA
>Ga0316202_10003116_pt1 | contig 10269 bp, 8 predicted proteins | sample 3monrhotite_MG_FD_204934 | JGI IMG/M metagenome (GOLD analysis project Ga0316202, IMG submission 204934) | Microbial mat bacterial communities from mineral coupon in-situ incubated in ocean water Damariscotta River, Maine, United States -... | ecosystem: Environmental > Aquatic > Marine >...
CAATCGCCGTCCCAATAATGCCTCCTTCCGAGATCGGTGCATCAATGACGCGGTGGTCGCCAAACTTGCGCTGCAAACCGTCCGTGCAGCGGAAGACGCCACCGAAATAGCCAACATCCTGGCCCAGTACGACGACACTCGGGTCTCGGTCCATGACGATGTCATGAGCGGAGCGAATCGCTTCTATCATGTTCATGCGTGCCATTATTCGCCCCTCTCAACTTCCAGCATTCGTCGACGCTGTGACTCGAGGTTGCGTGGTGTTTCTGCATAAACATCATCAAACATTGTTGCCGGATCGAGGCGAGGGCCCTCAGTCATCGTGCCGTGCTTTTGCGCTTCCTTCCACGCGTTCATGACTTCGGTTCGCAATTCGTCCACCAATTTTTCATGTTTCGCGTCAGACCAGTGACCCTCTCCTATCATATGCTGCTTGAGCCGCTCAATCGGGTCGCCAAGCGGGAAAGACGCCCATTCGTTTTCCGGCCGGTACTTGCCGGGATCATCGCTGGTGGAGTGTGCACCGCCTCGGTACGTAACGAGTTCGATGAGAGTTGGACCACCGCCGCGGCGTGCTCTATCAGCTGCCCAGGCGGTTGCCGAATGCACGGCGAGGAAATCATTGCCATCCACTCGAAGCCCGGGAATACCCAGGCCGAGGCCACGGGCCGCAAACGCTCTGCGTTGTCCTGCTGCGGTACCTTGAAAAGTCGAAATAGCCCACTGATTGTTGACTACGTTCAGGATAACCGGTGCCTGATAAACGGCCGCGAATGTCAGTGCGTGATGAAAATCCGCCTCCGCCGTGGTGCCGTCACCGACCCAGGATGCGGCGACATGATCCTCACCCTTAATCGCAGACGCCATTGCCCAACCGACCGCGTGGGGGTATTGCGTTCCGAGATTGCCTGAGATTGAGAAGACGTTGCCGCTCTTGGTCTGATACATGATGGGCAGCTGTCGGCCCTGACACATGTCCTGGGTGTTAGACAAACACTGGCACATCATATCGACGAGTTTGACGCCGCGGTACATAAACAGACCCTGATTCCGATACGAAGGGAAACACATATCACCCGGACGCAGAGCCATTCCCTGCGCAATGGAGATTGCCTCCTCACCCAGGGCCTGGATGTAGAATGAAATGCGTCCCTGGCGTTGAATCTGCCACATGCGTTCATCGAAAACGCGGTTCAGCACCATCCAGCGCAAGCCAACTTGCAACTCTGTCGCGTCGAGATTGGGGTCCCACTGGCCCTTGGCCGTATGGTCATCGTCGAGAACGCGAATGAGCCCGCCGCTTAAGTGCTGGATATCGCGTGTGCGGGCATCAATGGGCGGTTTGTCGACGCTACCCGCAGGCGACAGGTCCAGATAGCTAAAGTCGGGCTCCTCGCCCGGCCGTGCGGTTGGCTTCGGAATTTGCAATCGCGATTTCTTCATCATGCCTGCTTCCTGTTATTTTTTTCCGGCTGCAATCAAGCGTCGTGCAAACTCGTCCGCAAGTTCATTCGTCGGCCGGCCGGACTCAGATGCCTCCGCGAAAATAGCCTGCAGACGAAGCGGGATTTTCTCGACGTCTGCGTGCACCTTACCTTCCGAGCTGCCACCATAATACTCGTGTGACACACTAATTATTCCGCCAGCGTTAATAACGTAGTCCGGCGCGTACAAAATCTCCCGCGCCGCCAGTCGTGCACCATCTTCCAATGTTGATAATTGGTTATTGGCCGCGCCCGCGATGACTTTCGCTTTGATGCGAGGAATAGTTGCTGTGGTCAGAATATTGCCGAGCGCGCACGGCGCCAGAATATCGGCATCGGAATACAAAATTTCTGCGGGCGCAACGATATCGACCGGCAAGGCGGCGCTAACGGAATGAAGGTTGTCTCGATTGACGTCGGCAATGATGAGTTTCGCGCCGGCATCGTTTAGCAAACGGCACAGATGGGCGCCAACATGGCCGACACCCTGAACGGCGACGGTCAGCCCGTCCAGTGAGTCATTTCCGAGTCGTACCTTGACGGCTGCCTGCATGCCAAGAAAAACGCCCAACGCTGTCCAGGGCGATGGGTCGCCACCGGCACTGTCTCCGCTTTGTGGAAGACCGGAGACGAACTGGGTTTTCTGCTGCACAAGTCGCATGTCTTCGACAGACATGCCGACATCCTCAGCTGTCACGTATCGGCCGTTGAGGGATTCAACTGCAGTACCAAAAGCTGCTAGCAATTCGGGTGTCTTTTCAGTGTTGCGGTTTGCAAGTATTACCGCCTTGCCACCGCCGAATGGCAGTTCGGCAACCGCGTTCTTGTAGGTCATGCCGCGGGAAAGTCGAAGCGCGTCTGTTAGCGCGTCAGCATTACTCGTATAAGACCAGCGCCGACATCCGCCGGCCGCCGGGCCAAGGGCCGTTGAATGAATGGCGATAATCGCTCGGAGCCCGCTTGATGCGTCGTTGACGAAGTGCAGCGATTCATGGTCGTCGAATTCGGCGTGATCGAAGACACCCATAGCTCTCCCCTTTGAGCAGCGCATAAAAGGACTAATATATCGCGAAGTAAGGCGATATTACATGCAAAAGCTTTTAAGAAACTCCGAAATCGCGCATAATTAATACGAATTAGGCCGGATAATGAATAAACAATGCAAAGTGTTTCTCTGGATCATACCGATCGCAAGATCCTCGACTTGTTGCAGACCCACCCGGGTATCAATGCGACAGCGATCGGCGAGCGAATAGGGCTGTCACAATCTGCTTGCTGGCGCCGGATTCAGCGCATGCGAGAGGAAGGAGTGATCCGGGATCAGCCGGTTATCCTGGATCGCGAAAAGGTTGGGCTGACAACAATGGTGTTCGCACATGTAAAGTTGACCTCACACGGACGCAGCAACTTGTCGACTTTTGCTGATGATGTGAAGCAATACCCTGAAGTGATGGACTGCTACGTGGTGCTCGGCAATGTCGACTTTTTGTTGCGAATCGTCACTAAAGACATAAAAGCCTACGAACGTTTCTTCTTCGAAAAGCTATCCCAGCTTCCCGGCATTCAGGAAGTGACGTCGAGCATAGTCTTGTCCGACATAAAGCACACGACGGCCTTACCGATCTAAGAGAACGTTGCGACATGAAGCGGCTGCTGGCTGGATACAGATGCGCGCTTCATTCCGTCAGAGTTATAGAGTGTCGCGATCTCAAGCTCATGGGTTACCGCAACGATGCCGGCGTCGCCGCCCAGCCGCTTAACCTCGTCCAGCATGTCATTGACCGCTTGCTTAAGCGGAATGCCGGCCTTGAAGGCACAAGCGATCGAAACCGCACCGCCAGCCCGAATGATATGTTCGCCGGTGCCAGTACAGGATATCGCGATTGTGTCATCGGCCCATGTTCCCGGCCCTATTAAAGGTGTATCACCGACGCGCCCTTCAAGTTTTCCAAAGGTGCCGCCTGTCGATGTGGCCGCCGCGACCGAGCCGGACTGATCACGAGCGACCGCGCCAACCGTTCCGTGGGCTCTGGCGACCGACAGGTCTTCTTCGGTAACACCCACCGGCAACTGGTAATAATCGTCGGCATTCATGACTTCTGCGTAAGCGTGATCTCGAGCAAAAGCTTGGGCGCCAGTGCCAGCCAACAGTACGTGCGGGGTCTTTTCCATGACGCCGCGCGCAATCTGTATCGGGCTTTCAAAGCCTGGCAGCGCAGCAACCGCGCCGGCCTCTCGAGAAGGCCCGTGCATTATGGACGCATCCAGTTCGACATAGCCGGCGGAATTCGGTGCCGACCCGCGCCCGGCGACATACATACCGGATCGCTCCAGTTCCATTACGGCCATCTCTACAACATCGAGGGCGCTTCGACCGCTGCGAAGCAACGCCTGACACTCAGCCGTCAGTTCGCTCATGTGCGTTTCGACACTGTCGTAGTTGCGTCCGGCAACCGCACCGGCCCCGCCATGCAGTGCAAAGGCATAAAGAGAATCTTTCTTGTCCATTGGTTTCCGGGTCCGGTAGTTTACGTGGCGCCAATTTACACGAGTTCGCCCGCACATCGAGTACAGATTTAGGACATAAACCTCCGATATTGCGCGAAATACTGCTCAAAGTGAGCGGCTGGGAAAACGCACGTATCGTGCAAATTACGGTTCGTGATATTTCGACGAGCATCGGGCGAGTACCTGCAGCCCTTGAATCGCGGCGCTTTCGCAACGTTGTGCCTTTTTAGCAACAACGGCATTTTTAGCTCGAAAGCCACCAGAAACACCATTTTCGGCTAAATAACAGAGGATTATTTGCCATTTTCAATTCTCCGTGTATCATTTCCGCCACGAAACTAAGGGAAGGGTCCGCATGCTATCTGTGCAACTCTCTCATTAGTGGCATAAGGGATCAGATTAGTCTCTTCCGCGGTTCGCCAAAGAAGAGTCCGATCTGGGTTTTACACTCAAATAGGTAAATAGCTATGCGAAAACCTTCAGCACTATCCACTGCAATCAGTGGGATTTTGTTCGGTGCATCAGCAATTCCAACAGGAGTTGCACTCGCGCAAGACGGGGATGTCGAACAAATCGAAGAAATCGTAACAACTGGATCACGCATTATTCGAACCGATAAGTTCGATACTGCTGGTCACGTTATTCCGATCGACGAAGTAGCGATTGACGCTCTCGCGGAACTGAACATTGCAGACGTTCTGAGAAGCTCTCCGCTGAACGCCTACGGATCGTTTAACGAACGTTCAGGTAGCTCAGCTGCATCAAACGCTAACTTTGACCTCCGCGGACTTGGTAGCCAGCGTACGCTGGTCATGATGGATGGAATGCGCTTGCCGGGTAGTCCGGCTCAGGGCGCAGATATCGTCAACATCAACATGTTGCCGATGGTCGCCGTTCAACGAGTCGACATTCTGGCCGACGGCGCATCAGCTGTTTACGGCTCGGATGCTGTAGCCGGTGTTGTCAACCTCGTAACACACAAGCAGTTCGACGGCATGGAGCTGAGCATTCGATACGGCGATCGTGAACGTGACGATGGTGGCGATCTCAGCGTAGGCATGCTGGCGGGCGCAAGCTCGGAGCGAGCCAATGTTGTTGTCGCTCTCGAATACTCCAAGCGCGATATAGTATTCGATGCCGATCGTGAGTATACGGCACCTTGGCAGATTGGCCCCGATATCTACGACGATACCGACGGCATTTCCTACTTTGGCCGTTCATGGCGTCTTACTGACCCCAACACCGGCTACCTGGAATGGGCTGCGGCAGCTGACTGCCCAACCACCGACGGTTTCGTAGGTGTATTGGGTGCAAATGCTCTGGGCGATACAGACGGCTCCGTTTGCGGCTACGCCTACGCAGGTGTTTCGGCTAATCGCGCGGAACTTGAGAAGATCAACTCTTACCTCTACGCAAGTTACGACGTTTCTGAAGATGTTGAGATGTACGTGCGCGGTCTGTTCTCGAAGAATGAAGCCTACGGTCGTTACGCTGCACCAGCAGCATGGTGGCCTGATGCGCCGGAAGATCATCCCCATAACCCATATTCGGCCGACTATCTTGCCGGTCTGGTTGCGGATGGCACGATTTCAGATGAGTACGCTCTTCGAGGCGCTTATCGTTGGACCACTGTCGGGCCACGAGCTAACTACATCACTGACACGCAATGGGACATGACGCTTGGTTTTCAGGGCAGTTTGACTGACAACGTATCGTTCAACTTCTACGGTCAGACAGGCAAGTACGATAGTTTTGACTTCGGTAACTACTACCTGAGCTACCCCGGGTTTGAATACGTACTCAACAATGGTATCGACCCGTTCTCGGCATTGGGAACCGCTGCCATGAGCGCCCAGACGACACAGGACAACATGACCAGCCAGGACAAGATCTACGGACATGTCCAGTTCGGTACCGGTGATCTGTGGGGTGCAGGTGAGTCGATTGCGTTGGTCGGAGCAGAGTTCGTAGAGATCGGTTATGAGAACATCTATGATCCTGCGGCTACCCAAGGCTTAGTGGGCGGTTCGTCCGGCAACTCAAGCCAGGGTGATCGCGACTTTACGTCATTGTTCTTCGAGTGGTTGGTACCTGTAACTGAGAATTCCGAGTTGAATCTTGCTGGTCGTTACGATGACTACAGCGATTTCGGTGATAATTTCTCGCCAACAGTTAGCTACAACTGGAATGTTACGGATACGTTGGGACTGCGTGCTCGCTGGGGACAGGGCTTTAAAGCTCCGGCTCTGAGCGATCTGCTGGGACCGACGACGTTCTCTGCTGAGGATGCCTACGATCCAATCGTGGATGTAACGACACAGTTCTCTACCTACTACAGCGTAAACCCGGATACCCAGGCTGAGACTTCTGAATCATTCAGTGTTGGCGCTAACTGGGAATACATCGAAGGTCACTCTATCGATCTCGCGTACTACAACGTGCAGGTTGAAGGTGTAATCGGTGCTCCGACTGCGCAGAGCTTGCTCTACGCTGACGCTGCCGGTGTTGCTCTGGATCCCAACGGTTCCTTTGTGACACGCCTTGGTGGTCCAGGCGGTGCGGTTGATTTCATCAACTCGTATACGGAGAACGGTGGCGATCTGGAAGTCAACGGAATCGATCTGCAGATGCACTCTTCGTTCGATACGAGAGCCGGCTACATCGATCTCGGTTTGTTCTGGTCACATCAGCTTGAGTACAGCCAAAATGCGTACTACAAGGGCGGATTCCAGGATACAGCTGGATTCAACCTGCAACCGGAAAACCGGGCACAGGGTTCCATCGTCTGGAGCATGGGTGATCATGCGGTTGACCTGATCGTTAACTACATTGGCGAACACTCAGAGGAAGACAATGTCGATGCAGCAACGGGTGCATTGACAACGTCTGCGATGAAACTCGATTCTTGGACAACGGCTAACCTGTCTTACCGCTATGACGCGGGTGATTGGGGCCGTATCAAGATCGGTGCGAACAACGTCACTGACGAAGATCCGGTTCTTGACAAAGACGGCAAGTACGACAGAAACCACTACGCACTTTACGACTCACTGGGTCGCGTATGGTACATGGAGTACAGAAAGACGTTTGAATAAGGTGTAAGCAACAAGCATCTGAGGAAAGGCCCGCTCTAGCGGGCCTTTTTTTGTGCGCGGATTTCATGTCTAATTGCGGCAAAGCAAAGGAAAGTCGTGCTCCCCGAAAAATACCAAAAGCGCTCATTTCTCCGGTTCGATAGTCCGGTCGACCTGCCAAGACTGATCGCCGAATATCACTCCATTCCGGAAGATGCGTGGCAGGCTTCCTACTGGGGCAATATTCATTGCAGTGTTGGCATGCTCCTGTTGCGGGGAGGGCAAAGTGGTACGGAAGAGGACTTTTTTTCGGACAAAGTTTTCGATAACCCCGTCCTGGACCAGCTGCCCTACATAAAGAGCCTGATCGATGCTGATGGGCCTTTCGGCGGGGCGGTATACGCGTTCATCTTCCGCATGGAGCCCAGCGGCCTGACCCAGGCTCACCGTGACATCATAGAAAAATGGCAGGACATGTTCAGAATCCATGTGCCTATCGAGACCAACAGGCGAGCCAGGCTGATCTCGGACGGATATTCTCAGCACTTTAGCCCTGGCCACGCGTGGTCATTCGACAATCAATCTTGGCACGGAGTTGTGAACGGTGCCCAAGAGCGAAGCCATCTCATTTTCGATGTTGAGCTAAATGGTGTTCTTAAAAAGCAGTTGGACCGTGCGACATTCGTGCAGGGCGAGAAGCGCGATGATCTTGTGAAGAAGATTGAAGCGGAAAAGAAGTCTCGGCAATCCTATCCTGGCGATCTTTTCATTGCCGATGCCATTCTTCGATTGCGTGATCAGGGGCTGAATAATGGCCAGATCGCCGACGCGTTCAATGCCAAAAAATTTCCGACCAAACGCTATTACATTCGGAATCAACGTGGGCACCCGAAAAGCTGGACAGCAGACCTGGTTTCTGAGTTCAATCCGGGGTGATCAGCGGGAGCTGGTTCTTCTATAGCCGGCGGAGAAATCCTCCGGGAACAAAGCTAATCATGTGCCGCTCCAGACTGCGGTCCACTTCAAAGTCAGAATTGTCCTGCATGAACTTGTGAACGGCCTCCGCCGGACCCGGACCGTGCTCTGGAAAAGCCGGATAGGCATCGAAGCAGGTGTCCTCGGCAATCATGTAGCTCCCGGTCGTCACGAATTTCGAATAGAGGCGCATTTCTTCGTATTTGTAAGGTGCAGTATGATCCGAATCGAGCAGCACCATCACGGAACTCGCCGCCTTGCTTGCTGTGGCAACCTGATCGAGGACCTCCGTGGCGACCGATGATCCTTCAATGTATTCGATACGCGGATGCTCGGGCAGGCCATCCTTTATGTTGATATCGATGGAGATGACTTTTCCCCGTCCCATCAGGTCGAACATCTGCGCGAAGAATAATGCAGATCCACCCAGCAGCGTGCCGGTTTCGATCAGCAGGTCAGTGTCCAGTTTGTGCATCATCTCCTGATATATCCACATATCCATAGGACACTTGGCAGCACGATGGCCCATCCATTCAGTGCGGTCGAATACCTGGCTGCGGAAATAAATAATATTCGCAAGGCGCAGTATTTCGGCTGCTGACGGTGGCCCTGACGCCGGTGGAGTGTTGCTGCTGGGATCTGTCATGGATTTGCTGCCCTTCTGAATTGCTGAGCGTCTATCTCAAATGGATTTGCCAACCGACCAGACCTTCATCTTCGTCATAGAGCTTGAGGCAATGGACCGATTCGAAACCGGCTTCTCTGGCGTCGATTTTGAACCCCTCGATCTGCTCATCGGATAGCGCAGCTTCGATCATATCGTCCAGACGCGCTCTGGCAAATTTGAAATCCAACGTCGCTCTCTCGATAGCGGCTCGACGGGCTGCCGCTGTCGTCTGTCGGGCACTCCGAGCGATGAAACTTATCGCACCGACGATGAACTGCGAACAGGCGTGCTTGGGCCAGGCGTCTCGAAGCTTGTTTATTCCGGCACTGAGTTCCGTGGCCAACGGTTCGTGTTTCTCCAGCTCTTTCTTAATGTCCTCCGAATCACCACTGACCGCACCAACAGCCTCAAAATATCGTGCGGCGGTTCCAAGAAGATCCAGCTCGTCGATTGCGAGAGCGTATATCTCGAGTTCTTCTTTTGCGGCCTTGATAGGGACAGAATCGCTGTGATGAGCAATGGCTACGAAACGCCCGTCGGGACGGAGAATCCGTCGCAACTCGTGCAGAGTTTTCTGTACATCGCTGTACTCAAAACCGAATTGCGAGGTGACGAAATCGAGTGAGTTGTCACCAAACGGTTGGGATTCACACGGCGTGTGGCTGTGAAACGCAATTACGCTCCGCAATTCGCGATCGTTATCATCACACGGCAGGTCCTTATTGATTGTCGCGAGATCGCTTGCTGCTATGGAAAATTCCTTGTTGCTGTCGCGGCTGGATTCTGCGGCCAGCGAGCAAATAGCGCCATTGCCACAGGCGATATCGAGAATTCGAGACTGGGGTGGTAGTTCCGCAAACTTCTCGGCCCAAAAGGTTTGCACGACGCCGGTGTAATTATTCGGCTTGCTGGCACCAAAGGTTGTGATGAATCCTTGCTGCCAGAAACTCGACCATTGCTGTGGGTCTTCAACTTGAGTAGTGATAGTGGGACTGCCTGTCGTATATTCGAAGCTCCGGATTATACTTCAGTTTCCGAAAACGTAGGAAAAAGTCAGGCGGGCTGCAAATTTGGTCGTGAACTGCAGCTGGTCGTTCAGATCACGTGAAACCGGAATCTTGGCGGAGAGTCTCAAGGCCATCGACTCGTTAAGGTGGTATTGCACGGATGGGATGAAGTCTAGCCATTCACCGCCGGTGTTGGGAATGGTGACACTGGAACGTTGATCGCGCGATGTTTGTCGATATAACAATTCCGCGTTGTAGCCCCACGGAGATTGCGTCTGGAAGCTGGCTCCTGCGCTCGCCGTGAACTCATCGCCAAATTGATATTCCCTGTCATTTTCTCCATTCGTGACGTACGAGGCGCTGGCATACAGACGAGCGCTGGCCGATTCATTTAATGCGCGCGCAACATAGGCCCAGAGTATTCCGCCGAAGGCACCGGTCGACGGCTGCATATCCTCCGCCAGCACCACGCCATTGCGCGATACATCATCTTTGCCAACAGGAATTCTCGAACCGCCGCCGAACGAGAACGCGTTGCGAGAATACAGGGAGAT
>Ga0316202_10003117_pt1 | contig 10256 bp, 16 predicted proteins | sample 3monrhotite_MG_FD_204934 | JGI IMG/M metagenome (GOLD analysis project Ga0316202, IMG submission 204934) | Microbial mat bacterial communities from mineral coupon in-situ incubated in ocean water Damariscotta River, Maine, United States -... | ecosystem: Environmental > Aquatic > Marine >...
CGCTGCGAACAAGGCCAAGGTCTTCGTTCACGCGGCCAAGCCGGGCATCATCATCGGCCGTCGTGCCGCTGGCCTGGAGAAGCTGCGCGGCGAGCTGAACAAGCTCACCTCTACGGAGGTGTTCCTCAACGTCATCGAAGTCCGCAAGGTCGAGACCGACGCGCAGCTTGTCGCCGAAAACATCGCACAGCAGCTTGAGAAGCGAGTCAGCTTCCGCCGCGCGATGAAGAAGTCGATGCAGCAGACCCGTCGTGCCGGCGCCAAGGGCGTCAAGATCATGTGCTCGGGCCGCCTGGGCGGTGCAGAGATGTCTCGCAAGGAGTGCTACATGGACGGTTCCGTCCCGCTGCACACCCTTCGCGCCGGCATCGACTACGGCCTGGCGCTCGCCAAAACCACTTACGGCATCATCGGCGTCAAGGTGTGGATCTACCACGGTGAGATCCTGCCCGGCGACGAAGAGCAGGCCTAGTCCTGCTCTGAGCCCAGACAACTGACGGAGTTTTCAAATGCTTCTGCCCAAGCGCGTCAAGCACCGCAAGGTCCAGAAGGGCCGGATGAGGGGGCTGTCCTACCGGGGCAGCGAGGTCAGCTTCGGCGACTTCGGCCTCCAGGCGACCGAGTGTGGTTGGCTGACCAGCCGCCAGATCGAGGCCGGCCGTATCGCCATGACTCGCAAGATCAAGCGTGGCGGTAAGGTCTGGATCCGTGTCTTCCCCGACAAGCCGATCTCTAAGAAGCCGGCTGAGACCCGTATGGGTAAGGGTAAGCCCGGTCCGGACAAGTGGGTCGCTGTGATCCGCCCCGGTCGCGTCCTCTACGAGATGGAGGGGGTTTCCGAGGAGCTGGCTCGCGAGGCGTTCCGCCTTGCCGGCCACAAGATGCCCTTCGCCACCAAGTTCGTGGCCCGCCGAGAGGTGCTCTGATGAAGAACACTGAGATCCAGGCGCTGACGGACGAGCAGCTGGTCCACAAGGAGCTCCAGCTGGAGCGGGACCTCATCGAGCTGCGCTTCCGCCACCGCGACAAGAACAACCAGCTCGACGACACCAGCAAGCTGCGCAAGATCCGCAAGGACATTGCCCGGCTGCAGACCGCCCAGCGGTCTCGCGAGCTCGCTGCTGACCTCCAGAAGAACGCGCTGCACAACAAGCACCGCGGCACCTTCAAGCCTGGTGCGGCCATCGTTAGCGGTGGCACGGCAGGCGGCGCCTTCCTGCAGGGCATCGCCCAGCAGATGGGTGTCGGTGAGGAGAGCGCGCCCGACCTCGGCGCTGAGTAAAGAGGTATTTCTGCCCATGAGGCTTTACAGCCTCATGGGCAGGTGCTATTAAGCATCGCCTCTTGAGCAGACACGTCTGTGCAAGGGGCGCCGATACCCTCACCGGTATCGATTCGCGTTGACGACGCGGAGACAGTGAGTCCTGCATTGCGCAGGAGACCTTGTCTCGAAGTCGTTCATCTCTCATGCCCACCACACTTCGTGAGTGGGTCTGAAATTCGAGCGAAAAGCGAGAAAGCGATGGAAGCCGAAGGGCAAAAGTCTAATCGCCGCACCCTCACGGGACGCGTGGTCTCCAACAAGATGGACAAGACCGTCGTTGTTGAGGTCATGACCAAGGTGCAGCACCCGAAGTACCGCAAGTTCATCAGCCGCCGGAAGACCTTCGCGGCTCACGACGAAGAGAACGCCTGTCAGCCGAACGACGAGGTGATCATCCAGGAGTCTCGACCGCTTTCGCGGACGAAGCGCTGGGTTGTCATCGAGCGTCGTGCGGCCAACGGCTGACCCAATCGCTGAGGGGAGGACTCTGACATGATTCAGATGCAGTCCGTGCTGGATGTCGCTGACAACTCAGGCGCCAAGAAGGTCATGTGCATCAAGGTGCTCGGCGGCTCTAAGCGCGAGTATGCCAGCGTGGGCGACGTCATTGTCGTCAGCGTCAAGGATGCGATGCCGAACGGTAAGGTCAAGAAGGGATCGGTCGCCAAGGCCGTGATCGTCCGGACCGCCAAGGAGCTCCGTCGCAAAGACGGCAGCTACATCCGCTTCGACAACAACTCGGCCGTCCTTATCAACAACGACGGTGAGCCCATCGGGACACGTATCTTCGGTCCGGTCGCGCGCGAACTTCGCGCGAAGAAGTACATGAAGATCGTCTCGCTGGCCCCTGAGGTCCTCTGAGCGAGAGCTCGGCTGGACGTGTCATTTAGGGATTGACGATGAAGAAGTTCAAGATCAAGCGCAACGACACGATCATCGTCGTCGCGGGCAAGCACAAGGGCTCGACCGGTAAGGTCTTGAGTGTGCTCCGCGACCGTGATCGGGTTGTCGTCGAGAAGGTGAACCTCGTCCAGCGGCACATGAAGCCGCGCGGCGACCAGCCTGGCGGCACCGTCGAGAAGGAGGCGCCGATCCACATCTCGAACGTCGCTCTGTACAACGTGACAGAGGGAAGGTGGGCTGGCGCGTGCTGGAAGACGGTCGCAAGGTTCGCTACGACAAGAAGACCAACGCGGTCATCGACTGAGCGAGGGATGAGCATGCAGCCGCGAATGCAGCAGCGCTACCGCAACGAAGTGGTTCCTGCGCTGAAAGAACAGTTCGATTACAAGAACGTGATGCTGGTCCCGCGTCTCTCGAAGATCGTGGTCAACACCAGCATCCGTGAGGCCATCCAGAACGTCAAGATTCTGGAGTCAGCCGCTGAAGAGATCTCCATCATCACCGGCCAGAAGGCAATCATCCGCCAGGCACGCCGCTCCATCGCCAGCTTCAAGCTGCGCGAGGGCATGCCCATCGGCGCGAAGACGACCCTTCGCCGGGACAAGATGTGGGAGTTCTTTGACCGTCTGGTCTCGATCACCATCCCCCGTTTCCGCGACTTCCGCGGTCTGAACCCCACCGGGTTCGACGGGCGTGGAAACTACTCGATGGGGATCACCGAGCAGATCGTCTTCCCCGAGATCGAGTACGACAAGATCAAGCGGGTCAACGGTTTCAACATCACTTTCGTGACGACGGCACCGACCGACAACGAGGCGCGCGAGCTGCTTCGTGCTCTCGGTATGCCGTTTGAGAAGCAGTAAACAAGGGGATCGACGTGGCCAAGAAGTCGATGATTGCCAAGTCCAAGCGTAAGCCTAAGTTCCAGGTTCGCGCGAAGAACCGCTGCCCGCGCTGTGGTCGCTCGCGCGCGTACCTGCGGGACTTTGATCTGTGCCGGATCTGCTTCCGCGAGCTGGCACACCTCGGCCAGATCCCTGGCGTGACTAAGGCTTCCTGGTAGGCCTCAGGCTTATCGGTCAACGCCTCGCCCAGGAAGGAGAAGGTTAAATGACGGATCCGATCGCAGACCTTCTGACCCGCATTCGCAACGCGGTGCAGGCCGGTCACAACAGCCTGACGGTGCCCCGGTCCACGATAAAGCTTTCGATTGTGAAGCTCCTCAAGCAAGAGGGCTTCCTGGAAGGCTACATCGAGGTCGCGGACAACCGACAGGGCCTCATCAAGGTTTTCCCGCGCTATGACCAGTCGAACCGCGCAGTGGTTCGTGGTCTCCAGCGCGTCAGCAAGCCGAGCCGGCGCCAGTACGTCAAGAAGGACAACATTCCGCGAGTTCGCAACGGACTGGGGGTCGCCATTCTGACGACTCCCCGTGGCGTTCTCACCGACAGCCAGGCTCGCGAAGCCGGCGTCGGCGGGGAAGTCCTCTGCTACGTCTGGTAGCCGGGCTCACGGAGAATCACCATGTCCAGAATCGGAAGAAAGCCGGTCGAGCTGCCGACGGGGGTCACCTTCGTAGTTGAAGGCGATCACTTCCTGGTCAAGGGCCCGAAGGGCGAGCTGACCAAGAAGATTGTCCCCGGCATCACGTTCACGGTTGAAAACAACATCGTGCAGGTGCATCGTGAGAACGATCACCGGCAGAACCGTGCGTACCACGGCCTGATGCGGGCGCTGCTGGCCAACATGGTCACCGGCGTCAGCCAGGGCTACAAGCGCGAGCTTGAGATCGTCGGAATCGGCTACAAGGCAGAGGTCAAGGGCAACAAGCTCATCATGAACCTCGGCTACAGCCACCCGATCGAGTTCCCTTTCCCCAGCGGCATCAAGATCGAAGTCGAGAAGGCCACCAAGGTCGTCATCTCCGGCATCGACAAAGAGATGGTCGGCCAGGTCGCAGCGGTTCTCCGCGGCAAGCGCCCGCCCGACAGCTACAAGGGTAAGGGCGTCCGGTACGCCGGCGAGCACGTCCGCCTCAAGGCCGGCAAGAGCGGCCAGTAGGCTCCAGGAGGCTCATCATGGCAAAGACAAATCCGCGTACGACGGCGCGCCTGCGCCGCAAGAAGAGCATCCGCAAGAAGATCTCTGGCACTTCGGCGCGCCCGCGCCTTGCCATCTTCCGCTCTTCCAACCACATCTACGCTCAGATCATCGACGACACCGCTGGCCGCACTTTGGCCTCCGCGAGCACCATGTCTCCGGAGCTGAAGAGCATCGATGGCCACACCGGCAACAAGGCCGCCGCCCAGAAGGTCGGTAGCCTGCTCGCCGAGAAGGCCAAGGCCGCAGGCGTCTCCGAGGTCGTGTTCGACCGCGGCGGCTTCCTGTACCACGGTCGGGTCAAGGCCCTGGCTGACGCCGCGCGCGAAGCCGGCCTCGAGTTCTGAGACCACTCCACCGGAGCATGCTGTGAAAAAGAATCAGCGCGGTCGCCGCAAGGACGAGAACGCCCAGGCGATCGAGAAGACGATCTACATCAACCGCGTCGCCAAGGTGGTCAAGGGTGGCCGGCGGTTCAACTTCACCAGCATCGTTGTCGCAGGCAGCGGCAACGGCAAGGTGGGTGTTGGGCACGGCAAGGCCAACCAGGTCCCCGAAGCGATCCGCAAGGCCACCGAGCGGGCCCGTCGCGACATGATGGAAGTGCCGATCGTTGAGGGCACTGTCCCTCACTACATCATCGGCAAGTTCGCATCCTCGACGGTCATCCTGCGTCCGGCGAGCCCGGGTACTGGTGTCATCGCTGCGAAGAACGTTCGCGCGATCCTGGACGCAGCGGGCTACCGCAACGTCCTGACCAAGGTCATCGGCAGCAACAACACTCACAACGTGGTCAAGGCCACGCTGCGGGCGCTGGAGCTGCTCGAGAGCCCGGAGCAGTACGCCGTCCGCGTTGGCAAGCCCCTCGACGAGGTCCTCGCCAACTACACCGTCGGATCACGGGTCTGGGGAACACAGGCCGAGGCCTGATCCCCACACGCCGCACGGCGCAGGAGTAAACGATGAAGAAGCTGAAGGTAACCCTGACGCGCAGCCTCATCGGCAGCAACGAAAAGCAGCGGGCCACGGTCAACGGGCTTGGTCTCCGAAAGCTCCATCAGGAGCGGACTTTGGAGAACACCCCGGCCGTTCGTGGCATGATTAAGAAGGTTCTCCACCTCGTAGACGTTGCCGAGGTTGAGGTTGATGCCTAGACTTGAGACGTCGGGCGCACGTCGCGCCAGGAGTGGCTGAGATGGCCAACGAACTGAGCAACCTTACCCCCCCCAAGGGGGCCTACAAGAAGCGCATGCGGGTCGGCCGCGGTGAGGGCTCCGGCAAAGGCCGGACCGCTGGCCGTGGCTCGAAGGGCCAGCTGAAGCGCGGCACCGTTCACGCCGGGTTCGAGGGTGGACAGATGCCGTTGCATCGGCGCCTTCCGAAGCGTGGCTTCAACAACATCTTCGCCAAGCAGTTCACCGAGGTTCGCCTCGACCGGATCGCGTCGCGTTTTTCTGAGGGTGATGTGGTCGACGCCGCCTCCCTGAAGGCATGCGGCTTGATCAAGAAGGTCGGCAAGGACGGAATCAAGGTGCTCGGCAACGGCGAGATCTCCTTCTCGCTGACGGTGCGTGCCGCAAAGTTCACCGCCGCCGCCGAGGAGAAGATCACCAACGCTGGTGGGACCGTCGAACGTGTTTGAGCAAATCGCCAATGTGCTGAAAATCGCCGATCTCCGGAACCGGATTCTCTTCACATTGGCGATGCTCGCCATCTACCGCCTTGGGATCTTTATCCCAGCGCCGGGGGTAGATCGGATCGCGCTCGGAGAGTTCTTCCGGGACACCCAGGGCACGCTGCTGAGCATGTACAACATGTTCAGTGGTGGTGCCCTTGAGCAGTTTAGCGTCTTCGTTCTGGGCATCATGCCCTACATCTCGGCGAGCATCATCATCCAGCTCGGCCAGGTTGTCGTCCCCCGCCTCGAGCGCATCAAGGCCGAGGGACAGTCCGGGCGCAAGAAGCTCAACCAGTACACCCGCTACCTGACCATCGGCATCGCAATCATCCAGTCGCTGGCGATCTCGTTCAGCCTGGAGCAGATGAAGACCCTGGGAGGCTCGGACGTCGTCATCGACGCTGGCTGGTCCTTCCGGATGATGACGGTCCTGACGATGACCGCAGGCTCCTGCTTCGTCATGTGGCTCGGTGAGCAGATCACCGACCGCGGCGTGGGTCAGGGCGCCTCGCTCATCATCACCGCCGGCATCATCGCTGCGATTCCCTCGGGCATGAGCAACCTCTGGCAGAAAGTGACCATCGGCGAGCTCTCGCTGCTGACCACCGTGCTGCTGATGGGCTTCATGTTCCTGGTCATCGCTGCGATTGTCTTCGTCGAGCGCGGCCAGTACCGGGTCCCGATCCAGTACGCCAAGCGTGTCGTCGGTCGAAGTGTGTACGGGGGGCAGTCGACCTTCCTTCCCCTGAAGGTCAACGTCTCGGGCGTCATCCCGCCGATCTTCGCGTCGTCGCTGATGATGTTCCCTGCGACCATCGGTGCCTTCGTGCCCCACCCGCTGTTCGAGGCCCTCTCGTCAGCGTTCATGCCGGGCACCTGGGTCTACAACGTCACCTACGTCGCGCTCATCATCGGGTTCACCTTCTTCTACACGGCGGTGACCTTCAACCCGGTTGATGTGGCCGACAACCTCCGCAAGAACGGTGGCTTCGTCCCCGGCGTGCGGCCCGGCAAGCAGACCGCGGAGTACCTCGACCGGGTGCTGATGCGTCTCACCGCAGGTGGCTCTGTCTACCTGTCGGCCGTCTGCATCCTGCCGACGGTGCTGGTGTCGAACTACGGCGTGCCGTTCTACTTCGGCGGCACGGGCCTCCTCATCATCGTGGGTGTCTGCATGCAGACGGTCGCGCAGATCGAAGGCCACCTGCTGACGCAGCACTACGATGGGCTGACGCAGCAGACCAAGGGCAAGGGCCGACGCAAGAAGCTCGTCTCGCAGAAGACGTCCACGTAAGAGCGCTTCGGGCACCCGTCGCACGGGAACCTTCTGGCCGAGCATCAGTCAATGGCTGATGCTCGGCCAGCACGCTATGGGGACCGCCTTCCCCACGAACCGAAAAGGTGTGATCGATGGACGTCATCCTCTTCGGCCCCCCAGGGGCCGGCAAGGGCACGCAGGCCGACGAGATCTCGCAGCGACTGGGCACCCCCCACATGTCGACCGGCGACCTGTTCCGCTACCACATCAAGAACGAGACCGCGCTCGGTCTTCGCGTCAAGGGCATCCTCGCCTCGGGCCAGCTCGTCGGTGACGACGTCGTCTTCGACCTCGTCAAGGCGCGCCTCGGCGAAGACGACGCACAGGGCGGCATCCTCTTCGACGGCTTCCCCCGCACGGTGGCTCAGGTCGAGCTGCTGGAGGGCTGGTTTGCCCCCCGCGCCCGCAAGATGGACGTCATCCTCAACATGCAGGCGCCCGACGAGATGCTGGTCAGCCGCATCGCCGGCCGCCGGACCTGCCGCGAGTGCAAGACCGGCTACCACGTGATGTTCAAGCCCACCGCGGCCCCTGGCGTCTGCGACAGCTGTGGCGGCGAGACCTACCAGCGCGACGACGACCAGCCTGCTGTCGTCCAGAACCGCATCACGGTCTACTACGAGCAGACCGCACCGGTCCTCCAGTGGATGCGCGACAACGAGCGCAACGTGGTCGACATCGACGCGACCCAGAGCATCGCAGACGTGCGCGCGGCCATCCACGCTGCGCTGGACGCCCTGCAGGGCTGAGTGCCCATCCACCTCAAGGCTCCCTGGGAGCTCTCGATCATGCGCGCCAACGGCCGTCGCCTCGCTGAGGTGGCGGCCGCGCTTCGTCAGGCCGTTGTGCCTGGCGCGACCACCCGCGCGCTGGACCGGATGGCCTTCGAGCACATCCGCCGGCTGGGCGCGCGGCCGTCGTTTCTGGGCTACGCCCCCGGCGGCGCGCCCCCCTTCCCGGCCAGCATCTGCGCCTCGGTCAATGCGGCGGTTGTTCACGGTGTACCAGACGATCGCCCCTTGGAGCAGGGGGACGTGCTGTCGCTGGACATGGGGCTCTTCTACGGCGGCTTCCACGCGGACATGGCATTCACTGTCATCGTCGGTGGGGGAGGGGACGCGCGGAAGAAGGGCTTGCTTGACGTGGCCGAGGAGAGCCTATATAGAGCGACGGCTCTTGCTGTGTCTGGCAATCGGGTGGGGGACCTTGGCTTTGCCATTGAGTCCTTCATCTCGCCTCACAAGCTCGGCATTGTTCGCCAGTTCGTCGGCCACGGAATCGGTCGCGCGCTCCACGAGCGCCCCTCGGTCCCAAATTTTGGCAAGCGGAACACCGGCGACAGGCTGAGAGTGGGGATGTGCCTCGCGATAGAGCCAATGGTCACCCTCGGGACCTGGAAGACCCGGATTCTCGAGGATGGCTGGACCGCGGTGACCCTTGATGGGGAATGCGCGGCGCACTTTGAGCACACCATCGCTGTCACCCCTTCGGGGCCCGAGGTGTTGACCACCCTCGACGACAGCATATCGGTATCAGATACCATCCGTTGAACCGGAACAATCCGGCGAGGAGCTGAAGTGAAGGTCAAGGCAAGCGTTAAAAAGATCTGCGAGAAGTGCCGGATCATCCGGCGACGTGGCGTCGTCCGCGTTCTCTGCGAGAACCCGAAGCACAAACAGCGGCAGGGGTAAGGAATTATGGCACGCATCGAGGGCGTCGACCTGCCCCGCAACAAGCGCATCGACATCGCGCTCACCTACATCTTCGGGATCGGCCGCGGCACCGCCGTCGACATCCTGGAGAAGGCCGGCATCGACCGCGCCGTTCGCACCCACGCACTCTCCGAGGTTGAGGTCGCCAGCATCCGGCGCATCATCCAGGACGAGTACAAGGTCGAAGGTGAACTCCGCAAGGAAGTCGCGATGAACATCAAGCGGCTGATTGACATCAACTGCTACCGCGGCATGCGCCACAAGAAGGGCCTGCCCGTTCGCGGCCAGCGCACCCACACCAACGCACGCACCCGCAAGGGCCCGCGTCGCGCCGTCACCAAGCGCCGCCGCTGAGCTGAGGAGGATCTAAATCATGGCTGCAAACCCCCGCAGAGGGCGTCAGACCCGTCGCGTGAAGAAGAACGTCCCCTCTGGCGTCGTTCACATTCAGGCGACCTTCAACAACACCATCGTGACCATCACCGACCAGGCGGGCAACACCGTCTCCTGGTCGTCCGCTGGCGCCAAGGGCTTCAAGGGATCGCGCAAGTCGACCCCCTACGCTGCCCAGATCGTCGCCGAGGACGCCGCCCGCAAGGCGATGGACAACGGCATGAAGTCGGTCGCGGTCCACATCAAGGGCCCCGGCTCTGGCCGCGAGTCCGCGCTGCGCGCGATCGCTGCGGTTGGACTGAAGATCACGAGCATTCGGGACGTCACCCCGATCCCGCACAACGGCTGCCGGCCCCCCAAGCGCCGTCGCGTCTGAGCGGATCTTTCTCGATTCCCCAACAGGCTCGCCCGCCTCACCCTGAGCGTGGGCACCACTCAACATTCCTCTGAGCGTAGCGCCCGTTGCCTGGCGGGAAGAAGCTCACGATGGAGACCACGATGCAAGAGATCGTTGCTGCGAACTGGCGAACCCTGATCAAGCCCCGTCACGTCGAGAAGGACTCCAAGTCCCACGACAAGTACGGCAAGTTTGTCATCCGCCCGATGGAGCGGGGCTACGGCACCACCGTCGGGAACTCCCTGCGCCGGATCCTGCTGTCCAGCCTCCAGGGCGCCGCCATCAACACCATCAAGATCGAGGGCGTGCTCCACGAGTTCTCCTCGATCCCCGGTGTTGTTGAGGATGTGACGGACATCATCCTGAACATCAAGTCCGTTCGCATCAAGACCAGCTCCAGCGAGGAGCTCAAGGCGACCATCGATCGCGCA
>Ga0316202_10003118_pt1 | contig 10253 bp, 4 predicted proteins | sample 3monrhotite_MG_FD_204934 | JGI IMG/M metagenome (GOLD analysis project Ga0316202, IMG submission 204934) | Microbial mat bacterial communities from mineral coupon in-situ incubated in ocean water Damariscotta River, Maine, United States -... | ecosystem: Environmental > Aquatic > Marine >...
GGGATGGCTGCTGCAGGGGCTGCTATGGCTCCAGTGTTGCCTGTTATAATCGGAGCTATGGCGCTGAAATCTATCTTTAAGAAATAAGGAACTAATATGGCAAATCCAAGATCAATAGCAATAAAAAAGCTAAGAGAAAGAGAAGAACTAGCTAGGCAAGCTGCTTTGTTAGGTGCTGAAAAACAGAAAGGCATTATGTCTTCTCTTCCAACTAGTTTAAATAACATTGGACAATTTGTGTCTGATGACAATAATGATTTAGATGATGTAAGTTTTTCTACTTTAGATGGTTTAAAAGCAAGTTTTAAAAACAACAGAACAAAAGATTCAATTCCAAAAATTAAGGTAAGCCCAAGAGTTGCAGCTATGACGGCAAGAAAGGAAAACCTTGCAATGCAAAAAGAAAACACAAAAACTGTTGCTAGTGATAATGCTAAAAGATTTAGTGCTTTAAATTCTTTTATTAAAACAAATTCTGCTGACACTTCTCAATTAGATGGCAATCTTGTAAATAAAAATACAGATTTAGCAGTTCAAGCCTATGAACGTGATAATGAAATTAAAAAACAAAAAGAATTGGCTAGATTTAAAGGTGATTCTTCAAGAATACCTCCAGCAGGATCAGTAATGCAACCTCGTTGGGATGGAAGTGTTAATCAAAATGCAAACTTTCAAATGCCTACAGAGGGTCCAGAGGCTGTAAGAGAAGCTGCTATAAGAACAGGAATGTCTCAAGAAGATCTAGACGATCTTATGCTTTACCAAGATCAAATTAATTCTGTTACCCCAGACTCTATGGGACCTGAAGGTCAAGAAGACACTTCAGAAGTATATGACCCAGATGCGGCATTTGCTTATTATCCTGATGGTAGACCTATGAGTCTTGAAGAATACATTGGTGCAGGACAAGCAGATCTAATGGACAGCGCTGAGTATAAAGAAGAAGTAGATAAAAAACTTTTTAATTTAGTACCAGATTGGATGGGTGGAAATGATTATTATATTAATAGTTCTGGATATAAAGATAAAAATAATCAAGGAACTCTTGCAATAACTGATCAAAATAGAGCTGACGCTATATCTGCAATTTTAGAAGATTACAATACAAGAGATATTATTAATTTTACAGAAACAGCAAAAAGTAATCCTGAAATTTATGACAAACTTTTAGATGGAACATTATCACTTCCAGCAGGAAGAGGTGACCCTTTTGAAGGTGAGGATTTTACTGGTATAGGTTTTGATGGTGGTGATAAAAATATTGATGAGTCTTCTATGACTAATCTGAATCAAAGTTTAGATGGCTCTAATTATGATGAATTGTTGATGGAAGAAGAATTATCTGAGGACATAGATAGTAATGTAGATATAGAACAAGGTATTTTGGAAAATCAAGTTAAAACACAATCTCCAATTGAAATTATGGACGAGCAGCAAAATTATGAAATACCTGCTACTCCTGTTGAAGAAGTTGCGTTAGAACAACAAGCTGTAGAAGCCGGTGTAGATTTAACTAATGAGCAAGAAGTTGCTGAGTTTAAAGAAGAAGCAGAAGTTCAATCTGCAAGTGAGGAGCTTGATGCTGTAGATCCTAGTATTAAAACTACAGTAGATGAAGTGATAACTACTTCTCAAGCAAACGGTGATAGCCAAGAAGAGACCGAGTCAAAATTATCAGAACTTTTTGGAGGTTTGACAGATATCTTTGGGGTTGACAATAAATCATTACTTAGGGCTTTTGTCAAATATGTAGGTGGTCGAGTGTTTGGTCTTTCTTCAGGTAAAGCTGCGGCTTTTGCTTGGGCAGGTATTGAAGCTGATATGGCTACAGAGTCTGCTAAAGGCGCTGAGGCTAGAAAGTATGCAGACAACATGGCTGCTTATGGTACGCAATATGATGCTGCAATGGCTGCTGGTGATCCTGAAAAAGCAAATAGGATACTTCAAAAGATGAACAGTGAGTCAGGTATAGATAAAACTGATCCTGAAAAGTATTTTGAAGGTTTAGATTTCTTACAAAATAAGAAAGCAGAAGCAATAGCAGCTGGAAATACAGACTTAGTTAAAGGTATTGATGCTCAAATTAAAAGGTGGGAAGCTGGAGGCATTGATGGTTCTGCTTCAGATCCAAACTATTACGATTTAATGGTTCAAGATAAAAATGGTAACAGAACAAGTTTGCTTGCAAAAGACGGTGTTAATGGTCGTGAGGTTAAAAATAGCAACGGTCAATGGGTACCTTTAAGTGAATGGACAGACCCTACTGGTCAAACGGGGACTATAACAAGTAACTGGAGAGCTAATAAATCTGACAATCAACCTGATAGTTTCTTAGTAGATACAACTGCTGAGGATCAAGAAAGTTTAATTGATGCAGATTTAGAAGCTGGGAAAATAACTGAAGAAGAAGCCAAAGGGAAAAGAGATAAAATAATTGACTCTTATACAAATCCTTTAACTGGTGAAAAGTACATTACAAAAATACCTAATGCTAAAAGTATTAGCCCAACAGGTCTTGTTACCTTTGGAAGTATGAATGCTACTGAAACTACATCACATCAGCAACTTGGGGCAACTATTAGGGGTTATGCAAAAGTTGATGCTATTCTTGAAAACCCAAGATCTAATGCTAGAGTTAATGGTTTAAGAGAATGGTTTGCCACTAATATGGCTTTAAAATCGGAACAACCTTCTGTATGGAGAGCGGAAATAGAAAAGAAAGTTGGTAATCCAATTCAAAAAGCTTTCTATTTAGGTATTTTAGAAATGACACAAGCCAGATTAAGAAAAGAAACTGGTGCCGCTTATACTTTAAAAGAACTATCCGATACTATGCAATTAGCACCTTCTTCAACTGACGATTCAGACGGTCAATTGCAAAGGCTTAAATTAGATAGTTTAAAAGACGGTATCTATCAAGATGCTGCTGGGTTAGGAGATTCTAGTGGACCATATTTAGTTGGTGTATTAGAAGGTTATTATAGACCAAACAATGCATATGCAGGAATGATGAATGAGCTATATGAAATGATTGATAATGATGATAACTATGATGATTTAGATGCTATTCTTAGTTCAAGTGGTAGTTCTAATCAAACTACAGCTACTAATCAAGACTATGAAAACGCTTACATGAAGGAGTAAAAACATATGGCAAAGTATACAAGAGAAGAGTATGAAGCTGGTCTTGAAAAAGCTAAAGCAGCCCAAGACAAAGGTGCCATAAATTACTTTCAGGGCAAGTTAAAAGATCTAGATGTGGAGAATAATACTGAAAAACTTTTTAGAGCAAAGTCTAAAGCAATGGCTGCAAATGATGATGGGGCTGTTGAGTATTTTAATAAAAGAATAGAAAAAGAAACAAAGTATGGAGACACTGGTTTAAAGGGAAGTGATTTGATTTTTGATAAACTTACTAATTATCAAGGGTACAGAGACGCTCTTACTTCTTATTACTCAAAAGAAGAAAATAGACCTACGTTTGGTAATGTAGATGATATGTATGATGATGCTGGTAATTTTATTGGCAATGAAGATGACCTTAATAAGTTAAAAGAGAAGAACTTTGAGTATTGGAACGGGACTACTCTTAACTTGTTGCAAATGGGTAATACTGCTTTAGAGTTGTCTGGTATGAGCGATGGAGAAAAAGATGTTGCAAAAACTCTTTATGAAACATATGAAAAAACCAAGATAACGGGAGAAGGATCAAGAAGTGGTTTTCAGCAAATGAAAGATGCTTGGCACATTCTTTATGATCCTACAACTTGGATGGGTGGTAAATTCTTAATGGGTCCAGCTCAGAAAGCAGCTACAAGGAAAGGGATTATGCTTGCCTTAAGTAAAGGTAAAGATAAAGCTGTTTTAAAAAGTCAACCAGAAAAGTTAGCTGTTGCTAGAAAATTAAAAGAAGCTGAAAATATAAGAAAATATGCTGGAGATGATATTGCAAAAACTATTGCAGCTCAACAAGCTATTAAAGATAGGGCTAAATTTAGTTTAAAGAAAAAATTACTTCAAGATGGATTAAGTCAACAGGAAGCTAATGCTGTTTTAAAAGCAACTGCAAAATCAACTGCTAGAAGATCATCTGGTGTTGGTGCGGCTTACACTGGAGTCTATGATGCAGCTTTACAAACAGGTGTTCAAAATCAACTTGATCCGGACAGAGAATTTAGTTTAACTCAAAATTTAGCTGCAACTGGACTAGGAGCTGGCTTTGGTTATGCTACGCCTGCTGCTGGTAGGTTTGCATCTTGGGCTCTTCAAAAACCCGGATCTATGGTTCAAAATGCATTACCTAAAATTAAAGATACATTATCAGACCCATTAGGAGTCATAAGAGACCCTATTGTTAGGTCTTTAGGTGGCAAGAAAGCTGCTAGAACAGGTGTTGCAGAAGAGGCTGAAAAGAAATTTAGACTATCTGAAAACAACAAGGGATCTGCTGAGGCTTCTGAAGATGCATTTGAAAATTTAACAAGGGGTAAAGACGAAGGTTATAAAAGATTTGAAAGAGAATATGAAGAACTTGGTGAGTTTTCTGGTAAAAACGTATTAGATGAAAGCTTAAAAAACCCAAATATTTTAAGAACACCGTTTGCTGTTAAAAGTAAAACTAAAAAGTTTAATCAAAAAAATAGAGAATGGGAAGAGCTTTTAGAAAATCCTAATGATACTTTTTTAGTAAAACAATTACAAGCAGTAAGAGATTCTATAAATAATTCAAAATCTGATGACTCTATTAGTGTACCTATGACTGGTTTAAATTCTATTTTAAAAAATGTTAAAAATGGAAACATTACACCAACTCAAGGTCTTCGTAAATTTAGAAGTGAGATTGGTACGCAAAGTAATAAAGCTAACATAGATAAAAGTGTTGATGCATTTAATCTTAAAACTGCTAATAAAAGAATTAAAGATTTATTTACAACAGCAGCTACAAGAGCTGGGAAAGGAAAAGAGTCCGCTATAATAGATACACAATATGGTAAATTTGCAACGGTTCTTAATGATAAGAAAATAGCAAGTATGTTAGTTAAAGGCTCTGATACCCAAAGACAAATGAAAGCTGCTATATCTGCTGGTAACTCTTCTTTGATAAGAGAGCATCTTGATAATGTAACTAAGTTGTCTAAGTTCTCAGACACTCCTGCTAAATTTATGGAGACTCATAAAAAAGCTTTAAGAGATATAGCTAATGAAACTATGTTTTCTGGACAAACAGCAACTACTTTTAAAAGGTATCTTTCAAACACAGATGGTAAAAATATTTTAAAACAAATATACCCAAAACTTAAAGGAGATATTGATAGATTAGCTACAATTCAAAGAAACTCAGAGGCTGGCGGTACTGTTGGTATGTTTGCAATGAGGCTTATGACTACAGCAGTTGCTAGTATTTACGGTTTTGGAATAGGTGGTCCTTTGGGTTCAGCTATTGTAGGTGGTTCAGGTTATATTGTAGTTGAGAAAATGTTAGCATCTAAAGCTTTTCAAAGAATGTCTATGAAAACATTTACTAAAGAACCAACTAAAAACCCAAGTCAGTTATTAGCAACATCAAGATGGTTTCAAAAAAGATTTCCAAAATTAACTCCAGATGAAGTAAACAAGATGGGTAACATTATATTTGGAGGATCTCTTTGGGCATATGTGCTTGCTAACACTGATGATTTAAATGGTAAAATTAGAGGTGGTATTAAGTTTACTGGAGACACAGGTAAAGACGTAATAGACTTCTTAACACAAGAGAGTACTAGAGCTGATACTTCTGAAAATTTAGACAGAGTTGCTCAACAATTGGGTGTTACAGATCTTCCGGGTTTTAAAGATAATGCTTTTAGTAATTTCCAACAAGACCCTTCATTAATAACAAGGTAATTTTATGACAAGTAAACTTTTAGGTCCAATAATAAAACATTTAAGTGAGACACTGGCTACTGCTATTAAGGCAGGACCGAGAGAAGAGTCTAGAGTTAAAAGTCAAATAGCAAAAAAACTTAGAAACCCTAAAAGGCTGGATAGAGATATAGCTGCTTTAGAAAAAATTGAAAGCGGAGAGTTATCTCCAGTTCTGCCAGAAGAAGTTATTTTTAAATCTGGTAAAGAAATTGCTAATGATATGGAACAAGATAACCTTACTAATCAATTAGTTAACGGTGGTAAAGGTTGGGACCCAGAGACAATAAAACATGTTAAAGAAAATGATTTTAGGGAGTCTGAGGAAAAAGTTCAAGACTTGATAGATTATGACCCAGAGTTAAAAGCTTACATTAAAAACAATCCTGTAGACAATCAAACTAATCAAGGACCTACATCAATTGAACCTATAATTCTTGGAGCTGACGGTCTTGTAAAAGATGGCTATAAAAGAATTAATGCAATGGCAAAGGCTGGTTTAAATGATTCTAAGATTAAAGTTTTATCTGGCGAACTTTCTAATTTTCCTAGCGTTGCTTTAGCTTCAAATGCTGACAATGTTGTTTTAAACAGAATGGGTCAGTTTGTCACTAACTTAGAAAGTTTAGTAAAAAGCACTAAAAACACCATGATGCAAGTGCAAAGGAAAAGCCAAGCATCTCAAGACTACCCTCCAAGAAAAAGAATGGGAGCTGCTGCAGTTTTAAAAAAAGCGACTACACTTAAAAACGGTGAAAATGTTAACGATGATTTGTTAATGACTGGTTTTGCTGTTGATGTTTTAAAAGTTTTAAAAGACAACACAGGTGGTAAAACAGGTGGTAGGGTTTTTGCAACTGGGGACCAACAATATTTAGCACCTAAAAATATAAACAAATTGCAAGAAGAAATAGGTGATGCCGCTGAAAGACGCATTCTTGCTAAAATTGAAAGTATTAAAGGAGACCCTGAAGACCTTGTTCCTAAAATGACAAGAGAGGATAAAAGATCTTTAGCCGCAGGACTAATACTTTTAGCTAGAGGTAATTTTGGAAGTGACTATGCCCCTTATGATCGTATGAAAATGGCAAGAGGAACAGCTAAGTTTACTGAAGCTGAAAAGTCTTTACCGTTGTCTGCATCTAATATAAATAAAATTGAAAGACCAAGCCTTATTAGTGAAAAAATGGTTTGGACAAAAAATGACAAGGGTGTAAAACAACAACAAATTTTATTAACTACTTCTGATTATTACAATGAATGGTACAGAACTCCTAGTTTAAAAAGAAAAATAAAAGGAAATCACGGTAAAAGATGGATAGATCTTTTTGAAGGTCCATTAGATATGTCTTTACCTTCTCTAATACCTCATGGAAAATGGAGAGTAATAGACGGTAAAGTTGTAGAATCACCTTTAGGTTTAAGAGCTGAAGATTTTTTAGCAGGTAGGGATAAAAGTAAATACTCAGAGTCTATGTTTGACCCTGAAGTTCTTAATGTGTTAAACAAAACCCCAGTAGGTGTAGACAAATCTTTATTTTCTGCTTGGAAATTTTTCTCTGGTAAAGGTTTCTTTAGAGACACAGGAATGACTAATAAAGAATTTATGGCTGATTTAGAAAAATCTGGATTGACAAGCGATGAAATGGGTTTAGTTACAAAATATTTCGAAGATATTGTTAAACTTAAACAAAAGTTTATTGCAGAAGAAGATGCCTTAAGAGCAAAAGAAGGGAGTAACCCTCTCACTGAACAGGAAAAATTAAATGTTTTTAAGCCTAAGAAAAATAAGATAAGAGAAGAACTTACAGAGCAATATAAAGAACAAGCACTTGAAGTTAAAGGTGGTGATAAAGGGACGGGTATTGATGACGTACTAGTTGATCTTTTAAAGATTTATGAAGGTCAGACTGTTAAAAAAGATGTGCAACAATCTCAAAGAGCTACTAGAGGGAGGCTTATAAGAGAAATTGAAAGAAGATTTAATTTACAAGATGATGCCGAAGTTCATACTGCTTTTAAATTTGATTACAGAGGTAGGGTTTACTCTATAGACCCATCGGGGGCTAATGTGCAAACAGGTGGGTTTGTTAGACACATGTTTAGGTTTCCTAAAGAAATGGGTGTTGATATTACATATGGAGATGCCGCATTTTTAAGAATTGTTGACGATCTTGTTTTGTTTGAAGACTATGCTATAGGAGGTGCAAAAATAGGTAAGTCTGAATCTTCTGCTTTAGAAAGAAATGCTTATTGGAAAAAAAATGAAAAAGAGTATTTAAGAAGAGCTAGTGAAATTTTAGAAGTTTTTGAAAAAGGAGCACAAGACGAAGAAGTTTTTAAAAAATACCAAAGTTCAAAAAAAGCAGATTGGATGAAAAACAGAGGAGATGCTGGTCCTTACATTTCTGCACTTTTAGAAATTGGAAGAGTAAAAAGAGCTTATGACTCTGGCGTCCCTGATAATTTAGGTAGTCAGCAAGAACTTTTTAATAAAAGCGCATACGAAGTAAAAGACTTTTACAACATGCCAGAAAGTGCGGGAACAGTAGTTCAAGAATCTTCTGATATTATTCAACAAAATCCCCAATCATACAGGTCTACTTTTGCTCTTGAATTTGATGCTCCACAATCTGGGTCTCAACACATTAATGCCCAATATGGTCAAATAGAAGGGTTAATAAAAACAAGTGTATTTACTGAGTCCGAGGGCGTTAAAAGGTTATTAACACCTGATGAATTAGCAGATTTACATGCAGGCGTTCCCTCTGAGTCTGTAGCTCCAGATCTATACAGAGATATAAGTGTTGATTATGATAAGTTTTGGGCAAAGTATTTAGAAGAGTTAGCAATAACTGACCCTGCCAAAGCTAAAGCATATTATGATGCAGATAAAGCTATGATGAAATCTGGCAGAGGTGTTACAAAGCCATTAGTAATGAAAGTACCTTACGGTGCAGGAATGGCAAGGCTTAAGAAAGAAATGTTTGAGCAATTAACTGCTAGAAACAGATTACAATTAAAAGAGCAAGGTATAGACCCTAAAGATTTTATGGACAGACACTGGGATTCAATGAATCAAGCATTGTCTGATGGTTTAAAAACTCAATTTGAGTTTAGAGAATGGATGAGGGGTTTTGCAAACATATATCGAGATGCTCCGGCACAGGACGCTATAAAAAGAAGTAGACTTTTAGTTAAATCTCCTTTTGGTGGTATTTCTGATTTTACGGTTTTTGCCACAACTTCTGAGACATTAGCTGGAAAAGTTAAAGGAAAACGTGTACCTGATATTAAAGCTCCAATTAGAATGGGAAATAAAGGTAGAAGAAAATTAAAAAGTGGTAAACTAGGTAAAACAGAGTATAGACCTGAATTAGATGATTCTAGATACTATAATACTGAATTGGTCGCAATGGGTCCAAACGATCCTAAAACTAGAGAACTTTTAGAAGCAGACATAGAAGCTGGTAAAGTTGCTAAAGATTTAAACTTACAAACTGTTGACGGTAAAATGTTAAAAGAGTTTGGTTTAGGCGGTGAAAATGATATGTATGGGGGGTTGGCACCAAATGCAACTCACAATATAGATGCTGGTTTTTTACAAAAACTTGTAGTAGAAGCAGATAAAATTGGAATACCTGTTATGGTAGTTCATGATGCTTTCTTTATTAGACCTACAGATATTAATGCCTTTAGACAATTAGCTGGTACTGTTTTTAAAGATATGCATAATAATTATAATCTTAGAAAAGAAATGATTGACTCTCTTTCAGATGCAACTGGGTTATCTCAGGATGTTATTATAAAAAGAATAGAAGCCCATCTAAGAGATAAGATGCCAACTGAAAATGATAAGATTCCGGGTTTTAGGTCTGGATACTTTATAGATAGGTCAAATATAGATAGACCTGCTGAAATGGGTGGTAAAATTGGTCCTAAAGATTTGTTTACACCTTATGGTGTAGACAGTAGTTATCAAGGTATAACTAGCCCTTCTGGTGAAGGTGTTAGTATGGAAAATGTCATAAGAGGAGGCTAGAATGGCTAAAGAGTATAAAGACTATAACATATTGGCTCATAAAGGATACACAGATGAGTACATGTTAAAAGAAGCTGGGGGTCCTATGAAGCTTGCTGGGACTCCTAGGATTAACTCATGGATGATCAATAACGAATACAACGAAAACAAAAAAGCAGGTATTTCTATTGAAGAGTGTAACAAGTTAAAAACCATGGCTCAACAGACTGTAGCCCAAGTTAGGCGAGAAAGAGGCTACTGACCTCAAGCGAAAAAAAAGGTCGCAAAAAGACATTGATTGTCCAATTTGCGACCTTAATTTTTCTATGAT
>Ga0316202_10003120_pt1 | contig 10249 bp, 8 predicted proteins | sample 3monrhotite_MG_FD_204934 | JGI IMG/M metagenome (GOLD analysis project Ga0316202, IMG submission 204934) | Microbial mat bacterial communities from mineral coupon in-situ incubated in ocean water Damariscotta River, Maine, United States -... | ecosystem: Environmental > Aquatic > Marine >...
AAACTATTCTTTTTGCGCTTTAAAGCCAATTCTAAAGCCACCCCAATGTGTACCATTCACAAATATCGGCGCTGAGATATCATGCATTACTTCACCAGTATCTCTTTTATACGTTTGTAATAAAAATTTATCTGTATGCTTACCACAACGAATACCAGTAGCATCATCAAAAATTCGCTTAGTGCGATTTTGAGTAATATCTACTTGGTAATTTCCCGTTAAAGATTTCGAAAAACATTTATTATGTGTTGGGAAATAACCATTAATATCTACAGCACCAGCATAAATCATCATTTTAAATTTTTGTAATAAAGATTCTTGAATACTCGGTAAATAGCGATCGGTAAATTGATCAAAGCTAGTTGTATATTTTTGAGGCTTTGTATTGGCTATTTTATGATAAGAAAAATTAAACAAATTTGATGACGAAATTTTTCCTTGTTGAATTTGTTGTTCAAATAAATGTCCAACTTTTTTAGCTGTTAATTGCACCTGTTCAGACATCATTTCAATTAACGAATGCGTTTTAAATTCAGCTAATTGTACAAACACAGATTCAGTGCTTGATGATAAACCTTGAGCTTGTATAGAAACGGTTTTAGTTTCCTCCCCTTTATTTATTAGGAAGTCATGTAAATTGGTTATCGACGCAGAAATAATAGTTGAAGTGTTATCAAACTCTTGTAAAGCATGACTAATATAACCGCTCGCGTCTGACGACTCCTTGGTTAGCTGACTAATATTATTTAATGAACCGGCTAACTTATCCATGGTACTAACGACATTGTTGGTTTGTTCAACAATTTGTGTCATATCGTTAGTCGTTTGCTCAGTCTCATTGCTAATTTGTTTAAGCATTTCAGCTATTTGATCAGTCGCATCAGCTGTTTTAGATGCTAACGCCCTAACTTCATCCGCGACAACAGCAAATCCTCTTCCTTGTTCTCCTGCTCGAGCTGCTTCAATCGCAGCATTTAGGGCTAATAAATTAGTTTGCCCTGAAATACCGTCAATAACCTCTGTTATACTTTGTATTTCAGTCGCCTTTTTTTCTAATGATTTAATTTTATTGGCCGCTTCCAACACATCATTATGCAAGGTTTTAACAATAGCAATATTTTCGTTAATATTATCAGCACCTTCAAAACTTGCTTTTACCGCCAAATTGGCTTGTGATGAAGCTAATGCCGCATTATTATTAATTTCATTAGTACTTGTTGACATTTGCTCTGCAGCTGTCGCAAGTTGATTAACATCATCTCCCGACTTATTTATTGCATGATTCAATTGTTCGAGAAAAAAGCTAACTTCTGCAGCATTTATCGCTAACTCACTTGCTTGATTATCTATCTTTTTTGCAGCTTGGTTGTGTTGTATTAATTTTTCAGCCAATCGTGTTTCAATATCAACTGACGAGTTTTCAGTACCCAGTTCTTTGATTATATTCGTTATATCAACATTGTTATTTTGGTTTTTTGTCGGTTTAATATTTTTTATTAATAAAAGCACAGCAAAGAAAATTGCTACAAAACTAATGGTTAATTTCAACCACGTTACGCTGAAAGTAGTAAAGTTGTAAAAAGTAATTGATGTAATAAAAAAAGAGAACAGGGCAACTAAAATTAGTATCCTTGTATTAATAGCTATTTTACTCGTCATATTTATTGTCCTAAAATACACCTAAAAATGTACGTTACCTTTTAAAATAAAACCTCAAATATAAACTAAATAAATAATTAGATCCTCACAATTAGACATTAGTCTATTCTTGTAAAGGCTTATAGTAATGACAAAAATTTAGATAACACTTCTGTCAAGGGCGAGTCTTTGATAGGCTAAAGATAAGTTTCCTTAATATGCTATTTCATGCCATCAACACACTCTCCGTCAATTAAAGACGTTTTACTAAATAAAAAAATGCTTATTTGCATCTTTACAGGATTTAGCTCTGGTTTACCATTATTTATCCTTTATCAACTTGTGCCTGGCTGGTTACGATCTGAAGGGGTTAGTTTAGCTGAAATTGGCTTATTCTCTTTAATTGGTATTCCTTATGTTTGGAAATTTATTTGGTCTCCTGTAATGGACAGGTATTCATTTCCCTTTTTAGGTCGACGAAGATCATGGATGTTAGTTACGCAAGTATTACTGTTAATTTCTATTGCAGCCTTTGGTTTTCTTGATCCTAAAATATCTATTTGGACTATCGCTTATTTAGCCGCTGGTGTTGCTTTTTTTAGTGCAAGTCAAGATATTATACTTGACGCGTATCGTCGTGAGTTATTAGCTGATCACGAATTAGGATTAGGCAATTCCATCCATATTCAAGCGTATCGATTATCGGGGTTAGTACCGGGCTCATTAGCTTTTATTTTAGCGGATCATATTAGTTGGCAAGCGGTATTTATTATTGTAGCGGCATTTATGCTTGTTGGTATTTTGCTTACTTTCTTTATTACCGAAGCACGCACAGAACATAATCAACCTAAAACACTTGAACAAGCGATAATCTTACCTTTTAAAGATTTTATTAACAGACAAGGGCTTAGTTCAGCCATCAGTATTTTGCTTTTTCTTTTTTTATACAAATTAGGAGATAGTATGGCTACTGCATTACAAACGCCATTTTTTCTCGATTTAGGTTTTACAAAAACTGAAATTGGTGTTGTTGCGAAAACTGCATCATTAATTGCCATGACTGTGGGACTAGCGGTTGGCGGCATTGTAATGATAAAATTGAGTATAAATAGAGCGTTATGGTTGTTTGGCTTCGTGCAAATTACCAGTATATTAGGCTTTGCTGCATTGGCAGAAATTGGTCATAATAATTATGCACTGGCTTTTGCTATGGGCTTTGAGTATTTGGGCGTCGGCTTAGGTACTGCTGCTTTTACAGCCTTCATAGCCAGAACAACTAATCCCACTTTTGCAGCAACACAAATTGCATTATTCACCGCAATAACGGCATTACCTAGAACTTTTGCAAACGCCTCAACTGGATTTATAGTTGAACAACTAGGTTGGACACATTTTTTTCTACTGTGTGTCATACTTGCAATACCCGGTATGTTAATGTTGTTTAAAATAGCTCCTTGGTCTGATGGATCTCAGCAAATAACAAAAGTTGATAAAATATGATCAAATTTTTCTTTCTACTACCTATTATAATGTCAGCAATTTGGTGGTGGTTTTTAGATAGTAAAGGCTACACGTTAAAACAAGGGATTAAAGGCTTTGCTTATATTATTGCCTTTAATCTTGTTATTATTAGTTTTTTCATTTTAATGTTGTATATCACGCATTAGCGAACAACTCTACTCAACCTTCGAGTCGGAATACGAGTTTTCTCTTAAAATTGATAACTAATTATTACGCTACCATCAAAGCGATTTACATTCGTTTGATTACTTTGACCATAACCTACTTCAAATCTTACTTTAGTGCCAGACGAGTGAATCCCTGAAAAATAATAACTATAATTGAAAGCTGCACCATTAGTAGTCTCGCTATCAAATATTTCTACTAGAGGGCAAATTACAGCACCTGCTCCTTTATTTTCATCACAACCCACCGCATCTCGTGCGCCAATAGCCCCTAAAGAAAAACCAACGGTTTGCATATTACCGGTTAATTGTTGTTCAAAACCAACAGAAAATCCGTCATCTAAGCCCACTTTATAATTAGCAAACCAACGCTGATCATCATTCATTGCCGGTAGAGAAACTTCAAAAACGCTAAAAAATGGGTAACCTGAACCTAAAGCGAAATGAATTTTATCAGCGTTATTCGCTTGAACCGCAGAACTTAGTGATAAGACAGAACTTAGTAATAATAATTTGAATTTCATTTTTGTAATTCCTTTTATGAATTTAATGCTGATAAAAAGTATGGGTAAGTTTGTAAAATATCATTTAAATAAAAAATCTCAAAATTTTTCAACTTTGAGATTTAAATTCATTAAACAATTGAATTGAAAAAAATAATTTAATTTTTAGACGACGGTAAATCGATAAAATTATAGAAAATAGCACGGAGTTGACGCTAACTTTAGACAACTAATTTTTCAATTTAACAAGTCTACAATTACATTATTCCCACTCAATAGTCGCAGGTGGCTTACCCGATATATCATACACGACACGAGAAATGCCATCAATTTCATTAATAATGCGATTTGAAACTACCCCTAAGAATTCATACGGTAAATGTGACCAACGAGCGGTCATAAAGTCGATCGTTTCAACACAGCGCAAACTAACTACCCAATCATACTTACGAGCATCGCCCATCACACCTACTGAACGTACCGGTAAAAATACCGTAAAGGCTTGGCTTACTTTTTTATACAAGTCATGCTTGTGTAATTCTTCAATAAAAATAGCATCGGCACGGCGTAATAAATCACAATATTCTTTTTTCACTTCACCTAAAACACGAACACCTAATCCAGGACCAGGAAATGGATGACGATAAAGCATATCGTATGGCAAGCCTAGCTCTAGGCCTATTTTACGTACTTCATCTTTAAACAACTCACGTAACGGTTCGACTAAACCGAGTTTCATGTAATCAGGTAAGCCGCCAACGTTGTGGTGAGATTTAATGACATGGGCTTTACCCGTTTTAGACCCCGCTGACTCAATAACATCAGGATAAATAGTGCCTTGTGCTAGCCATTTCGCGTTTTCAAGTTTGTTTGATTCTTCTTCAAAAACATCGATAAAAACATTACCAATAATTTTACGCTTTTTCTCTGGATCATTTTCACCCGCTAAACGATCTAAAAAACGATCTTCAGCATCGATTTTAATAATATTTAAACCGAAATGATCACCAAACATATCCATTACTTGCTGACCTTCGTGTAAACGGAGTAAGCCATTATCAACAAATACACAGGTTAACTTATCACCAATAGCGCGGTGCAATAACATGGCAACCACAGAAGAATCAACACCACCTGATAAACCTAAAATAACCTCATCATCACCGATTTGTGCTTTCATTTTGGCGATAGCATCTTCAATAATAGTGGCCGATGTCCAAAGTTTTTCACACTGACAAATATCAACAACAAAATGCTCTAAAATACGCAAGCCTTGTTTAGTGTGAGTTACTTCTGGGTGAAATTGAACACCGTAGAATTTCTTCTCTTCATTAGCCATTGCTGCATAAGCACAACTATCCGTTTTAGCGACAGTTTCAAAACCCGTTGGAATACTTGCCACTTTATCACCGTGGCTCATCCACACATCTAATAAGGCATTACCATTATCAGCAACCTTATCTTCAATAGCATTAAATAATGCAGATTTTGTAAGTATTTCAACCGAAGCATAACCAAACTCTTTATGCTCACTACTTTCAACACTACCCCCCAATTGTTCTGCCATAGTTTGCATGCCATAACAGATACCTAATACCGGTACGCCTGCGTTAAAAACATATTTTGGCGCGCGTGGAGAATCGTTTTCAGTAACAGATTCTGGACCGCCCGCTAAAATAATACCGGTAGGATTAAACTCTTTAATTTGAGTTTCTGTAACATCCCAAGCCCAAAGTTCACAATAAACACCAATTTCACGCACACGACGTGCGATAAGTTGAGTGTATTGAGAACCAAAATCTAAAATTAATATACGATGATCATGAATGTCTTTACTCATGTTTTTTCCTGTAAATGTAGACTGGATTTACATCCAATAAAATTACTGTGTAGGAACTGATTCCGACCTACAAAAATATAAATAGTTAACAATATAATTTTGTTCGAGAGCAAAAAAGAAGTGCGGAGACTAGTTTACTAGTTGAGCACTTCTGATGCGGCTATCGTCAAAAGAATGAAGTTAAATTAGCTAGATCTATAATTAGGGGCTTCCTTGGTGATGGTCACATCATGCACATGCGACTCGCCCATACCTGCCGAGGTAATTTTCATAAACTGCGGTTTAGTACGCATTTCCTCAATAGTTGCGCTGCCAGTTAAGCCCATAGATGAACGTAAACCACCCATTTGCTGATGAATAATTGCCGCCACATGTCCTTTATAAGCAACTCGACCTTCAATACCTTCTGGCACTAATTTATCGGCTTCACCATCTGACTTTTGAAAATAACGATCACTTGAGCCTTCTTTTTGACTCATTGCGCCTAAAGAGCCCATACCACGATAAGATTTATAGTATCTACCTTGATATAATTCAACTTCACCAGGTGATTCTTCAGTACCTGCAAACATGCTACCAACCATTACGCAATGTGCGCCAGCAACTAAAGCTTTGGCAATATCACCAGAAAAACGAATACCACCGTCAGCAATAACAGGAATATCCGTACCTTTTAGTCCTTCAACGGCATCAGAAATAGCGGTTAGTTGTGGGACACCAACGCCGGTAACAATACGAGTCGTACAAATTGAACCTGGGCCAATGCCAACTTTAACTGCATCAACACCAGCATCAGCAAGCGCTTTAGCTCCTGCTGCGGTAGCTACATTACCAGCAATAATTTGTAAGCTAGGATAAGCGCTACGGGTTGCGCTAACTCTATCAAGAACACCTTGAGAGTGACCATGAGAAGTATCTATAAGTAATACGTCAACACCTGCGGCAACTAATGCGGCAATACGCTCATCAGTACCCGCACCAACACCAACCGCAGCACCAACACGTAAACGACCTAACTCATCTTTACAAGCGTTTGGTTTACTTTCTGCTTTTTGATAATCTTTAACCGTAATCATACCGATTAATTTAAAATCATCATTAACCATCAAAATTCTTTCTATGCGATGTTCGTGCATTAAACCAAGAATTTCTTCACGACTAGCGCCATGCTTAACCGTAACTAACTTATCTTTTTTTGTCATCATGGCAGAAACTGGCTTGCTTAAATTAGTCACAAAGCGTAAATCTCGACCGGTAATTATACCAGCTAAGTTATTTTCTTTATCTACCACAGGAAAACCGGAAAATCCTAATTCATCAGCTAAGTGCATAATGTTTCCAATGGTGTCATCAGGACTTACGGTTACAGGGTCAGAAACAATACCGCTTTCATACTTTTTAACTTGAGAAACATTAGCCGCTTGCTCAGCGATTGTCATATTTTTATGAATAAAACCAATCCCGCCTTCTTGCGCTAGCGTGATCGCTAAACGTGCTTCGGTTACGGTATCCATAGATGCAGAAATCATCGGAATATTAAGGTTTATTTTTCGAGTTAAACGGGTCGTTAAATTGGCGGTATGGGGCAGTACAGTTGAATGGGCTGGTACTAATAAAACATCGTCAAAAGTTAACGCTTCTTTGGCAATTCGTAGCATCGCAACATCTCTCTAGCAGGGTGAATAGGGAGTAAATATTGCGGCAGAATTTTAACCGTTTTCATGCTTTAGGTAAACTAAAATTTATCTTTTTATGAAAATATATGCAGATCAGACCCAACAACAAAGTTATACTACGAATTAATTAAGTAATTAACGATATAAAAATTCAGCTTTTATGACGCAACAGCATATTTTGCAAGTAAGCCAACTAACTAAAAAAGTCCGTTTTCTTTTAGAAAGTGAGTTAAATAACGTATGGATAACAGGTGAAATATCTAACTTTATCGCTGCAAGTTCAGGACATTGGTATTTATCACTAAAAGATAATAAATCACAAGTAAAATGCGCCATGTTTAAAGGCTGTAATCGTCGCGTAAGAATTGTGCCACAAAATGGTCAACAAGTTTTAGTGCGTGCTAAAGTTTCATTGTACGAACCCCGTGGTGATTTCCAACTTATTATTGAACAGATGGAGGATGCAGGAACCGGTTTATTAAGACAAAAGTTTGAGCAGTTAAAAGATAAACTTGCCCTTGAAGGTTTGTTTTCATTAAGCTGTAAACAAGCTTTGCCTAAAAACATTACACGTGTTGGCGTTATTACATCGCCAACAGGCGCTGCCATTACAGATATATTGAGTGTATTAAAACGACGTAACCCCAATATTGAAATAGTTATTTATCCTAGCTTAGTTCAAGGTGATAGTGCTGCTAAACAATTAAACAAAGCAATTACTATGGCTAATGTTCGAAATGAATGTGATCTATTAATTATTGGTCGCGGTGGTGGTTCACTTGAAGACTTATGGTGTTTTAATGAAGAAGAGGTAGTACGCGCTATTTTTGCCAGTAAATTACCTATCATTAGTGCAGTTGGCCACGAAATAGATACAACTTTAAGCGATTATGTTGCCGATTTACGTGCACCAACACCGTCGGCAGCTGCAGAATTAATTTCACAAGATAAAAGTGAGTTATTACATCGAATACAGCAACTACAACAGCGTTTAATGAATAGTACAACCGCATTCCACAGTATAAAAGCACAGCGATTTAATGGTTTACTTCATAGATTACAACAGGTTCATCCTGAGCAAAAACTGCAATTTCAACAGCAAAAAGTGGATGATTTGAGCATAAGATTAATAACCACAGTTAATCGAGAAATAAATCGTTTTAAACAGCAGCCACAACATTTAGCTGAGCAACTTACGCATTTATCACCACTTAAAAACATTGCTATTTTAAAGCAACAAAATATGCAACAGCAACAACGTTTATTAATGGCAATGAAATATAAACTAGAGACTAAGACTCAACAATTTATTAATTTAATCGAACAATTACAATTAGTTAGTCCGTTGGCTACGATTGCCCGTGGCTATAGTATTATTCGCAATAAAGATGCAAAAGTGATCACAAATATAAAACAACTAACCACTAATGAAGTCATTCAAATTCAACTCAGTGATGGTACAGTTAACGCAAAAGTGTTAACTAAATAGATACTCTGCTCGTCCTACTTGAAAAGTTAATTTTAAGACATCTAAGCTGAAATCCACACATCCATATACAGTAAAGGTTAACTAGCCTTCGTTGGCCATGGTAGATAATAAAAGTTTTTCAACCTGATCTTTACTATCAAAAGCAAAACTAACACCAATAGAAACAGCATTAGCAAGTTGTTTAACGTTACAAACATTAACCTCAAACTGCAATGAACCTAATTCGTGATGATTTTCAATAAACAATTGCAATTTCCCCTCATTTACCAAAGATAATTGTTCACCATTTTCAATGTAAAGTTGACACCCACTTATTGATAAGTCAGTAATTAATGCTCGCCATTTCTCATTGTTAACAACAACTGACGCCTTAATCTCAGTGTCAATACGAACGCAATTACGTAAGCTTTGTAAACCTACTTCTGCTGGAAACTCTAGCGCTAACATTCGACTAGGGTTAGCCAATGTTTGTTTTATTTTACTGGCAAAGGCAACCACTGCACCTTCGTGCCCTTCAACGATACCACGAACAGTTGCTTTTACTCCTGACTTAATATGTACAGCAAAACTACCTACTTTATTCAGATCTGGATACTGAACTAATACATATTTTTGCGGTAGGTAACCAATAAAAATTGTTCGATAACGACCTTTTTGTCCGGCCGGCGTTAAAATATCAAGCGTGACCGTCGAGCCGGCTTGTAACAAGCCTAAGTTACGTGCCAGCCGATCTACTGTGGTTACTTGCTTTTTGTCTTCAGCCATTGATGTATTATTAGTAAAAACCTTAGTGGATGTCTAATTTAGCTTTTTTAATCAAAAAAATCCAATTGCTAAGATCTATATTTTAAATAATACATTTATAAAACCTTTGGAAACTGTTTCTATACTTTCCAAAGATTGCTGTGCAAGTTGGGTGAATAAGTAGTATTAAACCTTTATAAATACTTATTTAGTATATTTAACAACAGGGAGATATCGAGGGGCTTCGTTATGTAATTATCAAACAACCCTTCCGCTGACTCAATATCATGCTTCATTGCCGCTGCAGTCACAGCAAGGATAGGTATGTTTTTATAATATTCAGTAGCCCTTAACTGCTTAGCGACCTCTTTACCATCTATTCCTGGCAAATGAAGATCCATCAAGACTAAATCAAAATTATGTGCTAAAGCGGTTTCTATACCTAATTCTCCAGATTCTACCATTTTTAATGTATACGGCTGTTGAGCAAAAACGGATTGCATTAATCGTCTATTGGTTGGGTTATCCTCTACATACAAAACCTGTTTATTCTCGATCTTTGTTATTACTGCATTTTCCTCTTTTTTCTCTGGTTGTGGTGCATTAACCTCTTCTATTGACTGACTTTCTGCTAAAGGTAACTCAACCCAGAAAGTTGAACCTTGCCCTTGTGT
>Ga0316202_10003121_pt1 | contig 10249 bp, 11 predicted proteins | sample 3monrhotite_MG_FD_204934 | JGI IMG/M metagenome (GOLD analysis project Ga0316202, IMG submission 204934) | Microbial mat bacterial communities from mineral coupon in-situ incubated in ocean water Damariscotta River, Maine, United States -... | ecosystem: Environmental > Aquatic > Marine >...
GATGTGGTCCAGCCGCTCTGCAAACTGGCCAAGACCGACAATCTGGACCGCCTGTGCCTTGCGTCAGAATATGAGGTCCGCGTGAAACACGTCCGCGAAGAGATGGGGCGCAATTTGTGTACCGCTGCTTCGAGAGGCGAAGTTGTGCGATTCTTACTCCCAGCGAAAGTGGGTATGAAGCCACCGGAAATTGATGCGCACTGCCTGCAGATCCCGCCAAAGGCCTTTGGCCTGTCGACGCTCACCCGCGCGACCCTTGGCCGCGCTTTTGAAATGGATAAACCCGTACACGTCTGGACCATTGATACTGCTGAGGAAATGGCGCTTTTGGTCGACAAAGGAGTAGGGGGAATTATGACCGATCGCCCGAAGGTCCTAAAATCTGTTCTGGAAAGCCTACATGTATGGTGATAGCCATATAACTATTGATGAAATGATTTTGCGGAGACCTGCGAAAACTGCGTTCAAACACCGGTTGTATAAGTTGGCTTAATTATCCATTAAGGCTGGTGCGCCAGGTTAACCAAGTAAATTACTCGGAGATGATGCATGAGCGCGGGCAGGGACGACATGAGCGACGAAAATCAAGAACAAGGCTGTCCGGTCCACGACCATAATATCAAGCCTTACAAAAAGCTGTACAGCGATGCGATTCGTGATGCTCTTGATTCGGTCAAGGCAGAAGGCCGTTACCGTGTTTTCGCTGATATTGCGCGCAAGCAGGGCGATTTTCCCGAAGCCTGCCACTACAAAGATGGCAAGGTCAGCAACATCACCGTCTGGTGCAGCAATGATTATCTTTGCATGGGTCAACACCCCAAGGTGATCGAAGCCATGCACGCGGCCCTGGACACGGTCGGCGCGGGCTCCGGCGGCACCCGGAACATTTCCGGCACCACACATTATCATGTGGAACTGGAAGAGGAACTGGCAGGTCTTCACGGCAAGGAAGCCGCTTTGCTGTTTACGTCCGGCTTTATTTCCAATGACGCGACATTGAGCACGCTTGCAAAAGTGTTGCCCGGCTGCGTGACAATTTCTGACAGCATGAATCATGCCTCCATGATCGAAGGCATTCGCAGGGGCGGCGGCCCCAAGGAGATTTTCCGCCATAACGATATGGAGCATCTGGAAGAAATTCTAGAAAGCTATCCTCTGGAAACACCGAAACTGATTGCCTTTGAGTCCGTCTATTCCATGGATGGAGATTTTGCACCGATTGAACAGATTTGCGATCTTGCCGATCGCCACAATGCTCTGACCTATATGGATGAAGTGCATGGTGTTGGCCTCTACGGTCCTCACGGAGGTGGCCTTGCTGAACGCGATGGTGTCATGCAGCGCGTCGATATCATCGAAGGAACCCTTGCCAAGGCGTTTGGCGTTATGGGTGGATATATTACCGGCAGCAGTGATCTGATCGATGTGGTGCGGTCCTATGCAGCAGGCTTTATTTTCACGACATCATTATCGCCTGTCCTTGCGGCCGGTATTCTTGCCAGCGTGCGCCACCTGAAAGCAAACAGTGGCGAGCGGGACAAGGTTCAGGAACGGGCCGCCGCTTTGAAGGTCGCTCTTCTGGAAGCCAACCTGCCTGTGATGACCTCCCCCAGCCACATTGTTCCAATCCTTGTGGGTGACCCGGTTCTGTGCAAACAGGCGACGGATAAACTGCTGGAAGATTATGGCATCTATGTTCAGCCCATCAATTATCCGACCGTGCCAAAGGGAACAGAGCGTATGCGTCTGACCCCAGGCCCAAATCATTCTGACGACAAGATCAAAGAGCTGGTATCCGCCCTTGATGCGATCTGGAATGAACTTGGGCTAAGCCGTGGCTGATAGTCGCTATGCGGGGCTGGGAGAAGTCCTCATCGAATTCATTCCCTCAGGCAATTCGGTAAAAGTATGTGCGGTGGATCCTAAAACCGGAATCGAAGTTTCCATTATTGGTCCCGCAAGCGCCAGCAGCACGCAACTCAAACGCAATGCCATGGCAAAGCTTGTCTATGTCCTGAATAAGAGACGCGCAGAAAAATCGCGCTAGGTTTTGCCAGCTTTAACCGGTGAATGACCCAGGCCAATTTCCTTTGCCAGTTCAGAACGTCGGGCTGCATAGCTGGGCGCAACCATGGGGTAGTCCGCAGGTAATCCCCATTTTTGGAGATATTCCTCGGCGCTCATGTCATAATGAGTCCGCAAGTAGCGTTTTAGCATTTTCAGCTTCTTGCCATCTTCCAGACAGATTATGTGGTCTTGTGTGATCGAGTCCTCAATGGGAACGGCAGGTTCGCGGCGTCTCTGGAAGGTTTTTTTTGTGTCCGGGCTGAGAGCCGAAAGGGTCGCATGTATGTCGGCCACAAGATTTGGTATTTCGGTCGTGGGAAGCTGATTGTTGCCAAGATAGGCAGCAACAATGTCAGAAGTCATCTGCAGCAGTTTATCAGCGTTTTCCGCCGATTTTTTTTCCAAATCTGACACTGCTCCTCCAAGGTACCTTTACTTGTTGAAACTGGGGCATCTTCAAGAATAGCGCAACTGAATATTTGAAGTTTTCTTTATACTTTTAGCTAGCTCCACAAATTACCGGCAACATTGGCCCACAAATGATATTTTGGCCAATCCCTTGCGCATGCTTGTTGCCAGGGCGCTAAATGTGGTAGGACGCGCGCGAATACGGCAACTGTCTTTTCTGTCTCCATGGTGAGAGGCGGTAGGGGCTCAAAGACATCTTGAGATCGGGGGATATGGGCGCATGACGGCCACCTTGGGATCCGGGCACGCAGCGCCCGGCATTGAATTTTTTACCGCATCCGTCGCCTCGAGCGACCCTGCGCTGGCAGCTTCTTTGGGAGAGGAAATGGCTCGCCAGAAGGGTCAATTGGAGCTGATTGCCTCTGAGAACATTGTCAGTCGTGCCGTGCTCGAGACGCAAGGCACGGTTCTTACGAATAAATATGCCGAGGGCTATCCGGGCCGCAGGTATTATGGTGGTTGCGAATATGTGGACAAGGCCGAGACCTTGGCCCTTGAAAGGGCCCGTGAGCTTTTTGATTGCGCCTTTTCTAATGTGCAGCCCCATTCTGGTGCCCAAGCCAATCAGGCCGTGATGCTGGCGCTGGTCAAGCCGGGGGACACGATCCTGGGGATGAGCCTTGCCGCCGGTGGTCACCTGACCCATGGCGCGCCGCCCAATCAATCGGGCAAGTGGTTTCATGCGGTGCAATACGGCGTGCGCAAGGAAGACGATCTCATCGACTATGATGAGGTTGAAGCCCTAGCCCTTGAACATAAACCTGCAATGATCATTGCCGGTGGGTCAGCCATTCCACGTATCATTGATTTTGCAAGGTTCCGAGAAATTGCTGATAAGGTTGGCGCTTATCTCCATGTGGATATGGCGCATTTCGCAGGACTGGTTGCCGGCGGGGTCCACCCAAGTCCCTTGCCGCATGCTCATGTGGTCACCACCACAACGCACAAGACTTTGCGCGGGCCTCGGGGCGGTATGATCCTGTCCAACGACGAAGCTTTGGGCAAGAAAATCAACTCGGCTGTCTTCCCTGGTCTTCAAGGTGGTCCTTTGATGCATGTAATTGCTGCCAAGGCTGTAGCCTTTGGTGAAGCGTTGCGTCCTGAGTTCAAACTCTATGCGCAGGCAGTTGTTGATAACGCCCAAACCCTTGCTGCAACGCTGAAAGCGGGGGGCTTGGACATTGTATCCGGCGGTACCGATACCCATGTGATGCTTGTGGATCTGCGCCCCAAGGGCCTGACCGGCAATGTGGTGGAGGTTGCTCTCGAGCGGGCTGACATTACCTGCAACAAGAACGGTATTCCCTTTGATCCGGAAAAGCCCATGGTCACCTCCGGCATTCGTCTTGGCTCGCCAGCTTTGACCACACGTGGGTTTGGCACAGAAGAGTTTACCCAAGTGGGCAATTTGATTGTTGAAGTTCTTGACGGTCTCAAGGAGAATGGGCCTGACGGCAATGGCGAGGTTGAGGCGAAAGTCCGTGCTTCTGTTGCCGAACTATGCAATCGTTTTCCAATTTATCCGTAAGCTGAGTATTTAAATTATGCGCTGTCCATTTTGCCAGAACGATGACACCCAGGTGAAAGATTCTCGCCCCGCGGAAGATGGGGCGGCAATCCGTCGTCGGCGCTATTGTCCGGCTTGCGGTGCGCGCTATACGACCTATGAGCGGGTGCAATTGCGGGAGCTTCAGGTGGTCAAGAAAAATGGCCGCCGCATGCCCTTTGACCGGGATAAACTCATGCGTTCGCTTCAAATCGCCTTGCGCAAACGCCCGGTAGAGCCGGAGCGCGTTGAACGCATGTTAAGCGGCATCGTGCGTCGCCTGGAAAGCCTTGGGGAGAGCGAAATCCCGTCGGATCTCATCGGGGAAATGGTAATGGAGGGGCTTGCTTCCCTTGATGCTGTTGCCTATGTGCGATTTGCCTCGGTTTATAAAAATTTCCGCGAGGCACGGGATTTTGAGCAAGTGCTGGGCGAGCTGCGCGGAGAAGACTCCGAATAATCAACTGATTGGCAGTTGAGAAGTTGGAAAGATAATTTGGACCAACACCATCTTGATACGGAGTATATGCAAGTTGCGCTGACAATGGCGCGGCGGCATATGGGCATGACCGCGCCCAATCCAAGTGTTGGCTGCATTATCGTTGATCCTGGAACAAATCGCATTATTGGCAGGGGCGTCACCGCAAAAGGCGGCAGGCCCCATGCGGAAACGCAAGCTTTGAAACAAGCGGGCGGTACCGCCCCCGGCGCTTCGGCCTATGTAACGCTTGAGCCTTGTGCCCACGAAGGCGATACGCCTTCATGCGCTAGATCGCTTGTTGGAGCAGGGGTTTCTCGCGTTATTATTGCCACCTGCGATCCAGACCCTCGAACTGCGGGACAGGGTGCGGATATCCTCTTAAAGGCTGGCATCGAAGTTTCCGAAGGCATTTGCGAACATGAAGCTCGTGAACAGCATCTTGGATTTTTCTCAAAGCTGTTGCGTCAGCGACCGACGGTTACATTGAAACTGGCAACATCTCTTGATGGGCGCATCGCCACGCACAATGGCAGCAGTAAGTGGATCACGGGTCCGGAGGCGAGGCGTGCAGGGCATCTCTTGCGCGCTGAACATGATGCTATCCTTGTGGGCTCCAATACGGCGCTGGCAGATGATCCGGATCTCACATGCCGCATTGCGGGTTTGGAGGATTGTTCTCCGGTGCGTGTGGTGGCCGATGGCCGGCTGCGCCTACCGTTGACGTCAAAACTGGTAACCACGGCAGCTACTACACCCACATGGATACTTACAGGGTCTGCAGTGGGGGAAGAACAAGTGTCTGCTTTTGAAGACACCGCAGCTGAGTTGATCCAGGTGCCGGAAACAGCGGGTAATCTACTGGATATGACAAAGGCGACGGAAATACTGTCACAGCGCGGCATTACGCGGCTTCTAGTAGAAGGGGGCTCTCGTCTAGCGGCGTCGCTTTTGAAAGACAATTTGGTAGATAGGCTGGTTTGGTTTAGAGCTTCCCTGCTGATCGGTGGCGACGGAAAATCGGCGCTGGAAGCCTTGGGAATCAGCGATATTGCGATGAGCACCCGGCTGAATCTTGTAGGCCAGGAATTGATTGGCCGGGACGTTACGGAAACCTATGAAATAGAGGGCGCGACGGATCAACTGTTTGCGCTAAACTAGGCACATGTTTACAGGCATCATCACAGATAAGGGCCGCATTCGGTCCATCGAGAAAACCGGCGACACCCGCGTGGTGATCGAGACGGCGTTTGCGCCGGACAAGATTGACATCGGCGTGTCCATTTCATGCTCGGGCACCTGCCTGACGGTTGTGGAGCGGGGCACAGATGACAATGGCAATTGGTTTGCCGTGGATGTGTCCGAAGAAACTTTGAGTGTTACCTCGCTCGGTCAATGGGAGGTCGGCAGCACCGTGAACCTGGAAAAATCTCTTTGCGTGGGGAATGAGATTGGCGGACACATTGTACTGGGTCATGTGGACGGGGTTGCCACCATCGATAGTATCAACCCGGACGGTGACTCCATTCGTTATGCGTTCACCGCACCCGATGAATTGGCCAAGTATATCGCACCAAAAGGCTCCATCACTTTGGACGGTGTTTCCTTGACGGTGAACGAAGTCCAGGGCTCTCGGTTCGGTGTGAATATTATTCCGCATACGCAGGAAGTCACAACATTCGGCGAGATGGCCAAAGGCCAAAAAATAAATCTGGAAATAGATGTGCTGGCGCGCTACGTCGCCCGACTTCAGGAGTTTGCATGAGCACTTATCGCGAATATCTCGCCACCACAGAAGAGATCATCGAAGACGCCCGCAATGGCCGCATGTTCATTCTGGTGGACGCCGAAGATCGGGAAAACGAAGGCGATCTAATTATCCCCGGTCAAATGGCAACTCCGGAAGCGGTGAACTTTATGGCGCGTTATGGGCGCGGGCTTATCTGTCTTGCCATGACGCAGGAACGGGCCAAGGACTTGAGCCTTGAGTTCATGACCCGCGATAATCGCGAGCGCCACGAGACAGCCTTTACCGTTTCCATTGAAGCCAAAGATGGCGTGACCACCGGCATTTCGGCCCACGATCGTGCGGTAACAATTGCTGCTGCCATAGATCCCACCAAAGGATCAGAGGGAATTGTCTCTCCGGGCCACGTGTTCCCACTGGTCGCCCGCGATGGGGGCGTTCTGGTGCGCACGGGCCATACGGAAGCTGCCGTGGATATCTCTCGCCTTGCCGGTCTCAATCCATCCGGTGTGATCTGCGAGATCATGAATGATGATGGCACCATGGCCCGCCTGCCGGACCTTGTGTCATTTGCTCAATTGCACGGGCTGAAAGTTGGCACCATTGCCGACTTGATTGCCTATCGCCGCAAGCATGATCACTTCTTGCACCGGGCTATTGAGACCGAATTTGAAACGGAAGATGCCGGGACCTTCGACATGAAGGTCTACATCAACAAGATTGAATATGCCGAACACATTGCATTGGTGAAGGGTGATCTCTCCGGGGATGAACCGGTGTTGGTGCGTATGCATGCCATGAATGTCTTTGAAGATGTCTTGGGTAAAAAAGGCAATCGCAGCCATCAACTGCATCAATCTCTGAAAATGATTGAAGAAGAAGGCCGCGGCGTTGTCGTGCTTATTCGCGATACGCGAAACACTGTCGTCTCTGACATGCTGCGCGGACGAAGCGCTCATCCGGACGATGAACAGCGCCGCTTGCGAGAAATCGGTGTCGGCGCGCAAATCCTTCTTGATCTGGGCATTAGGAAAATGACCCTGATTTCCAATACGCCCCCGCAAATTGTGGGGCTTGAGGGATATGATCTAACCGTTGTAGGACACCGGGCAATCTCAACCGAGACAGAAGAGAAATAAGATGACTGAAGCCCTCCGCATCCTGATCGTTGAAGCCCGCTTCTACGAAGATATCGCTGATGAGCTTTTCAAGGGAGCTGTCGGTGCCATTGAAGAAATTGGCGCCGGTTACGAGCGCGTGTCCGTTCCCGGCGTGTTTGAAATCCCGACAGCAGTTTCCATTGCGCTGGAGGGCAAAAATCGTCCCGCGGGCGGCATGTCCTTTGACGGGGTTGTTGCCCTTGGTTGCGTGATCCGCGGTGAGACTTCTCATTACGATATTGTGGCCGGTGAATCTGCCCGCGCTCTGATGGATATTGCGACGGACGATTTTATTGCCATGGGAAATGGCATTTTAACCGTGGATACACACGAACAAGCAAAAGTGCGCAGCGATGCCTCTGGTAAAGACAAAGGTGGGGACGCAGCGCGAGCCTGTATTGCCCTTATAGACATTAAAGCCCGCTTTGGATTGGTGCGCCCGCGATGAGTAAAGCTTCAAAGTATGATGCGGAAGCGCGCAGCGCGGCTCGCCTGGGTGCCGTGCAATCCCTCTATCAAATGGAAGCGGCGGCAACACCGGTTGAGGATGTCATTGAACAATTCATCGAACATCGTTTCGGAAAGGAAGTTGAAGGCGTTCAGCTGCCTCAAGGGGATGCTGCCTTTTTTGCAGATTTGCTAAAGGGTATCGTGGATCACCAAGTGCAGGTTGATCGCAATATTGACGGCGTGTTGGCCGATGGCTGGAAACTGGCACGCCTTGATGCCACCGTTCGCGCTATCTTGCGCGGCGGGGCCTATGAGCTTCTGTATCGCACGGATGTACCACCAAAGGTGACAATCTCCGAATATGTTCGGCTCTCGGAAAGTTTTTTTCAGGGCGATGAGACAAGTTTTGTAAATGGTGTGCTGGACAAACTGGCCCACAATCATCGGGCCGATGAATTGGCCAGTTAGGCGAGATCAAATGGGTGAATTCGACCTGATCGCCAAGTATTTTGCCCCCCTTGTCGTGCACAAGGGCGCGCTCGGCCTCACCGATGACGCCTCTATTCTCCATATTCCAGCGGGCCATGAGGCCGTCATCACAAAGGACGTGATGATTGAAGGCGTCCACTATCCGGAAGGCACAGACCCAAGCCTTGTGGCGCGTAAGCTCCTGCGAGTGAACCTCTCTGACCTTGCCGCCATGGGGGCAACGCCGCTTGGCTATTGGCTCGGCTGTCAATTGCCGAGAGCAGAAGCGGAGCCGTGGCTCAAAGCCTTCTGCAAGGGGCTAGAACAAGACCAGAATGAATTTGGGTTTTCCCTGATGGGAGGAGACACGGTGGCCACGCCAGGCCCGGTGGCATTGTCGCTGACCGCCATGGGAACGGTGCCAACCGGGCAGGCACTTCGACGCTCAGGGGCCAAGCCCGGTGACCAGATCTGGGTCTCTGGAACGATCGGAGATGGGTGTTTGGGACTTGTCGTTGTCAATGGTGATGGATTGGGTCTTTCGACAGCCGATCAGGACTATTTGAAGGGTCAGTTAGATTTGCCAAGTCCTCGTTGTGGTCTTGGCATGGCGCTGAGAGGCTTGGCGAGTGCCGCAATTGATGTCTCTGACGGATTGGCTGCCGATGCTGGGCATTTGGCTCAGGCATCACAAGTGACTTTGCAAATTGACGCAGACTGCGTCCCGCTTTCTGCCGCCGCAAAGAATGCGTTGAACACGGCCAAGGCATTGCTCGACGACCTGGTGTCGGGCGGCGACGATTTCGAACTTCTTTTCACAGCTCCACCGGCAAATGCTGCCGCCATTCGAGATGCCGCAAAAGGCGCAAAGGTGGAGGCGACAATGATCGGTGAGGTCATCTCTGGTGCAGGGGAGGTCCAGATTATTGTGAACGGTGTTGAATTGGCCCTGAAAAAAAGCGGATTTACTCACTTTTAACCAGGTATCGAAAAGCCTGATTAATCCTAAGGCCCCATAGTCGGCCTATGGAAGATCTGCTTTTTGCCTTCGTTGCCTTGGTGATCGCCGTATTTATGGCGGGCCAATCTCATGCGGCGCCGTTTTCGGTTTCGGCAGAAGGGCCGCCCCATGCCTTTTATTCTGGCGATGGCAGCTCCAGTCCTCCGCCAAGCAATGATCATGGTGCGCCAGCTGGCAATAACAGCGGCAATGATCGCAGCAATACGCCCTTGGGCGGCACCCCGGGAGTGCAGTTACCGGCCTTGGTCGTGCCTATGTTTCAAGGCGAGCGCCAGGCGGGTTATTTTTATCTGACCATGGCGCTGGAAGTGACAGGGGATGACTGGCAGGTCCGCGAAAAGGTGCCCTACATTCAGGACGCCCTGGTGCGGTATGTCTATGCCCATCCAATCCCTGTGGGTATGTCTGAAGAACAGGCGCTGGATATCATGAGCGAGATCGTTGTCGCCATCGCTTCGGATATCATGGGCAATGATCAGGTCACCGGGATCATCTATCGGGACGTTTCTACCGGGTTTTAGCCTGCATTTCCGCGAACTCTGCGGCCAAATCACTCATTTTTGAACACCTGTTGCCTTTCACAGGCACATTTGGCATGTTCCCGCCGCTTTCGTCTCAGAATCAAACTGAAGGTGCGGCCGGGGACGGGCCACTCTAAATTTTACCTTCCAAGCAGAATAAAAAGGAAATCACCATGAGCACGGTCTTGGGACTTGTGATCCTGTCGGGGTTTTTGGCATTGCTATACGGGCTGGTTACAGCTCGTAGTATTTTGAAAGCCAGCCCCGGTAACGAACGTATGCAAGAAATTGCTGCGGCCATTCAAGAAGGCGCAGGCGCATAT
>Ga0316202_10003124_pt1 | contig 10242 bp, 4 predicted proteins | sample 3monrhotite_MG_FD_204934 | JGI IMG/M metagenome (GOLD analysis project Ga0316202, IMG submission 204934) | Microbial mat bacterial communities from mineral coupon in-situ incubated in ocean water Damariscotta River, Maine, United States -... | ecosystem: Environmental > Aquatic > Marine >...
ATACTGGGAAAACGGATGTTTTAATAGGAATTTTGACGCAAGTTAATTATCACATTATTGAAAATGGCTATGACAGTTTAAGGGTCGTGGGGAAAACCCCTTATAACATTAAGCTAGGTTTTGGTATTCAGCCTGAATTTTTTCCTTTAATTCCAATACTTAATAAAGCTATAAGTAGTATTCCTACAAATACAAAGCAAGAAATATTAAGTCATTGGGGACAAAACAAACTTTTAGTAAAAACAGATTACACATTATTATTAATTGTTAGTTTAGGTGCTATTGGTATTTTTTTGATTTTTATTTATTGGAATAGGAGGCTTCAAAAAGAAGTGTCTTTACGTGCAGAAAGTGAACAAAACCTTTCTGTGGTTATAGATAATACCCCTATAATTATTTTTGTTACTGAAAAATCCACCACAAAATTACTCATGGCAAACCCAACAGCCATGCAAACATTGGCGATTAATACGCAAAACATATCAGAAATACGTGGCACTGATTTTTATCACTGGGATCAAAATCAGCAAGTTATAGACAAGGTTGTTAACAAATTTAAAACAAACGCTCGCGTATCTGAAGAACAAATCAAGTTGCGAAATTTGAAAGGCGAAATAATTGAAGGGTTACTTTCAATATCCCCCATTCACTTTCAAAATAAAGACGCTTATTTAAATATTATTGTTAATTTAAATGACCGTATAGAAATGGAAGATCAACTACATGCAGCGAAAGAATTTGCAGAAAATGCAAATAGAGCAAAATCTGAATTTTTAGCGAATATGAGTCATGAAATAAGAACACCAATGAACGCAATCATTGGTTTTACAGAACTATTGTATGAGCAAATTAAAGATGAAAAATTAAAAAACTTTGTTAAAACAATCAAATCTGCAGGTAACTCTCTTTTATTATTAATTAATGACATTTTAGATTTATCAAAAATTGAGGCAGGAAAAATCATTATAAATTCAAAAGCGGTAAATCCTCATAACTTGCTTGATGATGTAAGTAATATGTTTATGATGAACGCACGCAATAAAAATTTAGATCTGATTTTAGAGGTTGATCCAAAAATACCTTCCGCTCTATTTCTTGATGAGGCAAGGGTCAGACAAGTATTGTTTAACCTTGTAGGTAACGCGGTTAAATTTACAGATAACGGTTATATAAAAGTCAAAGCTATCGCAGAAAATCAAGATGATATACATAGCTCTGTTGATTTACGGATTGAAGTAATCGACACGGGTATTGGAATTCCAAAACATGAACTCAATAATATTTTTGAAAACTTTCAACAGCAAGAAGGACAAAGTATAAGAAAATATGGTGGTACAGGGTTGGGTTTAACAATAAGCAAACGCTTAACACAATTAATGAATGGAAATATAACTGTAACGAGTGAACAAGAAAAAGGGTCGTGTTTTGCTGTAACGTTAAAGGCAATAGAAATTGCTAACATATCGCTAAAAAATACAGAAACCCCTCTTCAAAAAGATAACGCCACTAAACCTACCTTTTTAAATGCAAAAATATTAATTGTTGATGATATAAAAGATAACCGAGATTTGTTACAAGAAATATTTTCTGGCTTAGAGATTATAACGAAACATGCAGAAAATGGGAAAATGGCCGTATCTCTTGCCTTAAATGAACATTATGATTTAGTGATGATGGACATTCGAATGCCTCAAATGGATGGTTATCAAGCAGCTAAGTTAATTAAAAAATCAAAGCCAAAACTAACCATAGTTGCTTTAACAGCTTCGGTAATGCGTGATGATTATGAAATGCAGCGTAAAAACAATTTTGATGGCTATTTAAGAAAACCCGTATTAAAAAGAGAATTAATTACAGAGTTGCAACGACATTTACCTTATAAAAATGTGGATATAGAACTAGAAAATCCAAAGCATACTAATAATATCACCTGCGATAATAACAAATTGATTGAATTACTAATTAGAAATTATTTACCCGTTTGTAAAAACTTACAACAAACTAATAACCTAAACGACATCTCTGAGTTTTCAGAAAGTTTACATAAATTATCTATTGATTATGCTGATAGCAACTTAGAAATTTTTTCAATCAATTTAGTTAAAGCAGTAGATACTTTTGATATTAAAGAGATAAAAACATTATTGCGGTTATTTATTAGTCAAACATCCAATAAAAACAATTAAACCACATAGGGTTTTATCGAATTAAAAACTTACCAATTATAACAAATACCACTAGTTAGCATTCATTTAAATTGCCTACCTTTATGAGGAGTATAGCTAGGCAATTATATTACTTTATTTACTGGTTTTACTAAGACAGCTTCTCTGCTAATAAGGTGCTAACTTGCTCAACAGGTTGTGTACCATCAATAGTTAAATAAGCACAGTTAGCTTGCTCTGCTTCAGCTTTGTAATAATTAACAAGTGGTTTAGTTTGTTCATGGTAAATAGCTAAACGTTTACGTACTGTTGCTTCTTCATCGTCAGGGCGAATTAATAAATCGTCGCCCGTTATATCGTCTTTACCTTCTTCTTTAGGCGGATTATAAACTAAATGATAAACACGACCAGAACCGGAATGAACACGACGACCAGCCATGCGTTCAACAATGACCTCATCAGGCACGTCAAACTCAACAACATAATCAACGTCAACACCATTTTCTTTCATTGCATCAGCTTGTGGAATAGTACGCGGGAAACCATCAAGTAGGAATCCCCCTTTACAATCGTCTTGAGCGATACGCTCTTTTACTAAACCAATAATTAATTCATCAGAAACTAATTGTCCTGCGTCCATAACCGCTTTAGCTTGTTTGCCGAGGTCAGTACCATCTTTAATCGCTGCACGTAGCATATCACCAGTAGAAATTTGTGGTATAGAATGCTTAGCCATTAAAAACTGAGCCTGAGTGCCTTTGCCAGCCCCAGGAGCTCCTAATAAAATAATACGCATAGTAAAATAGCCCTAATAAAAGTGTTAAGTAATAATTTTTACGTTAAATAAATCAGAAAATTATTTAACGCAATAACTATCAACTGTAAAACAAAAATTTTGTTTACTTAAAAAGCAATAAACTCAGCCTTAAAAGTGCGTTTGAGTATACAAGTTCAGCTGAAATCAAACAAGTATCAATATAAATGATTGATCAAAAAAGGAGCATTCCTTAGTAAAGAAGCCCCTTTTTAAGACTAATGTCTAACCATAATTTTCAAATTAAAATCTAATTATTTAGTTAAACTCATCATTAATTTATTCAAGCGTGTTACATAGCTAGCAGGGTCTTTTAAGCTACCACGTTCAGCAAGCATAGCTTGATCAAATAACACTTCACTCCATTGTTTAAATTGCTCATCATCTTGCTCATTACTCACATGTTTAATTAACGAATGTTCAGCATTAATTTCAAAAATAGGCTTAGACTCTGGCACTTCTTGACCAACCGATTGCATTAGTTTGATCATTTGGCTACTCATATCATGTTCATCTGTTACGATACAAGCTGGGGAGTCAGTTAAACGTTGTGATAATTTCACGTCTTTCACTTTATCGCCTAACGCATCTTTAATGCGTGAAACAACATCGCTAAACTCTTGCTCTAGTTTTTCTTGCTCAGCTTTGGTTTCTTCATCGTCCATATCGCCCAAATCTAAACCACCACGTGTAACCGATTGTAATTGTTTACCATCAAATTCGGTTAAATGACTCACTAACCATTCATCAATACGATCACTCAATAATAAAACTTCAATGCCCTTTTTACGGAACACTTCTAAATGAGGACTATTTTTGGCTGCTTCAAAGCTGTCGGCAACAACATAATACATTTTGTCTTGCCCTTCTTTCATACGTTCAACATATTCAGCTAATGCAACATTTTGCATTTCACTGTCTTCACTTGTTGAAGCAAAACGTAATAACTTGGCAATTTGGTCTTTATTGCCCATATCTTCAGCTGGACCTTCTTTTAACACTTGGCCAAATTCATTCCAGAAAGTTTGATATTTTTCTTTATCTTTATTGCCTAATTTTTCAAGCATTTTCAAGACACGTTTAGTACAGCCTTTACGGATAGCTTGAGTAACTTTATTGTCTTGTAAAATTTCACGAGATACGTTTAATGGTAAATCATTAGAATCTAATAAACCTTTAACAAAACGTAAGTAGGTAGGCATAAATTGTTCAGCGTCATCCATAATAAATACACGTTGCACATATAATTTTAAACCGTGTTGTTTTTCACGATTATACATATCGAACGGCGCTTTTGTTGGTACATAAAGCAGGCTGGTATATTCAGTTTTACCTTCTACTTTGTTATGTTCCCACAATAATGGATCGCCAAAATCATGTGATACGTGTTTATAAAATTCTTTATATTCATCGTCACTTACATCAGCTTTTTCACGAGTCCAAAGTGCGGTCGCTTTATTTACCGCATTCCACTGTGCTGGTACTGCATCTTTACCTTCAATAGCAGGAATTTCATTACCATCATCGTCTTTACTTGCTGGTACGGCTTCGACTGCAGGCACTTCAGGTGTTAACATTTGCACCGAGACAGATATGTGATCAGAATATTTAGTCACGATAGACTTTAAACGCCATTCGTCAGCAAACTCTTTCTCTTCTTCTTTTAAATGAAGAATAATATCAGTACCACGATTCGTTTTTTCAATCGTTTCTACGGTAAAGTCACCTTCACCTGCTGATGTCCATTCAGTGGCTGTACCGATAGCTTCACCTGCGGCACGAGAGCGAACAGTGACTTTATCAGCAACAATAAAAGCTGAATAAAAACCAACACCAAATTGACCAATTAATTGAGAATCTTTACTTTGATCGCCTGATAATTTGGAAAAGAAATCTGCAGTACCTGATTTTGCAATAGTACCTAAATGTTCAATGATTTCATCTTTACTCATACCAATACCATTATCTGAAATAGTAATTGTATTATTTTCTTTATCGGCACTTATACGCACACGTAAATCACCATCACCTTCATAAAGATTGGCATTTGATAGCGCTTTAAAGCGTAATTTATCCGACGCATCAGCAGCATTAGAAACAAGTTCACGTAAGAAAATTTCTTTATTTGAATAAAGTGAATGGATCATAAGTTGAAGAACTTTAGCGGCATCTGTACTAAAGTGATGATTTTCTTTTTGGCCAGTCTCAGACATCTGAAACATCTCCTCTTGTTTGTGATTAATAGCTATTTTTGGCTATTAGTTTATTGCGAAAAGTTTACTTAACTATTTAAGTAATTTAATGATGTTTAAGATGTGGGGTTAGGTGAAAAAAATTCAAGCATTAATGTTAAATAATAAGTTCTACTGAACTTAATTTTTTAATTAAAGATATGATTTTCAATATTCATAAACACCAAGTCTATTGGCAATGATATTAATTAGAATTAGTTCGCTTTAAAATTGGTAGGCAATACCGCCAGTAATCCTATAATCATCGATATTATAAGCCGATATACCATTACCAAGCACATTAGCAACGCGATCAATAGTATAATCAAAACGCCAATCTTGTTCGTCAAAATATTGATATAAAACACCGAAATGTATTTTGATATCTGGAGAGTAAATATAATCTGCGTATACTTTAATATCTTGAGAATTAATAATAAGCTCATTGTTATTTGTGATACTCGTCAATAATGATGTATTTAATAGCACATTACCAATAGCATATGAATAGGTGTAGTCAATTGCGACAGAAAGTTTACCATCCAATAACTTTTCAGCCATTAGGCTTATACCCGCGCTATCTGATTTATCTTCTTGATCACTATGCCAATCTACTTCATTGAACCAATAACTTCCTTGGCTAAGATTATCTTGCCACTGATTATGAGTATAAATCAACAATGATACATGTTTGTTAAATGGTGTAGTTAACGATAAATCAATTCCTCTGCGTTTGCTCTCAATTAAGCCTATGTCAGTTTGTCTGTACTGATCACGAGAAAAATAAGCTTGGAAGCTTACTTCAGTATTAATTAATGCCTCTGTATTTATATTTTTAAATGGATTAAAAGACACTTGACCTCTAGCCTGTTCTCGTTCTCTGTCGGCTTGGTAATACTTTTGCAGATTTAATGCATCATTAATCAGTGTGTTTTGGTCCGTACGATTGTATGCTGTACCGTCTCGTAACGCTCTTGATAATTCAAAGCTAAGCGAATTTAAAGAAGCAAATTTGGTTGAAATTTTAAACCAATATTTGTTGTTTTTAGTTTTATTTCTATCTTGAAAATCACGTTCACGTTGATCAAATTTCCAACCAAAGGCTAGTTGAGAACCTTCAATAAAACGGTATTTACTCTGTAACTTAACTTGTGTTTTTTTAAAACTATATGGCCGATTCATCGCAACACTATTTAATACCACGCTATCGGTAAATACTCGTTGGTAATCATTACTCTGTGTATTATTTTTACGATCGTCTAAATTAGAATCTAAAGATATTCTCCATTTATTTTCTGTTTTATATCGTATTTTAATGTGATTCGATAAAGTTTTAATTTCACCATTTAAATTATTTGTTGGTAAGGTGTTTGTAATTAACAAAGGATTAATACTATAGGGTAAAAACGATTCTTTTTGGCTCAATTGTCCATAATTAAAGCGGGCTTGTAGTTCAAAATTATTATGTCGATAATGACCAAAGATACTGACTTGATTAAATTGATTATCTGGTTCAGTAGATAACTGACCACTTTCAGCACCACCAAACAATACTGAATAAGGGCTTTGCCAACGAATGCTTGAACGTTTATTGTTAAAATCACTCTTATAATAGCTTACCGAAAGGGTTGCGTTTTCAAAAGTATAATAACTGCCCATATTAAATTGTTGGTGTTGTTGATCAACACCATTAGGTAGCATAACTACTTTGTTTAAGATATTTCCACTGGTTGTTTTAATGCCTTGTTTATTTTCACTTTTAAAATGAATATATCCTTGCCAGTTTTGGGTTATTTGTTTATCGAATGATAGCCTCCAAGACTCTCTTTCTAATTGTTTAGAAAAGTGTATAAAACTGTCACTCGGCATTTCTGACGTTGTCGCGACACGTTGCCAATTATCTGGTAATTGTAATGAAGAGTTACCCGCATTAATAAATGGTGTTAATGCGAACGTATGACCAAAATAATTCAGTGCTTCATAGGCTATCGAAGCTTTATAGGAATCGGTTTTTGAAGCAAGTAATGTAGCGCTAACATTTTCTTTACCTAAATCTTTCGCTAAAAAACGATAATGTTTATCTTGCTCCCTTTTATCTACATCAACATCAACATTCCCACCTATACCTTTCTTATTATCCCCAATCGCCGAAGAAAATCGGCCTTCATCACCAGAATTATTATTTAAATTAATGGTTATTCTTGCTGTTGTGTTAGATATAGCAGGACAATATTTGCAAACCCATTTTTCTTTTTTTATTTTTTTTGTATTTGCCTCTTTTAAACTAAAACCATCAGCTAAAGCACCTACTGAAAAATGAAGTAAAGTCACAAGAGTAATACGATTAAGAAGTGACTGATATGTAGAATTATTCATTACTGTCTCCTTTACTTAACGCTGAAATGTTCGACCAGCAGGGTGATTACTACCATGTATTAAACTATGACAATTCATGCAGTTTTTACCTAAGGTAAACGCACTTTGTGCCTTTTCAACAAACTCACTTCCTGCTGATACTGTTGAAGGATGATCTGCAGGGCTATGACAATCTTGACATAACTGCGGAGTGCGCTGTTTAAGCAGGTTAGCATTGATAGATCCATGAACGTCGTGACAAACGCTACAATCTTCCGCTACAGGCGCATGTTCCCAAAGTAATGGACCGCGTTTTTCTGCATGGCATTGATAACAAGTTTCATTAATTGATGGACGTTTAAGTTCATGTTCCGCGAATGACCCATGAGGATTATGACAATCAGAGCAAGACATTTGTCCCCACTTAAGCGGATGGCTAGAACGTTTGTTTATCGCATGTAACTGTTCTTTGTGACAACTACCACATAGTTTGTTCTGCTGTTGCTTAAATAGCACAGGATCTTGACCTTGATGCAACTGATGACAAGATGCACAGGGTATTTTTTCGTTTTGATGTGAACTACCTTGCCAAGCCATTCGCTGTTGGTCTTTATGACAACTTAAGCAAACACTATTTTGTTTATCCGCATCAACGAGAGAGTGCTTACCAAAAGAAATCATTGGCTCTCTAAGTTTACCTTTACGTACTTTTGAACCGTGTTTACCCATAGGTCCATGACATGATTCACATTGTAAATCGGCAAAAGGTGACTTATTAACATCACGGCGGCCGTGTACATTATTAAAAATACCCATTGCATTATGATCAGATTCACTGTCATGACATTTAAGACAACTGTCAGCACCTTTTTTAGAATATTTACCCTGCTTGAATTTTTTAACTAATAGTGTATTAAGTTGTGCCGCTGTTAATGGCGTGGCTATTTTTTCTTGTTTTGACTTATTGTTTTTTATTTCAACAGCAAAACTCTGTGTTAACAAAAGAGGAACGATTAATATTATTGTCAAAAAGGCTGAAAAATAATTACGCATAGTTATTACTCTTTTTATTATCACGCTGTACATCATTTTAAAATAGAAAGCGGTATATCAATTTAAAATAGAAATAGGCCAAGCAGAAAACACTTGGCCATTATTCTTTTTATACGTCATTTATAATTTATTTAAGGCTATGAACCTTATCGACACCAAATTCTCCGCCAATATCATGACAAACAGAGCATGATTCAACTTTGTTAGCTGAGTTAAAGTTAGTATCACCAAATACCGCACCATTTTGAATCATATGATCAATCAGTGATTTATTTTTTGCAGAAATTTCACCTTTGCTAGGGTCAATCAATCCTGGAAGGTTTGGATCAATTAGACCTAATTTAACATTTAAATGACAACTTCCACACACTACCGCTGTAGGGCTAATATAGACTGTTCCATTTGCTCCTGAAGCGGCCGATGCTCGGCTATTTTTCTGAATAGGTAAATTAAATTGCCCTTCAGCGTGACACGCATTACAGTTGTCAATATTGCTTGGAAAGTGATCTACTTGTTCAGGATTTGCATCATCTAATCCATCTTTATCTAACCCTGAATGAAAACGATGGACATGACGCTTCAAATCACCTAAACCACGGTATCCTGTACGTGTAGCATTATGACAAGTTTTGCATTGATTTAGTGTCGTTGCACCATGATGAAATTTCTTATCCGCATGACAGTTTTGACAGGCATTAATATCCGCTCCAATTTTGTCATAACCATCAGTGGTTATAGTACCGTCGCCTTTAAAGAATACTATCTTGGGGTCAGCTTCAACTTGTAGAACATTCATAGAAGCCGTTTTTGGAGAATCGCAACGTACAATTGCCCCATCTTTCTCGTTCATACAGACCAGTACATCTACAGGTGCCACTGTAATAACATCAGTTGCACTAATACCTGATAAAAGACCCGGTGCAGAACACGTGAATAAGCCAGCACCATTAGCAGTACAATTGTTAAAATTAACTTCTTTGTGATTAAGCTGATAACCAGTACCATTGTCCCAATTAATTGCAATAGCACCATTGTCTGTACCATGTGCATATTTACCAAATTTAGCACCTTGCGGTGTATCAACATCGTTAGAATCACGTAATGCTGTAACAGGCACTCCTTCTAAAGTAATCATTACATCAACATCAATATCCCCTGTTGTTAAATCAACACGAACGGCTTTTGGCTCGGTAACAATAGCCGTGCGAGCATTATCCTTATTATTCATTACACCAACATGATGGCTAAATGTTGAACTGAATGCAGATTCGCCATGACAAGTTTTACACTCACTATTGTCTGTTTGCGCTCCACCTAAATGTCCATCTCCCGTCGCAAAATTTACGTCGTCATGACAAGAGCCACAAGCTTCCATTGATGGTTGAGACATCCAATTACTTGCATCTGGAGTTTCGGGATTGCTGCCGTCATGGCAATTTGTACAGTTGCGAATATCTTGGGGAAGCTGCGTACCAGAAAAGTCATGCTTGGTGTTTCTGTAGCCCCAAATTGCATATTCGCCACCGTCTACTACTGAAGGTAAATTGGCACCACGATGAATTTTATGAACCATTACTTTAAAATCTATACTGTTACCGCTGTTAGCATCGGTGCTACCTGGATT
>Ga0316202_10003125_pt1 | contig 10240 bp, 8 predicted proteins | sample 3monrhotite_MG_FD_204934 | JGI IMG/M metagenome (GOLD analysis project Ga0316202, IMG submission 204934) | Microbial mat bacterial communities from mineral coupon in-situ incubated in ocean water Damariscotta River, Maine, United States -... | ecosystem: Environmental > Aquatic > Marine >...
TTAGAGGGGTTATTAGTTGATCAAGCGATCAGTGAAAAATTTTTACCAGAAGTCGCAACAGTGTTGGCTGAAAAAGGGGTTAAAGTAAATGCTTGTAAACAAGCAGCAAGTTATTTTGAAAACGCTACTGTGCTTAATGATAATGAATTTGGTGAAGAATATTTATGCTTAGAGATTGCTATTCGCGTGGTTGATGGTTTCACTGGTGCTGTTGAGCATATCGAACAATTTGGCAGCCATCATACTGAAGTTATTTGTACAGAAAATTTAACAATAGCCAACAAATTTCAGCAAGTTGTTGACGCCTCTGTGGTAATGGTAAATGCGTCGTCACGTTTTTCTGATGGTTGTGAACTAGGTTTAGGTGCTGAAATTGGTATTGCTACTTCAAAACTACATGCTTATGGTCCAATGGGGTTGGAATCGTTAACAACAGAGAAGTTTTTAGTGAATGGTGAAGGGCAAGTGCGGGCTTAGTTCGTTAAATTTAAAATGCCTACTGTAAGAATTCAGAGTGGATTCATTTTTATTTACAAAAGTTTTTTTCTTAGTTACTTCCTTTTTCTAACCTTATGCTATGATGGTTTGTTTTCAACAAACCATCAATTTACCCATGTTTCAATCAGTTAGTTTTTTTATTGGTTTACGTTATAGCCGTAGTCGCAGTAGTACTGGCTTTATTTCATTTATTACCTTTTTCTCAATTGCAGGGATCTTTCTCGGTGTTGCTTCATTGATCACGGTAGTTTCGGTGATGAATGGTTTTGAAAATGAATTAAAAACCCGCATTTTAGGCATAGTACCGCATGTTGTTATTGACGCTAAGCAAGCCGAATTTACTCACTGGAAAACTCAACGCCAACAATTACTCAAACTTGAACACGTTAAACAAGTTAGCCCGCTTTTATCTAATGAGGCGTTAGTTCAGTCGTCTACCTCGTTACAAGGTGTGATATTACAAGGTATTATTCCTGAATTTGAACAGCAAAATATTTTAAATAAGCACATGGTTGCCGGCAGTTTAAATTCACTTTCACAAACTGCCTATAACGTGGTACTAGGCACGGCATTAGCTCGAGAGTTAAATGTTACTTATGGTGATAAAGTACGCTTGATTTTACCTAACCAAACACTGTTTACACCAATGGGACGGATTCCAATGCAGCGCACTTTTATTGTGAGCGGTTTATTTAATATGGGCTCGCAAGTCGATGATAGTGTTATTTATATTCATGCTAATAAAGGTGCAAAACTATTACGTAAAAAAAGTGATGGTATTACACAATTACGTTTGTATTTAGATGATGCTTTTAACGCAAAACAAGTAGCAGCTAAGTTACCTATTGATCACCAGAAATATGAAATCACTACGTGGAATACTAGCCAAGGAGCATTATTTTCTGCGGTTAGTATGGAAAAAAATATGATGTGGTTAATGCTGAGCTTAATTATTGCTGTAGCTGCGTTTAATATTGTTTCTGCATTGGTAATGGTTGTTATTGAGAAACAAGGCGAAATTGCTATATTACAAACCTTAGGCTTATCGCAATTAGGGGTGGTTAAAATATTTATTATTCAAGGTATGATAAACGGCTTGTGGGGTGTTATTTTAGGCGTAATTGCTGGTATTTTATTAGCATTAAATTTAAATACTCTAATGGGGTTTTTAGGTGTGAATATTTTTGGTGCAGGCTATGCTAGTCAAACGTTACCGGTGCAAATTGAAAGCCATCAAATAGCTATTATTATTTTATCGGCGTTAATTATGAGCTTCGCTTCTACATTATATCCCGCTTTACGCGCTTCAAAAACTCAACCAGCCGAGGTTTTACGAAATGAGTAATGTTTTATTATGTCATCAACTCACTAAAGTTTATCAACTAGGTGAAGTTAAAACACCCGTATTATCAGGGCTTGATTTAACTGTTAGCCAAGGTGAATTATTAGCCGTAGTTGGTAGCTCTGGTTGTGGCAAAAGTACTTTTTTACATTTAGCTGGCGCATTAGACAAACCAACCTCAGGTGAGGTGACTATTAATGGTGTTGATATTCATCAGTTATCAGATAAGGAACGTGCGCAATTTCGCAATAAACATATTGGTTTTATTTATCAATTTCATCATTTAATGATGGAATTTAGCGCACAAGAAAATGTAGCGATGCCTTTATTAATTCGAGGCGACAAACCTAACTTCGCATTAGCACAAGCACAAAAAATGTTAGAACAAGTTGGCTTGTCACATCGCTTAACGCACCGCCCTTCCGCATTGTCGGGTGGCGAACGTCAACGCGTTGCCATTGCTCGTGCTTTAGTCACTAAACCTGCTTTAGTATTGGCTGATGAACCTACAGGAAATTTAGATTTTGATAGTGCAGAACAAATTTATCAATTGTTGCGAGAATTAAATCAATCGGTAAAAACCAGTTTTGTTATTGTAACTCATGATCTTACGCTGGCAGCACGAATGGATAGGCAACTACGTTTAGATCACGGTAAGTTAATGCCTTTAATTGAAAAGCGTGTTACTGCAGATGCTTAATTCGTTAAGTTTATTTTTAGGTTGGCGTTATGTACGAAGCCGTCAGCAACATGGTTTTGCTAGTTTTATTTCAGCGTCATCAACTATTGGTATTGCCCTCGGTGTTATGGTGCTTATTGTTGCACTTTCGGCAATGAATGGCTTTGAACGAGAATTAGCGCAGCGGTTATTATCAATCGTACCACACGCGGAAATTATCGCCGTTGACCAACCTATTAGCGATTGGCAAGAAAGTGTTGAGCAAATAGAAAAAAATCCTAATGTAATTGCAGCAGCCCCTCTCATAAAAATGACTGGCTTATTACAAAAGGGCAGCCAATTAAAAGCATTAGAAATACGCGGTGTTGATCCAATACTAGAAACGGAAGTCTCTAGTATTAGCCATTATGTTAAAGAAGGCAGCTGGCAAAATTTAAAGCAAGAAAACGGTATTGTTATTGGCTCTGGTGTTGCTAAAAAGCTTCATTTAGCGTTGGGTGATAAAGTGCAATTATTATTGCCTAAACAGCACCATAAAAAGCAAAGCCGTAATCAGTTCTCAGCACCGATTAAGCGTAATGTTGTGGTGGTTGGTATATTTAAGTTTGGTGGTACTATTGATGATACGTTAGCATATATATCCTTATCTCAAGCGGCAAAAGCGATAGATTTATTAAAAGTCACGTTAAAAAATGGCCAAGCTTCGTATCAAGTTCACGGAATTCGTTTAAAAGTAACTAATGCGTTTAATGCGCCAAGAATTGCTCGAGAGGTTGCCAGTCATTTTAACTCTTATGTTTACATTTATGATTGGACCTACACGCAGGGACATTTATATAACGATATTCAGTTAGTTCGCATGGTGATGTTTATCGTACTTGCTTTAGTGATTGCAGTAGCTAGTTTTAATATTGTATCAACCTTGGTTATGACTGTTAATGAAAAAAAGGGCGATATAGCTATATTAATTACGATGGGGGCCAAATCTAGCACGATCATGCGTTCGTTCATGGTTCAAGGCATTTTTAATGGCGTGCTTGGTTGTTTTATTGGCGCAAGTTTAGGCGTTATTGTGGCTAAAAATTTAACGGCAATGATGCACTTTTTTGAATGGTTGTTTAATACACAGTTTTTGTCTGGTGATGTTTATTTTATTAACTTTATTCCAAGTCAATTGGTTTACCATGATGTAATCACAACAGTAATTATTGCATTAGTATTAAGTATGTTAGCCACTTTATATCCTGCTTGGCAGGCTACAAAAATACAACCTGCGGAAGTGCTTGGGCAAATATAAAGGTAAGAGTAGCTAATTTAAAAAAGGGATTTTTTTGATTTAGTTATTTTGATTGCGAGTTTTTCGCTTATTCCAATGTTTTATAACTGAATAACGCCATAGTAAATGAATGCCAAAGTAACCTAGAACTGCAAATATCACACCTAATACACCACAGCCTAATAAAAATGCAGGACCAATTGTTGAAATGCTTTCGACTACCCATTGCCAACTTGCATGAAAATCAAAACCTTGTTCAGGTACGCCGAGTATCCACGTACCAACAACATAACAAAAATAAAAAATTGCGGGCATAGTAAGAGGGTTTGTCACCCACACTAAGGCAATTGATAACGGTAGATTAGCATGAACTAAAATAGCAATCCCAGCAGAGAGCACCATTTGAAAAGGTACAGGAACAAAAGCAAAAAACAAACCTACGGCAAATCCTTTAGCGATAGAACGACGATTTAAATGCCATAAATTAGGATTATGGAGAAGATCACCAAAAATTTGTAAATGCTTATTATTTTTAATGCTATCGTGATCGGGCATTATGCGTTTTATCAGTTTTTTTGCCATAATATGGGTGATCTACTTCTTTGGGTTAGCCTAAATAAAGGGAATTAATTCTTCACTATGGATAAGTGGCTATTGATGTTTTTTCTTGGTGCTATATTGTCACTATTTTTGCCAATAGTGCCAGCGCTTTTTTACATTGTGTTACTTTTAACCGCAGTATTGCTGTTAATGTTAAGTAAAAAGCTGATTTACGTAACAGGTTTTTTACTTGGTTGTGCGTGGATACTATTTAATGGTTTTAACTATCAACATAGTTTACAAAACAATAAACTGGAAAAAAGCAACTTACACCAAAGCACTCATATAATTACAGGAGAAATTTTAACATTACAGACAAATAGTAAAATTGACCAACCGCAAGAAACTAAAATTAATGTTGTATCTGAGATTTACTCTACATTTCCAAATCAACAACGGTTCAATATTAAGGTAACGCATTTTGATTATATAAAGTTGTCGCAACCATTTGTGGTGCGTTTAAGTTGGCAGTTGCCAAACTTAAACGTTAAGCAAGGTTATAAAATAAGGCTAAAGGTAAAACTTAAGCCTGCACATGGCTTCGCTAATAGTGGCGGTTTTAATTACCAAATATGGTTAGCTTATAAAAATATTGTAGCAACAGGTTACGTACTTAATGATGAACAGAATAAGCTAATTGAAAGTAAAAAATCATTTAGACAGCAACAATTTGATCGCCTTAAAAAATTAATACCTAAACATCCATTATCATCATTAATCAGTGCGTTAGCATTAGGTGAACGTGGAGAAGTAAGTCTTACTCAGTGGCAAATTTTAAAAGCGACTGGTACACAACACTTAATTGCCATTTCTGGATTACATTTAGGTTTAGTTGCAAGTAGTCTTTTTATTTTTATTCTTTTTATTCTAAAGATTGTTCCTCTCACTTTACTTAAATCAACGGCACTAACTCGTCAATTAACACAAGTGAATGGTAAGTATTTTGCTATTTTTATTAGCTTAACGATCACTTGTTATTATGCCGCTTTATCTGGTTTTGCGATTCCTACTATGCGAGCTCTGTTAATGCTATCACTGTATTGGCTTTCACGAATGGTTGGCATTAAATTATCGTTAAAGCGTTGGTTACTCTTAGTGGTGTTTTTTGTGTTATTAAGTACACCAATGAGTATCTTAAGTGCTAGTTTTTGGCTGTCTTTTTATGCAGTGGGCATTATTTTTCTATTATTATGGCGTTGTTTCTATAAAAATATAGAAACAAAAAACACCAAGTTTTCCAAAATATTAGTGTTTATTAAAAGCCTTGTTATATTGCAATTAGGGTTGTCTATTTTACTGTTACCGATCACGCTGCTTTTTTATCATCAGTTATCATTAGTTACTTTTTTTGCTAATATTTTGGCCGTACCATGGATGAGTTTTACAGCAATACCTTTAAGTTTATGCGCAATGATTATTGCGCCAATTAACGAGCAATTAGCGCTTTGGTTTCTTAATCGGTGTTTATCTTCTTTAGACGTAATATGGCAATGGCTGTCTTTTTTAGCGCAGCAATCTTGGGCATTACAAGATATAGCAAAGCAACCAATATTACTCGTTTCATTACTCATAATTGCATTAGCTTATGGCTTTTTTATGCAAATAAAGTGGCGATACTATTGTTATTTTATGCCTTTATTATTAGCCGTTTTTTTAAATAGATTCTGGCTCGATTCAACATTTTGGCAAGTAACTGTTTTAGATGTTGGTCATGGTTTAGCTGTTGTTATTGAAAGAGATAACCATGTTATTGTTTATGATACAGGGGCAAAGTACCCCAGTGGTTTTAATCTTGCGGATGTTGCTATTTTACCTTTCTTACAGCAAAAAGGTATTAACGAAATTGATAAAGTTATTATTAGCCATAATGACAATGATCATCTTGGTGGTTTAGCTGTTTTAATGAAAAAAATTCCCATTAGAACACTTATCTATAATAAAGAATTAGATGGTGATGTGGGTCAACAGCATTGCTTACAAGGGCAACGTTTTATTTGGCAAGAGCTAACGTTCGAGCAATTGTGGCCAACGGCTGTTGTTGGCGATAATAATGATGACTCTTGTATTATTCGGGTATCAGATGGTCATTTTAGTGTGTTATTTACTGGTGATGCGTCTAAAAAAGTAGAAAAGATACTAATTAAAAATAAATTAGATATCTCTGCAAATGTACTTATTGCGTCTCATCATGGCTCTAAAAGTGCGTCAAGTGAGTCCTTTTTGAAAACGGTTAATCCCCAATATGCAGTTTTCAGTAGTGGTTATTTAAACCGCTGGCATATGCCGGTAGATCAGGTACTTTTAAGGTATCATCGACAAGGTATAAAAACCTATACCACGGCAAATGTAGGCATGGTACAAATTAATGTATCATCTAATAACATTAGGTTAAGTACATATCGTGACGATTACTTCCCTTATTGGTTTGCTAACTGAGTAACAGCCAAGTAAAATGTTAGGGGATATGCTTGAAAAGCATTAACTTTATTCGGCATTACACCTTTTATGTTTATATTATAATTGTCAGTTTTATTTTATTAGAGAATACCATGCAAATAGTTGCGCCGATTAATACACCGTCAAGTACCACGTGGCAAATCTTCAAACGCTTATTATCTTATGCTAGTCCTTATAAATTGGCTTTTATCGCCGCTATTTTGGGGATGTTAGGCTATGCAGGCATTGACGTATTCTTTTTTTCTAAATTACCACCATTAATTGATAAAGGTTTATCAGGTGAAGATCCTAACTTTATGAAGTGGGCTCCCGTTTTTGTGGTGGTAATGTTTATTTGCCGTGGCATTTTTCATTTTATTGGCAATTATTGTTTAGCGTGGGTCGGTAATAATGTTGTTGCTAATTTACGGCAACGATTGTTTGAACATATCATGGCAATGCCAGTGGCATTTCATGATAAAGAATCAACAGGTGCATTAATTTCTAAAGTTACTTTCGATACAGAGCAAGTGTTACAAGCCACCAGTAAATCTATTTTAACGCTAGTACAGCAAGGTGCTTTTGTCATTGGTTTAGTCGGCATTATGTTTTATAACTCTTGGCAGTTATCTATAATATTTTTACTTATAATTCCTGTGGTTGCCGGCATTGTTACCTATGTTTCTAAACGCTTTCGTGCGGTAAGTAAAAGTATTCAAAATGCAATGGGCGAAGTTACCAGTACTGCAGAGCAAACTTTTAATGCTCATAAAGTCGTGTTGACGTTTGGTGGACAAACGCGAGAAAATGAACGCTTTGCAAAAATCAATAAACATAATCGGCAACAACGAATGAAAATGGTCGCAACACAAGCCATCAGTGTGCCTATTATTCAAATAATCGCATCGTTTGCTTTAGCTTTTGTTTTATATGTTGCCAATACCCCTGAAATGAAAGCAAGCATTTCTCCTGGTGTTTTTATCGGTATTATTTCTTACATGACCATGTTACTTAGACCTTTGAAATTACTTACGAATGTTAATAGTGAATTTCAAAAGGGTATGGCGGCGTGTAGCAGTATATTTTCAGTATTAGATCAAAAAGTAGAAAAAGATTTTGGCACAAAAGTAGTCAATAGAGTTCATGGAAAAATTGATTTTAAAAAAGTAAGTTTTTGTTATAAAAAAGAAAATTCAGATCAAGAAAATCAAAATGCGTTAACTGACTTTTCATTTAGTGCTATGCCGGGAGAAACCATTGCTTTTGTTGGTCGTTCAGGTAGTGGCAAGTCAACCATGACGTCATTATTACTACGTTTTTATAGTGTATCGCAAGGGGAAGTGTGCATTGATGATGAAAACATTGAACATTACAAATTAAACGATTTACGTAAGCAGTTTGCTTATGTTTCACAACAAGTAGTGTTATTTAACGACACGATTACTAACAATATTGCTTATGGTAATCCCAAGGCAAGTCAAGCTGAAATAGTCGCCGCTGCTAAAAGTGCTCATGTGTTAGAATTTACCAACAATTTTCCTGATGGATTAGAAACTCATGTTGGCGAAAATGGTAGTATGTTATCAGGAGGACAACGACAACGAATAGCTATTGCTCGTGCCTTATTATGTGATGCACCAATTTTAATTTTAGATGAAGCAACTAGCGCGTTAGATACTGAATCAGAACGTCATATTCAAGATGCATTGCATATATTGCAAAAAAACCGCACAAGTATTGTAATTGCTCATCGTTTATCAACGATAGAAAATGCCGATAAAATTATTGTACTAGAACAAGGTCAATTAGTTGAACAGGGTGATCATCATACATTGTTAGCGAAAGGTGGTGCTTATGCACAATTACATAGTTATCAATTTAGTCAACAATATTAATTGCTTTTTTAAGGAAAAAAATGCGCTTAATTGAACAAATATGGTTTAAAGATTCTAATCTTAATAAGGTATTAAGATTACTCGTCACCTTGTTATTGTTACCGTTAACCTTTTTGTTTTGGCTGCTTAGTATAGCCCGCATAAAGTGTTTTCAATGGGGAGTGTTTAAGCAAATACAGTTAGATGTTCCTGTGATTGTTGTCGGGAATATAAGTGTTGGTGGTAATGGTAAAACACCCGTGGTTTTGTGGCTTATTGAACAGTGTTTACAATTAGGTTTCAATGTTGGTGTTATTAGCCGAGGTTATGGTGGTAAGTCTGAACATTATCCGTTGATACTTGATAAAAACACTAGTACTGCTGAGGCTGGTGATGAGCCAGTAATGATTTACCAGCGAACCGGTATCGCGACCGTAGTAGGCCCTGATCGGATAGAAAGCGCTAAACAATTAATTAAACAAGGCTGTAATATTATTATTAGTGATGATGGTTTACAACACTATCGTTTAGCACGCAGTATTGAATTAGCCATTGTTGATGGCAAGCGAGGATTTGGCAATCGGTTATTAATACCTGCTGGTCCTTTGCGTGAAGGTTTGTGGCGTTTAAAAAAAGTTGATCACATCATTATTAATGGTGGTGATCTTGAGTTATCTACAAGTATTAAGCCTATACGGATGAGTTTAGTGGCAACTTATGTCGTTAATATCGCTTCAGGTAAACGTTTATGTTTAGATGAGTTTATACAATTACATCAAAAGGTAAATGCTATTGCTGGTATTGGCGCACCACAACGTTTTTTTGATACGCTAATGGCTAATAAAATAATGATTGCTCAGCATCAAGCTTTTGCTGATCATTACACATACAATAAGAATGATTTCAATGTTTTTACTAAGGAATTACCGTTATTGATGACCGAAAAAGATGCAGTAAAATGCCAAAGCTTTGCTAAAGATTATTGGTGGTATTTGGCTGTAGATGCGCAGTTTGAATATGAAAATACTGCACTTTTGTTAACACAAATAAGTGCATTGAAAAATATGAATAACAGAAAATAAAACACAAAAATAAAGAGAATAATTATGGCTTTTGATACAAAATTAATGGAAATTTTAGCGTGCCCAGTATGTAAAGGTAAGCTTGATTATGACAAAGAACAACAAGAATTGATCTGTAAATTTGATCGCCTTGCTTATAAAATTGATAATGATATTCCAGTTCTACTAGAAACTGAAGCACGTCGTATTAGTGTTGAAGATTAAACAGTATTTTGTAATTTATAGAAGATAGATTAATGATTAATTTCACTGTAGTTATACCTGCCCGTTTTGAATCATCTCGATTACCAGGGAAAGTACTTGCGGATATTAACGGTAAACCAATGATCCAATGGGTGGTTGAAAAAGCGCAATTAAGTGGTGCCAGTAAAGTGATTGTTGCTACAGATAATGAGCAAGTTGCCGCGGTTGTTGAAAGCTTTGGTGGTGAAGTCTGTAGAACACGTAGCAACC
>Ga0316202_10003128_pt1 | contig 10231 bp, 7 predicted proteins | sample 3monrhotite_MG_FD_204934 | JGI IMG/M metagenome (GOLD analysis project Ga0316202, IMG submission 204934) | Microbial mat bacterial communities from mineral coupon in-situ incubated in ocean water Damariscotta River, Maine, United States -... | ecosystem: Environmental > Aquatic > Marine >...
TCATAGTATTGTCCTTGCGCTCTGACACCTGCCAATTATAGGTTGAATGGTGAATCAGCGCAGATCAGTTTGGGCTGATGTTGTGTTTTTGACGGTCCGGATTTCGCATTGGAACGGCTTAGATCGAGTTTCAGGCAATAGTTCCCGCGTGATACCCAGAATCCACAACGCGTCACACATCTGGCGCTTGAGCATCCTCAAAAGCGCAATCTATGAACCAGTGCCTGCAAAGAATGGGTGTTTTCAGCCTAAATACGCTCACATTGACGTTGGTTTAGCAGGAGAATCATCCTCAGGCCAACTATGTACGTAGGTTCTAACCCTGAATATGGGGCTCTTGAGGTATTTAAAATGTTTAGCAAATTTTTAGACACAAAGCGCGGCGTGGGTACTGCTGTTGTCCTCATCGCGTCAACAATGATGATGTTTTCACCTGCGTCAAGCGCGGATTCCGGATTTTACCTGGGCGGCAGTGTTGGTCAGGCTGGTGTGGAAATCGAAGACACCAGCGGCATTCAACCGCTGTCGTTCGATGAAGACGACTTCGCCTGGAAAGCTTACGGCGGATACAGCTTCGAACTTCTTCCGGTCCTCAATCTTGCTATAGAGGGTGGCTACGTGAATCTTGGTGCCCCATCCGGCGATCTGCTGGGTATTCCGGCTGAGGTTGAGACCGATGGCTTTGACGTATTCGGTGTGCTCGGAGTTGATCTCGGCCCGCTGGGCATCTTTGCCAAGTACGGCATGATCTCCTGGGATGCGGATATCACGGTCGATGGTCTGTCCGAGGCCGATGACGGATCGGATCCAGCCTACGGTGTTGGCGCTTCGATTGGCCTTGGCTCAGTCGACATTCGCGCAGAGTACGAGGTGTTCGATATCGAGGATGCCGAAGACGTAAGTATGATTTCTGTAGGAATAGTCTGGACGTTCTAGGTCCAAGCGCCTGAAGCAGAGAAAAGAACTACCCGCCGTCTCGGAGTGGACATCGACGCCGAGACGGCGGTCCTACTTTCGCCATTTCTAAGCTCACCCCGACTGCCCGGGTTTGTCAGCTACCGCTCAGGCGAGTAAGCTCCGCCGCTGCGTATCGAATCAGCGATACTCACCATCCATTCCGTTTTCCAATCACTCATGACTGACCACAATTAGCGAGCCTGGATTGGCCTGCCAGCATTGTGCGTGTCCGCTCCTTGCCGCTCCCCTATTCAAGAGTCATCTCAACTATGTCCCTGTCGCTGTTCAAGAACGCCCGCATAGAAATTCTGTCCGGACTCACTGTCGCGCTAGCGCTGGTCCCCGAAGCCGTCGCCTTTGCGTTCGTCGCTGGAGTTCAGCCTCTGGTAGCGTTGTATGCCGCTTTCATCGTCGGGCTTGTGACCTCGGTATTTGGCGGGCGTCCAGGAATGATCTCCGGTGCAACAGGCGCACTGGCCGTCGTCATGGTCAGCCTGGTCGCAGAGCATGGGGTTAATTATCTCTTCGCCGCTGTTGTCCTCATGGGCGTTCTACAACTGGTCGCCGGGCTCTTTCGCCTCGGCAAATTTATTCGTATGGTCCCATATCCAGTAATGCTGGGATTCGTGAACGGCCTTGCTATCGTCATTTTTCTTGCGCAACTGGAACAGTTCAAAATTACCGACGCAAGCGGAGCTGTCGCCTGGATGGAGGGCAGTCAGCTCGGAACCATGCTCGGGATTGTTGCGCTAACGATGGCTGTCATATTTCTATTGCCCAAAATTACCACGAAATTCCCAGCCCCTCTGGCGGGAATAGGCATCGCCACCGGGCTTGTACTATTCGTCGGTATTGATACGCGTTCGGTCGGCGATCTGGCCACGATTTCCGGCGGCTTGCCACAGTTCAATATGCCGGCCGTGCCATTCAATCTTGAAACCCTCTACATTGTATTTCCCTACTCGATCATTCTCGCCGGGATCGGACTGATCGAATCACTGCTGACGCTAACTCTCATCGATGAAATGACAGAAACACGTGGTCGAAACAGTCAGGAGTGCATAGCGCAGGGCGCAGCGAATATCGCCACTGGATTCTTCGGTGGTATGGGTGGTTGTGCGATGATCGGCCAAAGCATGATCAATATTCGATCGGGGGGGCGGGGCCGCCTGGCGGGAATAGCCGCGTCACTGTTTCTGCTCTCATTTATTCTGCTAGCCTCAGGCTGGATCGAAATGATCCCTCTCGCGGCACTGGTCGGCGTAATGTTTGTGGTGGTGATCGGGACCTTTGAATGGTCCTCAATCCGCATAATGCACAAGATCCCCAGAGCTGATGCTTTCATCCTTGTGCTGGTTTCCGGCGTCACAGTAGCATCGGACCTCGCTATCGCCGTTATCGTCGGCGTGATCGTTTCTGCGCTGGTTTTCGCGTGGGAGAGCGCCAACAATATTTACGTCGAAGTGACGTCAGAGTCCGACAAAGAAAAAACCTATGTCTTACACGGACAGCTCTTTTTCGGGTCTATCAGTGGATTCAAGGATCTTTTTCACCCGCGTGAAGATCCGGAAGATGTCGTAATCGATTTCCACCGCTCACGCGTGTGGGATCACTCTGCGCTGGAGGCAATCGATGTACTGGCAGAAAGATACTTGCGCAACGGTACGCGCTTGCACGTCAGAGGTCTTAGCGTTGACTGTAAGGATTTGCTCTACAAGGCCGGAAACATGGTCGAAACTGATGTTAACGGCGATCCGCATTATCGCGTGGTCGTGGATTACAAACAGCATCCGCCAGTGGCTGAAACCTAGATTAAGCGATGTGCTGCTGCAGCTTTCTGTGACAACGCACTTGGGTTTCTATAGGTAGGGCGCCGCCACATCCGCCTGGCTTGTGCTTGGCTTAGAGATAGGTCGTGCCGCAAAACTCAGCGAGGCTCGTTGAGTTGAAAAATCGGTGGGCGTCCGAGGCGGAAAGCCGGGCGAGTTCTGATGGAGGGCGATTGCAGTGATCGGCAACCTCGTGCACAAAGTGCGACTGATCGGCATAGCCACAACGGGCGATGATGTCCTGGACGTGCTCGCCTAGTCGAATACACATGATGGCCTTTTGCGCCCGCAGGACTCGCGACATCTGTTTAGGCGATGCGCCAACGTTACGCGTAAAGCGACGAGTGAACTGGCGGCGTCCGAGGTCGAATTGCTTCGCGATGTCATTAACGCGCCCGCGTCCCCAGCCATCATTCATGCTATTAATTGACGCTATCGACAAGCTGTCTAACCGGGCTTCGGTCAGCCGGGACGCGACGAACGCATCAGCAATTCGAGCGCGTGCGGGTTGACCATTCGCCTCAGAAAGTTGCTCCAGAAGGCGCCGCAATACCCGCCGCTCCCAGAGCAGTTCGAGGTCGACAAGTTGATTGTTGATACTCGCGAGAGCGTCGCCAAACAACGCGTAGGCTCCCCACGGCGTGAAGCGCACAATCGCGATGCCCGTGCTGCCGGTCGCATTCAGTACGATCGGTTTTTTCTGTTGGCCGACGACATGACACATCGCCATCAGTGCAGATTCTCCACTGCTATGCTGTACGTATGGATCGCCGTAGTGAAAAATTAGTTCGACGCGACCGGTCGGTACAACCGTGGTCGGCGCGCTACCCGGGGCGGGGCCGCATTCCTGGATCCAGATTACGTCAACAATGCCGGACAATGCGGCTGACGGCGCAAATCGCCGATAGGAGGGCATCTGTGATGTCTCATTCATACAATACAGCCTTTACTGCACAGGCCAGACTTCTAACCAGGCTTTCAGCGAACCGCAGCGAGCAGGCCTCGATGCGCACGGGGGAACAATGAAAAGATTCTTTGTCTTATTGACCGCATTTCTTGTGGTGGGTTCATCCGCAGCGGAGGAGAGCGGGCCATTTCACTTTGAATTCGAAGAGTTGGCCGACGGCGTGTGGGTCGGAGTGCGCCCCGACAGCTCTCGCTCACCGGTAATGGGCAACGCAACGTTCGTCATCAGCGATGTGGGTGTGGTGGTGTTTGATGGCGGCGGCATGTCGGCCATGTCAGACCAGTTAATCGAGAAGATACGATCACTGACTGATTTGCCAGTGACGCACGTCGTCATCAGCCATTGGCACGGCGACCATAATTTCGGCATTCATCGATTTGCGGAAGAGTATCCGGGCGTGGATATCGTGGCGCATGAATTTACGCGTGACGTGATCAATAGCACGCGCATCAGCTACATTGACAGGCAGCGCAATCTGAAGGAGGACATTCTGCCAAGGTTTGAGGCGATAGTGAAAGAACGCGCCATGCCGGACGGAAGGGCTCTCAATGACTATGAAGTTGCGACGTATCAGCGTCTGATCGACGACGCGGACATCCTCGAAGAAGAAGCGAGGCGCGCAAGAGTCACTCCGCCCAATGTCGTGTTCGCGGCCAACTACAAGATTCAGTCGGGTGAGCGAACCATCGAGCTGAAGTTCCTCGGCCACGGCAATACCGCTGGCGATATCGTCATGTGGCTGCCGGACGAGCGCATTGTTGCAGCGGGGGATATTGTTGTACTGCCATCACCCTATGCCTTCAATATGCCGCCACGACCATGGGCACAGACCTTGCGGCGCCTGAAGGAGATGGACTACACCTTGCTGGTGCCTGGTCACGGAGATGTGCAGTCCGATACGGTGTATCTCGACTTGCTGATTCGGTCTGCCGAGAGCATTGCCGATCAACGCGATGAGCTGATTGCCGATGGCGTCGCGACAGAAGATATTGTGGCTCTGCTGGACTTCAGTGAACTCGAGCGACAGTTTACCGGCGGTGACGAGTACTTGAGAGTTTCCTACAACGAGTGGTTTGAACAGCCGTTCCGGGCGGCGGCTGTCAAAGCGTTGGGAGATGGCCCCATGGTAGATATCGAACCCCCGCTGCTAGTGCCATTCAATGACGAAAGCTGGGAGATCACTGCGGCTGAATATGAACATGTCGATTACCTTGGGCAACAAGCCCTGCGAATCAAGGGCGGTTCAGCGCTGCTTCCCGAGCTCGATATTGCAAACGGGATGGTTGAGTTCGACATGGCTGTGTCAGAAGTTCGAGGTTTTGCCGGCCTGCTGTTTCGAGTGCAAGACAAGGCCAACCTGGAAAATTTCTACATACGTCCGCACCAGTCGGGCAACCCGGATGCCAATCAGTACCAGCCCATATTCAACGGTGCTACTGCATGGCAGCTCTATCATGGTGAGGCGTATGCTGCTCCGGTCAAGTACGCGTTCGATGAGTGGATGTCCGTGAAGGTGATCTTTGCGGGTTCCAAAGCAGAGGTGTACATCGATTCGGACGAACCAGTGCTACGGATAGGCGATCTTCGGCGCACGGACAGAGATGGTGCACTCGGTTTGAACGCAGCTAATTTCTCCCCCGTGCACTACGCCAATTTTCGCTACACAAAACTTTCCGAGGTTTATGAATTGCCGTGGCCTGTAGAAGAACAAACCGTTGTCGCGGGTACCGTGTTGGCCTGGGAGGTTTCCGATGCCTTCGATGGTAATTCGCTAGTCGGAATGGCGCGATTGGATACGGCAAAAATGGGCGATCGAAGCTGGACACCGCTTGCCGCGGAAGCAACAGGAATTACCAATCTTGCACAGGCGGCATTGCTAGGCGAGGGCAGCGATACGGTATTTGCCTGTACTGCGGTCTCGGCCGAGCAGGCCGGGATCAAACAGTTAAGATTTGGCTACAGCGATTCAGCCGTGGTGTTCGTCAATGGCCAGCGTGTCTACAGCGGCGATAACACGTACCTGTCGCGCGACTACCGTTACCTCGGCACCATCGGCCTGTTCGACACCGTGCCGATGACACTTAATGCAGGAGAGAACAAAGTCTGTATTGCTGTTACCGAGGGGTTCGGAGGCTGGGGGATCATGGCTCGAGTCGAGAGCTTGTAGAGTTCGAGTAATTTCGTTGCTGACCAAAACGCCTAGGACCAACTACTCTGCCATTACCCTTTCAAGCACGTCCGGGTCGCGCCAGCGTCCACTTCTGAGGCGCCATGCATAAACGAGAGCTATCGCGAAAATCAGAGCGACGAAGGCGATCCACGACACCTTCGGGCTGAACTTGAAGACGCGAATGATGAGGAATTGGGCGAGGAGCATTGCCCAGTGCAGCGACACCGAAGCGACCATCAGCCAGCGAGTGTCCCCGGCACCGCGCAGGATACCGCCCGATACGAGTACAATCGCGTCGGCCATCACGTAGCTCGAAAGGCCTATCATCATGAAAGCAGATATTTCCCGGATGGCAGTAAAGTCCCCGCTCGGTGGAGCAAAGACATCGACGAGCGGAAATCGAAAGGTGCTGTAGATGACCGCAAGCAACGCGCTGTAGGCAAGACCAAGGACGAACGCGGCCGTCATGACTTCGTCGACACGCGCCATGTCTCGCGCACCAACGAAGCGTCCGATCATGCTGATGACACCGATACTAAGGCCGATCATGGGAACGAAAGAGAGAATGTCCCAGTTGAATACGACGGCGGCCGCGGCGCTTTCGGCAACGCCGTAGGATTGAAACATGAGCAAGAACAGATTGAATGCCGCCACGTTGAGAAACAGCTCAAGCCCGGATGGAAATCCTAGTCGCCAGAAACGCTTCAGAATCCTGACGTCGAGCGAGAACGAGCGAAGCACAGCGAATTTCTCGCGGTGTTCTTTGGCAAAGTAGAACGCGACAAACAGGAGGAAGGCCACCAACGTCGCAGCGACAGTTGAAATGGCGGCACCAACAATGCCCAGCGCCGGAAAACCCAGCTTTCCGAACACCATTGCATAGCAAAGCGGTATGTTGACGATGAGGCCGAATATGTCGCAGATCATGACCACGTGGGTTCGACCAATGCCTGCGAAATAAGACGAAATGCAGGTTTTCGCCAGTGTAATCAACACGCCGGACATCAGGATCAAGTAGTAGGTGCGCTCCAGCTCGACCTGCGCCGGTGCGTGCCCCATCGTCTCGAAAATTCCGGCGACCAAAAAGGTAATCAGCGTTAGAAAGGGCGCGCTCATCACGGTCATGATCATGCCCTGGGTGACGACTTTCGGGCATTTCTCCGCCTCGCCGGCACCAAGATATTGCGCGGCCATCGCGTTCCCGTATGTCAGCAGCCCGACGAAGAAACAAAACGAGAAGAACGATGCTACGCCGCCGCCCAGGGCGGCCGCCATGTGCGCGGGGTCGATCTGCGAAAGGAAGTAGCGGTCGGTAAAGATCATCACCGCAAAGGCACCCTGCGATACCACCATGGGCAGGGCAAGCCTGAGAAGCTCGACCGTCGTTTTTCGATTGAAGTTACGGCGTATTGATAGCATTCGTGCAGTTCGCCCTGTATTTCCTAACGAGCATTCAGGTCCAAATCTAACATCAGATCCCTCGCTCTCTCTCTGGCGCGGCGCAAGAATACGAGGCCGAACAGGTAGCCTCCGATACCGCCGGTCACATGTGCCATGACGTTGACCACCCCGTGATTGTCGTTCGCAAACAAGCGATAGAGATCGCCACCGACGTACCAGAGTGTCAGTGCCCAGGCAGGAATCGCTATTGATCCGAACAACACAATAAACCAGTAGTAGCATCGCACTTTGCCGCGAGGCAGCAAAGCGGTGAACAGCCCCATCATGCCCATAACGACGCCGGACAACCCGAGCGTCCAGTAGTGGTCACCTGTTGCGTAGGCAGACACCGAGCTGAATATGCCCGTTACCCACGATATAGCGATGATAGATGCCGCAAACATGAACGGCCCTGCCAACGCCTCGACCGTCGCCGCGAATGCTACGAAGAAAAACAGGTTGAAGATGATGTGCGCCCAGTCGCCATGTGCGAAGGTGGAGCTAATCATCGCTAACGGATCCCATGTGTCCGTGTAATACGCGAAAGCATGGTCGGGATTCGCCGGCACAACGGCATCAAAAGCTCGCCACTCGGATTCGAGCATCTGCTGGACGTACAACTTCGAATCCTCACGATTAAAGCCGGCGAGCGGCCGGAGTCCTTCAACAATCTCCTCAATGATTTCTTCGCCGTTGCCCTCCGTTGTGACCGTGTACATTAACTGGGCGCAGTGCTGGAAGTTGTGTAGCTCGGCGATGCGCTCGAAGACCATTTGCTTGATGTGGCTGCGATCCTGCTCGCAGTAGCGTTCAATGGCATGATTGAAGTCATTCCAATCGCTTTGTTGTTTGAGAAATATGCCCACGCAGATAAGACAAACCAGTGCTGTCAGAACGGGCCAGCGAGGCAGCGCGAAATCGGCTTTGATCGGGAGGAAGAACACTGAACTAGAGTTCGATCACGGCTTTATTCATGGGAACACCTTCCATTCTCGTTGGCAGCGACACTGGCATATTCAGATTAGTCGATGCAGCGCATCAACCAGTTGTGCCATATGATCCGGTGGCGTGAAAACTTGCGGGGTGACGCGAATACAATAGCCGCTCGAGAGGCCTTTGCGGACGACGGTGAAGATTCCAAACTTTCGCTCCAGTCGCTGCTGCAATGCGGTCACATCTTCTGCACTGTGCTTGCCCTTCAGCCTGAAGGATCCCATGCCGGTCCATGATTCTTCATCGAGGCCGCCTAGAAGTTCAATGTGAGACATCGACTCGGCCTCAATCGTCCATAGCTGCCGCAGGTATCGCAAGCGGGCTTCCTTGTTTGCTGCACCGACGGCCTCGTGAAAGTCGAGCGCGTGTGGAATCGCAAGAACAGCGGCAAAATTCGAGGTGCCAACGTGCACGCGTGTCGACACCGATGCATTCTCGGGATCGCTATCGCCGGGATAGGGTGCGATTTTTTGAAGGCTACCCCGTCGCATATACAGCGCACCGACGCCCACCGGCGCGCCAATCCACTTGTGCAGATTGAAACCGGCCCAGTCAACATCTAACGATGGCAACTGGTAGTTGAGTAATCCCCAGGACTGCGCGGAGTCGCAAATAATATCGATGCCACGCTTTCGCGCCTCAGCGGCAATGCGCGCGATCGGAATGACAAGGCCGTGCTGATTGCTCACGTGCGTAAGCAGCATGAGTTTCAAATCGGGGTTATCGTCGAAGACGTCACGATACAACGCAAAAAGCTGATCCTGGTTTGCTCGCGGCGGAATGGTGAGTTCGATCCGATGCGCTCCCCGAGCATCTCCCAGCCACTGCATCGCCGTTTTGAAGTGAGGGTAGTCGAGATCGGCATAGAGCACCGCATGAGCGGACGAAAGGCCGCGATACTGTCGGATCAAGTTATGAATCGACTCCGTGGCATTGCGAGTCAATACGATCTCGTCGTCGTGTACTCCGAGCGCGCGGGCTACCCGGCGTACGGCGGCCATCTCATCTGCTGCGTAATCTTTTCTGGCATAGAAAGAATTCTGGGCATTTACCCTGCGCGTAGCGGCGATGTAGGCATCCTGAACCGGGTGAGCCATCTTGCCCCAATAGCCGTGTTCAAGGTTGATGATGCCTTCGGTACGATCGTAATTCGTCGCCACTTCGGTCCAGAAAGCCTCGTCTCGAGCGAGCGCTGAGGGGTCTTTATCTGTGGGTGGGGTTGGCAGGCCTGCCTGTGCGGTTCTGCCCGTTAGTGGCAAACCGACGACTGCGCTGGCAGCGATGGCCCCAAGGCACTTGCGTCGCCCGGAATTTACTTTTTCTGATACCAAGATTTCGTACCGAAACGGGTCAGACTACGAAGTATGCACTAAAAAGTGACGACCAAGCCCGCATAGAGATTTCGAGTGGGCGCAGGCTCGTAGAAGCGATTGCCGAAGGCATTGATTCGAATATTGTTGTTGTAGCTTTCATCGAACAGGTTATTGACACCGGCATAGACTCGGACCTGCAATTTATTGCTTTCAAAGTCCATGCTGGCGCGAAGGTTGGTGACAAAATAACTCTCAACATTGACTGAATTGTCATTGTTGGCGAATAGATCGCCCGAGTACGTTGTCTCGAGTACACCTGAAAACCCATTGTCAGTAGCGTAGTTTAATCCGAAGTAACCGAATTTCGCGGGTAGCCCCGGCAGCTGATTACCACTGAAATCATTGCCGTTGTCGTCAACGAAGTCATCAAACGTGAAGTCTGACCAAGTGTAGGACGCATCAATACCAAGGCCACTTTCGTGTCGCCAGCGGAGCGCGGTCTCGACACCCGTTCGATCAGAGGCGCCGGCGTTCGAGTAAAAAGTTCTTCCAGGAAACTCCT
>Ga0316202_10003130_pt1 | contig 10230 bp, 5 predicted proteins | sample 3monrhotite_MG_FD_204934 | JGI IMG/M metagenome (GOLD analysis project Ga0316202, IMG submission 204934) | Microbial mat bacterial communities from mineral coupon in-situ incubated in ocean water Damariscotta River, Maine, United States -... | ecosystem: Environmental > Aquatic > Marine >...
GTACAGTTTGGTAAGTCAGAGGAGCAATATAACGACCAACAAGAGAAATAATGGCATACATATCACAATACGAATACTACGAGAATAATGGGAATGCACCTGAGAATGCTAATTGGGGTTCCTATCAGTACGTTAGCCTATACGATATAGTAAACAACTATATGCTTATGTATACGGGTAACCACTCAATGATTAACAACGAGGAGAGATACAAGGTCTTGTTCCACGCTAAGCGTGGGATACAGGAGCTGAACTACGATGCGTTCAAGGAGATAAAGGTTTTAGAGTTGGACGTGTGTGACAACCTAAGGTTTGTTCTTCCTCCTGACTTTGTGAATTGGGTTCGTATATCACTATATAAGGATGGTATACTGAGGCCAATGACTGAGAACATTCAGGTTAACAGTGCAGATGCATACCTACAGGACAATAACTGTAAGATTCTTTTTGACCAAGACGGAAACATATTGAAGCCTGAGTATTCAGGATTGGATGTAGATAGGATTACAGGTACACAGAAGAGTATCTATCTAAACGAGGCTAGTCAGTTTAATGGTATGTTGGGATACAACTACGATGGCTATTGGTACTTTGACTACGGTATAGGAGCGTTCTACGGGCTTAACACAGAGACTGCTAATGCTAACCCTACCTTTAGGATAGATAAGCGTGCAGGCGTAATAAATTTTGACTCATCAATGTCTGACGAGAAGTGCATACTTGAGTATGTGTCCGATGGTATGGAGAATGGTGACGATAGTTTGATACAGGTGAACAAGCTTTTTGAGGATTATATATATGCGTACATAACATATGCACTACAGAACTCTAAGTATGGTGTTCAGGAGTATGCAATAAATAGAGCTAGAAGAAACAAGACAGCACTATTGCGTAACGCAAAGATTAGAATGAGTAATATTCATCCCGGTAGGTTACTACAGAACCTAAGAGGGCGGGACAAATGGATGAAGTAAATGGCGAATTTAAAGAGACACTTTATATCAGGCAAGATGAACAAGTCTGTGGACGAAAGACTTGTGCCTAACGGTGAGTATGTTGATGCATTGAATGTAAGGCTTGGTTCTACTGAGGCATCAGAGATAGGCTCCGTTGAGAACTCAAAGGGTAACACTAAGGTTACATCATTGGAGTACAACGGTACAGCGTTAAGTAACAATGCAAAGTGTATAGGTACTCTTGACGATAGTGCCAACGAGACATTGTATTGGCTTGTTCACGACCCATCATTCAGTGTTGGAGCTACAGGTAAGCTTGACCTTATAGTGTCAATAGACCTAAAGGTAGACGCATTGATATACCACGTTATTAGTATTGACGATGGTGGCAATACAGATACGACATTAAACTTTAATCCAACATATCTAGTTACAGGGATTGACTTGGTGGAGGACCAACTGTTCTTTACCGATGACTTCAATCCACCTAGGGTTATCAACGTTAAAAGAAACTACGAGAATCCTGATGCAAACGTAGACCAATTTACTGCTGAGGAACTTCTTGTAATTAAGAAGCCACCTGTAGAGGCACCGACATTTACATTGAACCTTACTCCGGGGGAGGAGGACTATCTAGGGGAGCGATTCATATGCTTTGGATACAGGTATAAGTATGCAGACAGCCAATACTCAGCGACCTCACAGTTCTCTGAGCCTGCATTCGCACCAAAGCCTTTTCAGTTTTCTGCAGAATCATTCCTTAATGAGGGTATGGTTAACTCAAAGAATCAGGCTATTATAACATACAACTCAGGTGGTCCACTTGTGGTTGGTGTTGACCTACTGTTCAAGGAGTCAGGAAACAGTATCATAAAGGTGATACAGAAGATTGACAAACAACAGGAGGGTCTTGCAGATAACACTGACTACACCTTTACATTTAATAGTAATAAGATATTCACAGTCTTACCTGACTCACAGCTACTACGATTGTTTGATAACGTACCACGCTTTGCTCAGGCACAGACAGTTATGGGTAATAGGTTGGTGTATGGTAACTACGTTGATGGATATGACCTAAAGGACAGGAACGGAAGCTTAACAAGATTAGAGTATATAGCAGACCTGTCATCTAGTGAGATTAGTATAGAGTCATTGACTACATCTTTGTCAGACTTTACATTTACAATTGATGGAAACCAAACTGTAGATGATAGCAAGTTAACAATTGATTTTGCAGCTTCAGAACTAACAGCGGGAAGTGAGATATCTATTAATTTTTTTTTAACACATCACTCATTTTCCAATACAGCCTCCCCTACAGATGTTCCTGTTGAGAATTCAGGAACAACACTTGTTACTTTTAGTTATGTTCTTCCATCTACATTTGCTACAATACACGACTTAGCAACAAGCACTGATTTTATAAATAAGATTGGTACTGCTTTAAATATAAAACCTGTATACGATGCAGTAAATCCTACATCGTGTAGCGGAATAACACTTACTGATAACTATAACTGTGTGATTACACCTGTTCTTGATTCAAGCACTACACCTACGTGGACAAAGTTTGCATCAGGTCAGAGTGCTGATGGTCAGCCTATATTGATAGGTTCTTCAGTTGGTAGTGACAACCTTGAGCTTACTATGCTTGCAATGCGTAGGGTTGATGATGTCACCACACCAACACTTAATGCCTATGAGTATTTTTCTATGTCTGAGGTTACAGTAACAATAGCATCATCACCATCATCATTAAGCCTTCATAGTAATAGGAACTATGAGGTGGGTATTATATATATGGATGAGTTCAATAGGTCAACCACAGCATTGGTTAGTGAATTTAATAGTGTTAATATCCCTTGTGGTAATGCTCATCTTCAGAATAAGATTCAGGTAACGATACCACCACAGCAGTTGGCACCATCGTTTGCGACAAGATATAAGTTTTGTTTAAAGCCTGATAGAGAGGGATATGAGACTATATACTCAAACATATATTTCTTTGACCAACTGACATCAAACACTTTCTTTCTTTTAGAGGGTGAGAACGCTCAGAAGGTTGAGGAAGGTTCAAGACTTATTGTAAAGCGTGATTCAAATGGATTTATGTCTGACTGTAGGTATGCTACCGTACTTGAGAAAAAAGCACAGGCAGAAGACTTTATTGATGTGACAGATGTAACAGTTCCTGCAGGAACATATATGAAGATACTTGCAAATGATTTTGCGGCAGATATAGGTGATGATGATATTATTAGCCCGGGTACAAAAACCACTATAGAGAACAATGTAGGTGGTGTACCTACTCAGGTTTACAATGGATTAAGCGGTGGTACAGGGTTTTCACCGGGTGGTCCCACCTTACCTCCTTATGGATTAACAATACCTCAAGGGTCAATAATAAGGGCAAACATAGAAACAAGAAGAAAAGGAGGTTTTGGTTTGAACAATCCTACAACATCCATTACAACAATTAACGTAGAATTTCGTTCTCCTGCTGATTACACAGATATAATAGAGTGGTTTGATGATAACGATATTGCTCAGGTATTTATAAACGAACAGGTTGAAGAAGGAGTTTCTACAGGTCTCACTAGGCGTAACTCTCCTAGTTTTCCTCCCTTCTTAGGATACGCTACTTCTTCTGCTAATAATTATGGGATGGACATAGGCTTCGGTAAGCCTGACAATTCTTATACGTGGTATAAAGATATTTCAGGAGGTACAACTGATGGCGAGATTAGATTTGTTTTAAATGGGCCAAAAGCATTCGGTAACTCAGCAAACGGTAGGTCTAAAGTAATTGTTCAATGGGAAATAATTAGAGCTGAGAATGTAATAACATTTGAGACCGAACCTAGTGATGCACTACCTGATGTATGGTTTGAGGGTGCTGACTCATATGCTATTGACCAAGCGACAGGATTCCATACAGGGAATGTGCAGACACAGACAGGCTCATTGCCTGCGATTGTTGACACTGACTTTGGGAACTGCTACGCATATGGTAATGGCGTAGAGAGCTACCGCATCCGTGACTCAATAAAAGGCAAGGCATTTAGTCTAGGTGAGAGAGCGTTCTCTACATCTGCTGAGGACTATCAGGAGGCTGATAGGTTTGCAGCACTCACATACAGTGGTGTGTTTAACACTGAGACAAATGTCAATAACCTAAATGAGTTTAATCTTGGCCTACTAAACTTCAAGAACCTTGAGGAGGTGTTCGGTCCAATACAGATTCTATCAGGAAGGGAGACAGATATACTCACACTACAGGAGGATAAGATATCATATGTGCTTGCAGGTAAGAACCTTCTATCTGACGCTGCAGCAGGAAGTGCAATCACGTCAGTACCTGAGGTACTAGGAACACAGATAGCAAGGGTTGAGGAGTATGGAATCAGTCAGAACCCTGAGAGCTTTGTGCAGTATGGCTTCAATAAGTTCTTCACAGACGCTAAGCGTGGGGTATTACTACAGCTACGAGGCTCAGGACAAGGAGAGCAGCTTACCGTAATATCAGAGATTGGTATGCGTTCTTGGTTTAGAGACCTATTCATCGGTAGTCCTAACACACAGAAGCTTGGAGCCTTTGACCCATATATGAATGAGTATGTGCTTAGCTCTAACACTACACCACTTCCTGCAGAGGAGGTCGTATATAACTGTGGTGTTACAAGGACTGTTACCGTGACTGAACAGGAGGCATTGACATTTGCTGTTGACTTCGGTCAGAGCGTTGGAGGATGTGAGATTACATATAACGTAACGTCACTAACTGCAGGAGCGTCTGTTAGTATAGCTGAGTCATATACAGGCTCATCAGTAACAGCAACCGCAGAGGGTGTTGGAACTCCGTTGTTGTTTACAAAGAGCACGCCTCTACCAACTGAGGGTAATGTAACCATAACAGCGATACCTGCGACACCGGGAGGTAAAGCAACCGCAACGGTTGAGCTTACTGTTGGTTGCCCATCAGGAGATGAGTTAACAATAATTAACGTATGTATCACTGACCCTGCAGACGCAGGTAAGTTTATTCACAATCAATATAGATGGGTAAATGGTACGTACACATCGCCACTACATTCTAAGCAGATTGCCTTTAGGACATTAGGTTCAGCTACAGGACCATTTGTAATCGCTGATTACAGTACAATTGAATCATTCCAAGGAGGAGGAGTTATACCCGCAGACGGCGCAGCGGTTAGTGTTATCAGTAATGCGATACCGCCTAGCGATGACTATAAGTTCCCTGCTACAGGAAACAGATTGATGTACCTAAGAAGCAGTACACTGTACCCTAACACTGTACTTGGTATCAATAGCTTATTGGCAGCGGCTACTGACATCACACCATCACCGATAGTATTACCTGAGGTGACAGGAACATTTGTAATGCCTAGCGGAAGCAGTGGTGACTACCTATATATTATTCACGATTATTATTCATAAGAGATGGCAGGATTGACAGGAAACTATACGCTTACATACAGTGAATCTACGAAGGGATTTCCATCGTTCTATTCATACTTCCCTGATATGATGATAGGTATGAATAACTACCTATACTCATTCAAGGGTGGTGACCTATATCGTCACAATACAAATGAGACTAGGAACAACTACTATGGTGTGCAGTACAACTCCACCATAACGAGTGTAATAAATGAGCAGCCATTAGAGAACAAGATATTCAAGACCATTATGCTTGAGTCAGACTCAGCGTGGTCAGGGACATTTATCTCAGACCAACAGACCACAGGGACAATCAGTGCAGATTGGTTTGTTCAGAAGGAGGGGGCTTGGTTTGCATTTATGCGAAACACAGGAGCGACACCTGCGGGAGCAGACGAGTATCCACTTCGTTCGTTGAATGGTATTAGCTCTTCAACAAGCGTAAACTCAGCGTCACCTACAGCGGTAGAGGTAAACTTCAATGTCAACACATCTATCGGTAGTATCCTGAGTGTTGGTGATACGCTATACTTTATTCCGTCACCTGTCGGTGCAAACTCAACACCTACTCGTTGTGGTAGGGTTACAGCAATAAACATTGACCTGCCTGCGGGAGTAAATCAAATTGTTGTAGACACTCAACCTCCCCTTGAACCTGTTGGAGCGATACCTCCGGGACAGACAGACTATTTTATGTTTATAAAGAATCAGATTGCTGAGTCACACGGGATATTAGGGCACTATTGTGAGTTCAAACTTACCAACACAGACACCACTGCCACTGAGCTTTTTGCAGTGGAGACAGAGATGATGAAATCTTTCCCTTAAATTTATTATCTTTGTAGGTAAATAAATATCTATGCCCGTATTAGCAGCGATTGGTCTAGCGACCACAGCGATATCAGCAGGTGCATCATTTGCACAGGCAAACAAACAGAAGAAGATGATGCAGGAAGCCAATGCCGAGGCGGCAAAGGCTATGAAGGAGGCTCGTAAGAGGCTCGATGTAAATGTATATGACGCACTAACAATCAGTGACACCCCATACGAGAGACAGCGTGAGATGTTTAACGCACAGACGCAGCAGATGATGACAGGCTTTCAAGAGCTTGGTGTCCAAGGTATGCGTGGTGCAGCAGCAGCTCTAGCATTAGGCTCTAAGCAGCAGCAAGATATAAGAGACGCTAAGACTCAAAGACTTGAGGCTGTTGAGAAGCTACAGCTAGATGAGCAGGGAAGGCTTCAAGACCTAGGTATGCAGCTTAATCTTCAAGAGGTTGAGGGAGCACAGCAGGCAGCATTGGATGCACAGCAGGCTCGTAATGCTGCCATACAACAAGGAATATCAGGTATAGCTAGTGTTGGTGAGCAGATGCTTTCTGTTAATCCTGTTACAGGAGAGGCTTTCTTTGAGCTATATGGAAAGAATAAGAAAGGAAAGGTAGCACCAAAAACAACACCCTCTACACAGGAGATGATAACTCTAGATAATACCAATGTTGTTCAGCAGTCAGGAGGTGTACCTGTTATGGGTTTAACTGATAATCAAAACGATTTAGGTTCTTTGTTTGGACCTGATACAGGAGGATTGTTTACAACGCCAATAATACAACAACCTCAAAACCCTTAATGAATAATGGCAACATACTACGGATATAAGGAGAGAAGTGCTGAGGACCAAATTGATTGGTCTGCGGTTGGCTCGTCAATGTCAAAGATGCTCATTGAGCAGCAACAGAAACGTGACCAACTAAAGGCAGATATTGATAAGGCTTCAGTTGAGTTTGGAGAGACACTGTCTGACGCACCTCAGGGTGAGCATAAGGGTATGTCTGAATACTCACTTAACTATGCCTCTAACGCCCAAGACTTTCAGTTGATGCAGCTACGACTTCTGAAGGCGGGAAAGCTTAGCTTGAGAGACTACCTAACAGGTAGAGAGAATCTAAAGAATGGAACCTCACAGGTATTTGATGTGATGTCAAAGTATCAGGAGAAGTATGGTGAGTATGCTGAGAGAGCAAAGACAGGCGTATCAGGGATGTATGAGGGATTCCTACTTGGAGAGGTTGAAGGTTTTGGAAACCTAACATCTACGATGCCATATATAAATCCTACCACAGGAAAGGTTAGTATAGGTAAGAAGGTTCCCAAGGACCCAAGCAAGCCATACGACCCTGTAACAAATCCATACACAGTTAAGATGAGTGATAACCCATCAGACTTTAGAACCGTTCAAGAGCTAAACTTTGCATTGAGCACTCAGGTAGATAGTTTTGATTCAAGCGGTGCTGTTGATAGGATTGTTGATAACTTCGCAAAGAAGTTTGAGACACTAAAAAGGAGTGGTAGCTCATCCACAAAGATTGATGACGTTCGTAATATGCCTGACTTTAAGAAGTCGTTGAACGATATGATTATTGCTGAGTTTGAGAGCAACCCATTGAATGCATTGAGTGCGTTGGGAGACTTTATTAAGTATGGTCCTGACGGTCAGCTTCTAAAGCTTACAAGAAACCCTGCAGAACAAAATGACCACACACTACTTTTGGTTCCAAACCCTGAGCAGCCTGAGGGTGGTATAGCAATGCCTGACTTTACTTCAGACTCAGGGAAGAAGTTGCTTGAGCATATGCGTGAGAAGATTGCAGAGAGTGTAGACGCAGGACTAAATAGAACGATTCAGTATCAGAGAGGGTTTCAGCCAAGCCAAACAGATAAGAATGCTTATAGAGAAAGCTTAAGCGATTCTAATAAAGCAAACCTATTAGCAGAACTATATAGTGGAGATAAGGGAAGGGTTGAGGCTGCTCTTACAAACTTAAGAGGACAGCAGACACCAAGGGGTACAATCACAAGTATAAGCAGAAGCAATACAGGTGTAGAGATTGTGTATGATTACAAAAATCCTGTATCCTTTGAGTTTGGAGACCAAAACATTGTTGACTTCGTGAGTGGTATATCATCAGAGTTTGGTATTAAAGACTACAAGAAGGCTCTTAGGGGTGCTAACATATCTAAGGGGGCTACAAGAAGTGACATCAAAGACACACTGACTAGAGAGAGAGGTCCTAGTGAGCAGGCTAAGGGTAAAGACGCTTGGCAGAGGGTAACAACTATTATGAACGACAGGATTAGTAATAACAAAGTAAACTTCCCTGAGCTAAAAAGTCTGATATCAGGTTTTGGAATGACAGTTGAGCTACAAGATAATGGCAGCTATACACTATATAGCTTAAATGACAAGGTAGGAGAAAACCTTAGAAGCTCCAAAGCTATTTGGGAAGCTGCTCAAGCTAATGTTGGAGCAGAAAACTTCGAGCGTCAGGCTCAAACATCGGTGAAAAAAACAGGAGAATTAGATTAGTAAATAAATAAATACAATGGACGAATTAGAAAAGTTGTTTAACGTACTAAGTAGAGACGGGTACTATACTAAATCCTTTGAAGAGTTTCAGACACAATACAATGACCCCACATATAGGGATAAGTTATTTAGTGTTGTCACTCGTGATGGGTTGTTTACTAAGACTAGAGAGGAGTTTGATGCACAGTATGCACCATCAGGTGTTGAGGCTGTAGAGGTTGATGTACAGGAGGAAGCTCCTGTAAAAAAAAAAGAAGATACGGTATCTCCTTCGGGACCTTCTTCATTGGGATTACCATCGGTTACTGATGATATTCAGGAGAAGGCTAGAAATGTAGAGCAGCAGAAAGTTGCTGACTTCTTTGATGTGTCAAAACCTTTTGCACCTAAACCTAAGCAGATGCAAGAGCAGATGCAGATGCAAGAGAATCTTGTTATGGTTAGGCAGTATGATGACTTTGATATCAGAGGTGTCAACAGAGGACCAATGGTACAGGTTAATCTTAACGACCCCGACCTAGAGAAGAGAAAAGAAAATCAGAGACTATATGTAAAGCAGCTAGAGTCAGAGGCTAAGTCTGAGCTTAACAAGATAGCTCTAGACAAGGATGTTACAGAGAAGACATCAGAGATTGAGAAGGAAGTAATTCGAAAGAAGAAAGAGCTTGAGAAGACCAACTATCTTAGTGCAGGGCCTGATGGTAAACCTATTGAGGTTACAACCTTTGAGGATGTGGTATCAGGTATTAAACCAACAGAGGGGCTTGATGTTGATTTATCCGCTATAGGAACAGACCCGGAGGCTGCAAAGGTTCTATATGATGCTGAGGTAAAGAGGTACGAAGATAAGTTAAAAAAAGACGCAGGTTTTGTTAAGGTAAACGGTGAGTATTATGACCCTAATATGTTGCCTCCTGACGTTGGTTTTGATGCAGCAATAAAGCAGACGAGGTTTGTAAATATAATTGATAGTGAGGAGGAGTTCTCTGTACCTACAATGAGGCTTAGATTTTCTCCGTATGGTTTTCAATTTGAGGAAACAGGTACAGGTGATGTTATGAAGATTACCTCACCCAATGGGCAGGTAGAGGAGTTTAACTTAGACCCTACATTTGGAGAAGCCTCTGAGGCTATAAGGCTTAAGAAGTTTTTAGTAAATGAATACAACGATTACGCAGACACACTATCAGACCAAGAGTTTGTAGAACAGGCATTGAAGGGTATGCCACTAGAGTATCAGTCAACAAAAGACGCAAAGACTCAGGCTCTTAGACAGAAAAGATATATCCGTGAGGTGTCTAAAAAGATGGAGAAAGATGCTCAGGACTTAGATGCTCTTGATAGATACAGAGAGAAGGAAGAGACTAATATATTTCTACTAAACAAGGAGCTAGAGAATCTAAACCCTGAGAGTGATGCCTATAAAAATCTAGCTGAATCCAT
>Ga0316202_10003133_pt1 | contig 10224 bp, 9 predicted proteins | sample 3monrhotite_MG_FD_204934 | JGI IMG/M metagenome (GOLD analysis project Ga0316202, IMG submission 204934) | Microbial mat bacterial communities from mineral coupon in-situ incubated in ocean water Damariscotta River, Maine, United States -... | ecosystem: Environmental > Aquatic > Marine >...
ACTGAACTTAAAGGGATTCTTACTGTTATTGATTTCGTCATTAAGGTCTTGCATGTCCTTCCCGCTTGCCCACTTCTCAACATCATTGAGCATGATGCTGTTGATAGTCTCCTTTTGCTCTTGCGTGGGTCCAGCCCTGTGAGCTTTCATCGCCTTAAAGAACGATCGCTCCGCTGGATCGGTAAGCCGCTTCATAGAGCGGTCAGTCCCATAAAACCCTCCACCACTTTCAAGAAGCTGCTTGCCCATGCTGCCGTAGTCTCTTGTAGAGCCTCCCCAAGTACCTAACTTGGTTGCCTCCTGCGGCGAAGGGTATTCCTGTGGCGGAGATGAAAACTTACCGTCGCTCGGAGACTGCGGCTCACCGCTATTGCCGACCCTTTGCATGAGTGCCGACATATCTCCGGCGCTTGCATCGCGACCCATGCTGAGATTTCCGCCGCTAATAGTTGCTTGCGGGGCAGGAGGCGTACCAAGCCCACGCAACTGGTCTTGATAGTATTGATCTTCTCTCAGCAGTCTTTCTACTTCTTGGAACGTCTCTTGAGGCGACGGCTGATAGTCTGGGTTGCCTTCGTTCCTTTTTAACAGGTTTGCATTAGCTCTCTCCGTTAAAGCAATTTGAGCTTCCTTGTTATTAGCAACCGCCATCGCCCTTTCTTGTAAGCTCCCGTACATCGGGCTTCCCTCTTGCTGCTCAAGCCTTTCGTAGCTTAGGTTGCCATCAGCATCTCGCTGAACTTCATATTGACGAACGATTCCATCTTTGCCCTGCACAGGAACAATCTCAAACTCACCCTGGAACTGATTGCCGACCGTTTGCTGTTCCAGTGCGTACTGGTCAATGTTTGCTGACTCCGCAAGGTCAAGCCAGTCTTGCATCATGGAATCGTACTGATGCCCTCGCATAGCGTTCTTGTTTTTTGCAACGTCGCGATAAACAGACGAAAGCTCTGCTACAGCTTTCTTTCCTTCGTCTGTAAGCCTCTTGCCTCGCATCTGCTTTAGCAAACCCTCAGCTACGCGATCAGTTTCCTTCTTTTGGTCAAAGTCAGTCTTTCGCCTTCTGTCCTCAAGCTGACCTTCCTGCAATGCCAAGTTTTTTGCAAACTGGGTGGCAGACTGATCTAGCTTCTGGGAATCAAGCTGGGCAGCAGCCGCGTACCTATCCCGAGACAAATTTTGGTCGTTCAATCGCAACTGGTTCTGTTGCTCTCGATCCGCTGCATCTATCTCGATTCTCGCCCTGTTCTGCGTAGACTGCTCTCGCTGTGCATCTTCATCGAGAGCAAGACGCGACTTACGTTCAGCGTCTACTCGCAACGCCTCTCGCTCTGACTGCTGCCTTGCAATGTTTTCAGACGCGATCTGCGATGCCTGTCCCCACGCAGACATGAGCTTGTCTTGGGAGTTTCCTTTAAGCTGCTTTTGCAATAACTGAGTCTCTGCAAATGCTCGCTCTGCCTCTGCCCCTCCATCTACTAGGACTTCCTGACCATCTGCGTTTCTCATTCTTCGCGCAAACGCGGAACGCAATCCGTTACTAGGTAAGCGTGTCATTTTTAAGCTCGCATGTGGGCTGTTATCGGTTGCCCGCGCGAGTGTACGAATTTGACCCGCTTTCGGACTTGGAGGTAGACTGTGAAAGAGTCGGCATGAAAGAAGCCTGCGATTCGTAAAGCCCCGAAAGCAACTGGGCAAGTGCCAACTGTGCGGACATTTCATCGCCCTGAGCAGCCGAAATTTGTTGACCGCTACTTTGCAGAGCCCCTAGCTGCTGCTGAGAAAGCATCTCAGAAAGCTGCCCTAATGCTTCTTGGCGATTTCGCTCAACGCCTTGAGCCATATTGCCCTGAACCGTGGTGTTGTAAAGGCCAGTGCCAGCAAGTGCGGCTCCTACGCCCCCTGCCTGTGCAGAGAAGTCTCGATTGATCCTGTCTCTTTGAGCGTTGCCGATCCCTTGCAGCAGCGAAAGCTGCCCTGCGTAGTTGTCGGAAAGATTAGAGGTTCTTTTTTCAGCAAGCTGGCTCAACTGGCCTTGATAGCCCTGTGTAGATTCAGCCGCAGCACCAAAATACTTCTCGGACAGCTTCTTCATCTCGGGAGAGAAAAAAGTATTGCTGCTGCTCGTAGACTTGGAGGCATTGCCGGAACTACTGCCTCTGGCATTTCCCGCAAAAGTAGTCATCGGGATTGTAATCGCCATTGCAAGCCTCGTTAATGTTCAGGTTTTGGGACAAAATGTCACCAAAGACCGTATTTGAACGAGTGCCTGAGCAAAATCCTACTCCGAAAATGGCTAGAACCAGTCGATGCTATCCACCCCTTTGGGTTGGTTTGTCGGATATGACTGGCTAGACAAAGCCCCATTGCTGGCAACGCCAATGGAATGGAACGGGCGTGTGTTGTTCCAGCCGTATCCTATGCCGACGATTAACGACGACATGCTGTTGATCCATTCAACGCTCCAAGGTGCGCCACCTGGGTTTGAGTCATTTCCAACACTTCCACCATTCCCAGTGCAGGAGTAGTTGCTGACATTGCTGTTTCTGTCAAGGTCGGTCGGAGTGTCCGACAAAGCAAAAAGCCGCAAATCGGCTCCTTGGCTTCTGCCCTCTGGGTCCGTTGCTGCACCAACAGCGATGAAGTTGTACTCTGGAATGAAGCCCACTCCACGCATTGAATACGCCATGTCGATAACGCTTGGATCGCCCAGTCCATTGGCGTTTACCAGTCCGTAGTAGCAATAACGGCTTGATGTGTACGCATAGTAGGACTTCCCGTTTGCACAGACTCCACTGAGCTTGCAGATTCCATTGCCCGCGATGTTGTATCCGCTACTGCTGTAAGTAGCACCAGCAGCGGGCGGCGTTGTGGCACAAGTCAATCCTGACCCTAAAAGATCATCAAAGGAACGCCGCTCAATCATTGATCCTCCGGTTCCTGACACAATAAAGTGGTCGCTGTCTGGTGATACGGCAATGTTTTTGATCGTTCCAGTAACAGAAGATGCCGCCGTCGTCAAAAGCGAGCCAAGTCCAGTTCCATGATTGAAGTCGTATATCTGGTAGCCAGAAGAAGTACCGACAAGTAACATTGAGCCGTCGTGCGAAAAACAACAGTACGACACGCCTGTTATTGCAACATGAGACGATCTGCTTCCAAAGCCAGTGGAAGTAGAAAACGCATAGACACTCAAGTATCCGCCTGCAACGCAAGCAATCCATCTGCCTTGCTTTCTTGCAGCGACATTCGTTACCGCACTCGGCAATGAAGCCGGTTGATAAGAAGCTGTCACTCCACTGGCCGGAGTGTAAATGTGAGCCTTTATGAAAGGACTGAAATGACTTCCAGCCACAAATCCAACAGCGTCCTGCAACTCTTTTGAGAGAGGATTCCATGAGTGTTTTGCAGGAAAGCTGATGTTAAACATTATGCCAACACAAAAGTCAGAGAAACCGTGAGATTGCTTGCACCACCGTCACCGCCAGCCGTAACCACTTCCAATTCCAGTGAATCTCCACGAGAAATCTGATAGTTTGCAGACTGCACATTCGTTGACTCTGCCCAAACCCCAGCACCAGCTAAATCAACGCCAGCGTTTGCATTGTCTGCAACCACCCTCACAGAACTGCCGCCGCTTGGAGTCCGAAGCACGTTCATTCGTGGATTGCTGGTTCCGTCAGCCTGATCGTTTACGAAGCAAGCCTGAACGATGTAGGCAGATGGGCCTCGCCACTTAAAGTACGCCTCCATCAGCGATGCCATGAGCGTCGTACTGGTGGTCAGTGAGAAATACGAAGCAACAAACAACGACATCTCGCTGATCTGCTCTGGCTTGCCGTATGCCAGTGCCGTGATTCCTGCACCGTTGATTGCTGGACCGCGAACAGTGACAGTGCTGCCAGCCACAGACTCAATGATGCAGTACAAGTTCCCAGAACTGTTCGTGACACGCAGCGGCAAGCCTGCGGCAAGCCCCGTTGTGTCGCTCATAGTGATAGTCGTTGCGCTCGCTGCCGTCGATGTGTAGCTACTGGGCGCAACCGTAACCCACCGCGAAGCATCGCTAACAGAAGTCTCAACTTGTTGCACAGTTGCCTGCTTGACTGCACCCCCCTGATACACAAGCAGCGTGTCGGAGTTTCCCAAGGCTGACGCAGATGCGTATGAATTAAATTGTGGCATCTTCCTATCCTATCGCTGTAATGATTTGGTTTATCTTCGTCTGCAAGTGCAGGATGTTTTCATGGATGAAGAAAAACTGACTGTCAAAGAAAGCATCCATCTGACTGTTGTTCCAGTCCTGAACATCAAGGTTGTAGGATGAGCCGCTAAATTGAATCCCCCACCCAGTATTGACCACGCCTGTCGATGCCACATTTGGTACGCTTGCCGATGCAATCGTTGTTTCGTCTACCTTTGCTGCCAGTGCAGTGTTTATTGTGCTGACTGCGGAGGTAAGGTCTGAGGCGTTCGTTGCGATGTTCGTAGTATTGGTTGCGATGTTCGTTGTGTTCGTCGCAATGTTTGTTGTATTGCCCGCAACATTTGTTGCGTTGGTTGCAATGTTTGTTGCGTTGGTAGAAATGCTTGCGTTTGCTGTGGTCAGCCCTGCTTCAAGTGTTGTGACGCGAGTTACGCTGCCAGCAATCTTTTTATCAAGACGATCAAATGCAAGCTCTGCGTCTCGCTTGTCATCCGTTGCAGGAGGATGAAACGGAAGGTCGGACACATGACCGGAAACTACAATGCTTGGATCGGCAGGCATTATCTTGTCCTCCCTACCTGTGCTACGGTTGCCAAAAGTGATTCAGACGACCACGACTCATTGCTGTGCATGACAAGGACAGCGTAAGCCCCGCGAAGCCTCGGCCTGATCGTCTTGCTTCTGCCCTCGGAGATACTGCGGGCAAAGCCAGGGGAGTTTCCCAGTACAGCTTCATCCAGCAAGTCCTCGGCATTGTCGCCAGCATAAACCTCAACCGTCACCGATCCGCTTCCTTTGCCTAGCTCCGTGTGCAACTGAGTAAGCAGTCCTTCGCTTCCCATTGTTTGCGACATGAGCAAAGGCCCGATCAAGATGCGGGACGATATAGCATCGCCATCGTCAGTTGTTCCAGACAATTCTCTGACATAGCCATCTGGACACAGGACCGTTGTTCCACGCTGACGAGTTGGTGCGCCTGAATAAGACAAAGCTGCAACTGGTTGTTTCTGAGCGTCTGCAAACTGAAACTCCCAGAAAGAAGCTGTCGTAGTGTCAAACCACCAGTGAGAACCAGCAGTCACCCCGTCCCGTGGCGTGACGAAAATGACCACCGCATTTTCCGTCATGTCGTAAGCCAAAGCAGTGTCGTAGTTCTCCGAGTCTCGCTGCTTCAATTCAGTAGGCATCCTGCCATCACTCAACGAAACTGGCGGGGATGACATTTCAGGCGACACGACGTACAGCCCGTCCTTTGAAAGAAAGTAAATCTCTCCGTCTGGTCCGTAGCACCACGCATCGGGGGAAACGCAACCTACCTTGCGGCTGAGGTTAAACAACTGACCACCGAACGCCGGATCACCGCGAAGCACCCACGTTGATTGCTCAGAGAACATCAGCAAGAAGTCATAGCCCACTGCTGCCATTGCAGTGATTGGATCACCTGGGAGTCCAGCGTCACTATTTGTTCCCGCAACTGGCCTGCCGTTGTCAGCTACATCAGCAGAGTAATTGTAATCACCAGCGTCACCAACTCGGCTCATGTACCACACACGATCCACTGCCCAAACCAATCGGTCCCGATAGGTAGTGATGATAGAAGTCGAGCCGCTGGGAAACGTGCCTGCTGTGGGGGTAACAACGTCAACTGTTCGGTTTTCAACGTCAACTGTTTTGGGGGCATTTACAACTGAAAAGCTAACTGCACCATTTGTTCCGGTAGAACTTGTCGTAAAGACGATTGACCCAGAGGTAATCGACGACATTTTGTAACTGCCAAGCAATGTCCCCGTCTGCCCAACCGTAATGTTCACCACATGCTGAGACTTGTCTGCACCAATTAAGGTGAAGTCAGCTACTCCACTGCTTGTAAGTGTTCCATTTGTCAGTATTCCAGTCCCGCTAAACACAGTCTCGGCAGACTGAGAAAATATGACTGCACCTTGATGCACCGTGACATTTCCAGCGTATGCGTTGCCCTCGCCTGTCAGCACAAACGAAGTCGTCTCGATCAACTCGCTATCGTGGTCGGTTATCGTTGCCCCGCTTTGGTCCGTAATCGCACCGTTTATTTCATTCAGGACTTCGCTGTACTGGATGTTTCCATTTACCGTCGAGCGAGTTGCACTCGATATGTAAATGGACGCAGTAGTTCCAATCAACAAGAATTGATACGGCTCGTCAAAGCTGGACGTAATCTTTGACACTTCAAGCAAGAACTGCGGTGTGCCGCGAAGCAAGTCAGGGAAACGCTTTGCAAGACCTTTCCGTGATCCACCACGAATACGAGACTCGGTAACGTCTTTAGGAAAGACATTGCGAGCGTACACAGTCGTTTCAGGATCGCCAGCCAAATGAGACAGCGATTTGTCAACGCCTCGCAGCGGGAACGGCAGGGGAACGTCTTGCTGTGGCATTACGCCTCCAATAGCAGATATTCAATTTCCCTATCGGCAGAACTGCCCTTCACTAATACAGCCGCACCAGACACCAGCCGGAAAAGAAACGGATCGCCAGCGTTCAACGTCAGGAAATCTGTCTCGGTGTTGATATAAAACGTGACTGTCCCAGTCGTGCTTAACACGCGACCTGCGATCAACCCGCCAAGTGCCGCCACCCCGCCGAGCTTGAGAGAAGCACCTGCTGTCCCGACAAGCATCGTAGTCTTGGCGTATTGCTCGCCTGTAACGTCAGACGGAACAGAAACACTGTGCATTTCTTCTTCGCGTCCGCCTTTTTTGTAAGACAGCGATACGGTTGCGGTTGCTTCGTTTGCCATGACTATGATCCGTTGTAGGTGACGCCTGTGTTCTGCCAGTCGTGGTGGTCGTACCCACGATCCATGCGATCCGATTTGTCGTAGTTGTACCCAAGCGAACTTGGCGATTCCTGCATTTGGTCATGCCGAACAGATGCGATCAAAGACTCCATAAACAAACGCTCATGGATTCCTTCTACGCCTGCCATGCGATCCGCAGTGACTAGACATGACTCCAATATCATTCTTGCGTGTACCGCTGTTCCTCGCATTACTTTGTCGAGCGTAACAACTTCCTTGACTCCACCGATTACGTCTGTCACGGCAGTCTCCTATGAGATGGTTGTTGCGCCCGTCGCAGAGACGGTAAGCGTTTTTGGATCGCTAAAAGTAACATTTGCCTTACGCCGCCAGAGGTAATAAGTACCCGCTGGGAGGTGAATATCTACCTTCGCCAACTCGTCGCAATTAGCTTTTCTGTAAACGTCAGTTGTGTCGTTAGTGTTGCTTGTCGTGACAATAACTTCGCAATAAGGCACGATGGCATTGTTTGCTAGTTTGATAGTCAGGTTCACTAAGAATCCGCGATCATTGTCCACTCTTGGGTGAAGGTTCGCTGGACATCCAATGACGGAAACGCCGGAGCTTGCGCTTTCAGGATAGATAGCTAGGTCGTCGCAGTTGGTTTCCGCTTGGCTTAACGTAAACAGGTAATAGCCATCCTCCGTCTCGGTCGGATTTACGTCCGACGAGGCAACAAGACTTCCGTAGTCTTTGGACAGCTTTGCCGTAATCGTAGCGGCGATGCCAGTCACCGGCTCACTTGTGGTCCGGTTAAAGGCAAATACGCGATACGACTGGCCTGCGGTATTCTTAAACATTTACTCGACGATTTGGCGATTATCTGGATCAGGCAACAGTCAAGACGCCAGCAGACCCGTCAAAGTCCACTGTAAACGTGTTACCTGCGGAAATGGTCACGTTGCTGCCGTAGTCGTAATAACCAATGACCGGCTTGTTTGAGTCGGTGTAGTTGTAAAGAACGACATAGCGAAAAGAGTCCCCATTGCCGCCAAGATCGTTGCTTGCCGCAGTAAAAACTACGTCATTTAAGACGAGCTTATACGTCCCGCCCGTCTGCGTTGACGAACCAAGGGTTGCTTGCTTTCCGGTTGTTGGATAGGCAGTGCCGTCGTTGCCAAGCTCGTTATTGGAAATTGCAGCCAAGACAGTGTAGGTAGTAGCACTTGCCGTTGGATCAGCATTAAACAAAGCAACTCTCAGTTCGTCGTTTGCGAAATCGTGCTTTCCTTCAGCCAAATCTTTGACAAACACATTTACTTTATTGAAAGATGCCATTTACTCGTCCTGCATTAAGAAACGGTAGTAGTATGGGTTTGGTCGCTGAGTGCCTGGGATGGGCGGCAGCGAGGTTCCTGTAACCTGAAAAGTACCAACCGTAAGTTGAAAAGTCAGCCCAAGAAATGCTGACTGGCTTGCGACGGAAAAACTGGCGGCAGACGCGACTGTTGCTACACCGAGCGTGGCGTTCACGCCAGATACAGCAAGCGACCTTGCTGTTTGGTTAATCTCCACCGCAAGAACGGTAGTATTCTGAGGTGTGACAGCAAATGAACCTGCGTCAGCACTAATCTGCTGTGCGTTGCTGGTCTGCAAGTTTGCAGAAACCCCTGAAAACGCAAATGACTCAACATCAGCGTTTAGCTCAATCGCCAGATCGTCTGTCTCGTTTCCAGTCAGAGCGAAAGAGCCAGCAGATGCAGGCATTGCTTGTGAAACAGAAAGCTCTGCTGCGGTTCCTGAAAGAGAAAACGCCTCGACTGCCGTGTTTAATTCAACGTCAAGAACTTGGGTCGCTGCCGTTAGCGTGAAGCTGCCTGCTGTCGTATTAAGCTCAATGTCAAGATCAGTGTCTTGAGACGAAACCAAATAAGGCTGGACCGATCCGTTAAGCTCAACAGCTAGGTCTGCGTTTACACCAGACAAAGCGAACGCACCGACGCCAGCCGATAGTTTTATTCCTTGGCGGAAAGCCACTGCCTGACCCGAAAGGGCAAACGATCCGGTTGCTGCTGCCATTGAGACATTTGTTGCCGGTGCATCACCGAAAACCCCTCGTTTGGTCGCAAGGTGAGTTATCTGGTCAGCACTTAGAGTGACATCAAAAATTCTGACATCATCAATGCGTCCATCATACGGCAGATTTGTTCCGTGATATGATCCGACAGTCAGCGACCTGCTTTGAGCCGCTGAACTAAATCCAGAAAAAGTCTCAGTGTCAACCAAGATGCCATCAATGTAGAGTCTGAGGTACGTTCCGTCGCCCGTGACTGTAAACAGTTTCCAAGCATTTGCGCCAGAAGTAACACCATCCCAGCAAGCCGCTGAAAACACGCCGCTGGTTGCTTTTGTAAAGTCAAACCTATGACCGTTCGCTGGGACGTAAGCTAGTCCCCAGCCTGTAGCCGCACTGTCATAGTCAGTGCTAACGAGTGTTTGCTGTGACGACGGAGAAGAAACATCGTTCTTGGCCCATGCACTGACAGTGAACACTCCAGTATTGTTGATGAAATCCCAATTTGCTTGACCAAGACCATCAATATATTGAGTTGTACCATTAAAGGAATAACATCTTAATCCGCCAGATGCGGTATCCGTTACCGTAGACATCGAGCCTTGGTAATTTCCTTTTATTGAGTTTCCAGACAAGTCATCTGGTGAGTCCTCGATACTTGGACACAACCAAAGAAGCTCACTTCCAATCCCGCTAGGCAGTAGCCTTGCTGCTTGACCTGCCAGAGAAAATGATCCGGTTGCCGCCGACATTATAAATGGTGCTGGACCCTGCACACCACGCCGTGAAGCAAGGTGCGTAATCTCCTCATTGGACAAGCTGCCGGGGATAATACGAACGTCGTCAAGCAGTCCGACGAGATTGTTTGCTCCATTTGAGTGATTTGGCGAACCAACAAAAGTCAGCGTTCCAGAAATGTTCGCCGTACCCGTACCACCGCCGCCGGTGTAACTACCGTGCGCAACTCCATCCAACCAAAACTTATTAAGACCGTTAAAGCTGCGCTCCATGACGACATGATGCCACGCGCCGTTGAGTGCAGTTCCTGTCGTCGATCCATAATCATCGTTCCAGAAATACATCGTATCCGTGTTAGACGCGCTGTTAGTGCTGCTTCGCAACTGAATTTGGTTAATGTTACTACCACCTGCATTTGCGCAGAAA
>Ga0316202_10003134_pt1 | contig 10221 bp, 12 predicted proteins | sample 3monrhotite_MG_FD_204934 | JGI IMG/M metagenome (GOLD analysis project Ga0316202, IMG submission 204934) | Microbial mat bacterial communities from mineral coupon in-situ incubated in ocean water Damariscotta River, Maine, United States -... | ecosystem: Environmental > Aquatic > Marine >...
TATGTATCAGGCCTAGACGATGCAATAGATGTTGCAAGTGCAATACTTTGATCAGTTCCTGCACCTACTTTGGGACATAAATCATCACTAGTCTCAAACACTTTGGCCCCTAGTTTTCTTATGATATCTTTAGTTTCATTACTTACTTTTTCAGGAATAACAATCTCTACTTTGTAGCCCAAGATATTTGCAATTCCAGTTAATGCAATTCCAGTATTGCCTGAAGTTGGTTCAATGATGATACTTTTTCCTTTTGTCAAAATACCTTTTTCTTCACCATCTTTAATCATGTAATATGCAGCTCTATCTTTGACAGAACCAAAGGGATTATGACCTTCCAATTTTGCAAAGTATTCTACATCGTTATGAGAAAGAGAGTCTAAATGTACGAGAGGGGTGTTACCTACACGATTCAAAACATCTGTATCAGTAACAGTAGTCATTATGGGGTTATTTCACCTTTTTAATTTTAAATGTAATAGTTTCACCGGCTTTGGACATGTCTAATAATTCATGGCCACTTCGGTTAACCCATCTTGAAATATCATCTTCAGCTGCTGGATCATCAGCAGACACAATAATGATTTCACCTACTTGCATTCTTTCAACTTCAATTTTTGTTCTAAACACAGGTTCAGGACAAAATAATCCTGTTGCATCTAATTTTTTTTCAGTAGATTCAGACATTCTAATTCATAAAGGCCGAATTGTCATATTAAAAGCTATTCGAGTTTATTTTATCCTATTTCAATTTAGAATAAAGATTTGAAAATATTATCGAAAAAGATCTTCATTTTCAGGACGAATTAATTCATTAATTGTACAGTCTTCAGTCTTAAATGAATAGTCACGAATTAGTGCAAATGGGCATTTCAAAGATTTACCCATAACTAATTCAGATGCAGATGAAAGTTCATCAGCAATAGCAATTGCAGTCACTCGTAAAATTTTATTAAAAGAATCCAAAGTTCCCTCATAATCCAAAATAGGATTTAATCCAGATACTCCAATTGCATGATTAGTTTGCCCCATTCTAAAAGGCCTACCAAATGTATCAGAAATAATTACTGCAATATTTTTATTTGATTTCTCAAAAATTTTCTTTCTGATTCTTTGTGCAGAAACATTAGAATCTACAGGAAGCAAAGTTGCACATCCTTCTTGGATGTTGCTTTCATCGATTCCAGCATTTGCACAAATGAAACCTTGATTTGTTTCAACTATCAAAATTCCATTTTTCATTCTTACAATTCGTTTTGATTCGGATAAAATTAATTCAATAATTTTAGGATCTTTATGATACTGAGAACCAATACCCTCAGCTAACAAAGAAGGGGTCACAGTTGACAAATCTATCAAACGTCCTTCCTGTTTAGAAATTATTTTTTGTGCAATTACTAGAATATCCCCATCGTTTAATTTTTCAGATTTTAGAATAATATCAGAAAGATCATCAGAAGGATCTATCTCTTTTTCAACATGAATAGGAATAATTTGCAAGTGATACATCTCAAGTAGAGGACTAAAAAATTGTTTATGCAGGAGTTGCAGCTTTTAATTCAAGTTTGTAGTGCTTATTTACGATATCAATAATTTTAGAGAGATCTTTTTCTTCCAAAGTTGTAGTAGCCAAGTCTTTTACAATATCTTGGGCACGATATGCAATTCCCAATCCACAAACATCAAATAATTTTATATCATTTGCACCATCTACAACACAAATTATGTCTTCTTTTTTCTCACCCCATTCTTCGATTTTTATTCTTGCAGATTTTGATTTATCAGAATCGACATTAATTGTAACACCATCTAGTTTACCATCTTTGAAAATTAATTCATTACAAAAAACATAATCAAGGTCTAGTTCTTTTTTCAATCTGTGCATCATCAAGGAGAAACCACCAGATACTGCCATAATTTTCCATCCTGCTGCTTTTAATGCTCTACATGCCTCTTTTGCACCAGTCATGATAGGTAATGCATCAGATACTTCCTGACAAGTCTTTTCATCAATGCCTTTCAAAGCTGCAACTCTAGTGCGTAATCCTTCTTCCCAGTTGATTTTGCCTTGAATTCCTTGTTTTGTAATTTCCCAAATTTCAGCTTCTTTGTTGAGTTTTTCTGCAAGAATAGGGAGATATTCTTCATCATACAAAACTCCCTCGACATCAAAAATAGCTAACAATAGTTTTCTGATTTGGAAAAAATTCGCTAATTATATTAAAGTTTAAACTTTTTTAGATCTAAAAAACGCTAGTAATAAATCACCGAGTATATCATACAAAGTATGGTAGATGAGCTAGAACGCAAATATGATGTGAAAATTGAATCAACAGAAGATAAAGTAAAATTTCCTCCTGAGCTCAAAGAGAAGTTAAAAGAATTAGGTTTGATGGATGATAAAGGAAAATTAAAACTCAAAGGAGTCAGTCCAAAAATGCTCAAAAGAATGAAGCAAGAATTTGTAAAATGCCCAGTTTTAAAAGAAGACATTCAATTTGTCCAGTGTTTCATATGTCCAAATTTCCAAAGTAGAGTTATGGGCGAAGTGTTGTGTAAAGGCGACCCACTCAAATAACAAAGTAATTTTAAAACAAAAACCATCACGAAAGGCTCATTAGTTAAATTAATTCAATGAATTCTAGTTTGGGTAAAGAAGACGTAGGAATTACAGTTTCAAAGAATGATGATTTTAGTGAATGGTATACACAAGTAGTTCTAAAGGCAAAACTTGCAGATTATGCCCCAGTGAAAGGATTAATCGTCCTCAGGCCAGATGGCTATTCAATTTGGGAATCACTAAGGAGTACATTTGATAAGAAATTTTCAAGAAACGGCATTAGAAATGGGTTTCTACCAATACTAATTCCAGAATCACTATTAGGAAAAGAACAAAAACATTTTGCAGGATTCAACCCAGAAGTATTTTGGGTAACACATTCAGGAACTAATGAAATTGGAGATAGATTGGCATTAAGACCAACATCTGAGACATTGGCATATACTTTGTATTCAAAATGGATTCAAAGCTGGAGAGATTTACCGTTAAAAATTAATTTTTGGAACACTGCCTTGAGAGCAGAAATTAAAGCAACAAAACCATTTCTTAGGACTTCAGAATTCTTGTGGCAAGAAGGACACACCGTACACAGCACTCAAGAAGAAGCAGAGAAAGAAGTAATGAAGATTTTAGATATTTACAAAAATACAGTAGAGGAAGAACTAGCAATTCCAGTAACAACAGGTAAAAAAAGTGAAAAGGAAAAATTCGTCGGTGCAGTGTACACTACAACAATGGAGTCAATCATGCCAGATGGGAAAGCATTGCAAATGGGTACATCTCATTTCCTAGGTCAAAACTTTTCAAAACCATTTGAAGTTAAATTTGCAGATAAAGATAATGTAGAACATTTTGCATGGCAAACATCTTGGGGAGTCTCTTGGAGATTGATTGGAGCCATGATCATGGCACATGGAGATGACAAAGGATTAGTTTTACCACCAAAGGTAGCTCCAATGCAAGTAGTAATTGTTCCAATTTACAGAAATGATGAAGGAAAAGAAATAGTTCTTCCAAAAGTAGAAGAAATTAAAAACAAATTGGAATCAAAAGATATCAGAGTACATGTAGATGAAAGAGAAGGACTATCACCAGGTTACAAGTTCAATGATTGGGAATTAAAAGGAGTGCCATTAAGAATAGAGATAGGCCCTAAAGATATTGAAAAAAATAGTATAGTAGTTGCAAAAAGATACAATCTTGAAAAAATCAGTTTAGGCTTTACAGAAATTGAGAAAATACCCACAATATTAGATGAAATCCAAGTAGAGATGTTAAAAAAATCCAAAGAAGAAGCCAAAAAGAATACTTTAGAAATATCAGATTACTCGGATTTCAAATCAAAGATTGAGAAAGGAGGTTTCTTCAACTCGCCATGGTGTGGAAAATTAGAATGTGAAGAAAAAATCAAAGAAGAAACAGGAGCAGAAATCAGAGTCATACCATTTGGAAGCAAAAATACAAATCAAAAATGCATCTATTGTCAAGAACAAAGTGTTTCAGTCCCAGTCTTTGCAAGAGGGTATTAGGGCAAATAGTGAGTTTAATCAAAACGACAATTCCCAGTAACCTAACTCACAAATAGTTGTTTAACAAATACAAAACAAATCATGACAACCAATGAAAATTGTAAAAACTGTTCACATTCAAAAGAAGAACATCAACTTTCACTTGGTAGAACAGGTGATGGAGATTTTTTAGCAGGGACTTCTATGCCTTCTGGAAAATTAAAATCCAATATTGTATGTAGCAAATGTTCATGTAAAGACTACATTCCAAAAACAAATTAAGAATAATTATAAAATTTTAGTTTTCATCTTCTAGTCACACATACGGAGATTCATTGTTATTTTTAGCAAGTATAAACCCGCGTTCTAACAACTTGTCAACTGATGAAGATTTTACACATGCAGGTATATTGTCATTAATTACCAGTTGTAATGATTCTAAACAAATCACATCCTCAGGCAATATTCCTACTTTTTCTTGTTGTAATGGTCTAAGATAATCCTGTTCTACAGAATTAGTAACACATAGTTTCCCAGGGTATGCATATTCACTGCATCTAAATGCAAATACACAATTCCCATCAATCCAAACATGATATCCAGGGACACAAAGACTTTTCCAAGAATAGGGTTCATGTGATTTGAAAACTTGTTTAATTTCAATTAACTCGTATTTTGAAAATTCAACAAGAGGGAGTGTAAGAAGTTTTTTGACAGAAACTAGATAGGTATTTCCCTCAACATAATCCAGCCCTTCAATTTTTGGATGTGTCAATTCCCAAGTAAGACTATTTTTGATGTCACGTATTATGAATACATCAGAAGGTGATCCAGGTACATTAATTTCTCCAATAAGTGGACTGATCAGTAAATCCAATGGTTCTTCTGCAAATGCAGGATATACCCCAAAAACAAACAAACCAATAATCATTAAAATGCAAATTTTCATTTCCTAATCTCCCATTGACAATTTTTATTATCAATAATGTGTGTGTCATTTTGATATATTATTTTATTATGAAAAGTTGGAACAGGAGCACGTTCATCAAAACAATCAAACATTACAAAGCGATATGCGCCTTCATAGTAACTTTGAGTTCTCAAATGACCAAGGGTGAATACCAATATCACAACAAATACTATAATGATTGCAATTATGAGTAATGATTTTTTTGGGATCTTGTCTGTTTTTTTACTGCAAAGTTTTACTCCAAATACAATCCCCATAATCAAAATAGAAAATTGCGTTATATGACTAGACCAATAGAATCCATGATAATATTCAGCATCAGTGTGAGGACAAGTGAAGATATTATCATTAGGTGTCATGCATTCAGGAGGTTCATTTCCATTTGCCAACCAAATTTTATTGTAAAGAGAACTATGAGCTATACCACCTCCAACTAGCGCCACAAGAGTAGTAAACACAACAACTCCAATCAAAATTACCAGCATAATGGAACATTTCATTTTATTTATCTTCAAATCATATATTCATAAGTAATTCGAATCTTCGACACGAATCCAGGTACTAAATTGCAGACCAATAAAATAAAGAAAAAAGAAAAAACATAGAAATTATTCTTCTACTATGAATAGACCTATCATTCCTGCATCTGCATGACTAACAACATGGCAATGAAACAACCAAACTGCGGGTTTGTCCGGTTTGATAATGAATGATTCAAGCGTCCCTTGAACTAGCGGGAATGTTTGAGAGGTTATTGTAGAGCCTCTGTCATTTGTACTTGAGATCATTTTATTTCCATGTAGATGGAATGAATGTATCTGATCACCTAGGTTCGTAACGTGAAATTCAACTGTCTCTCCAACCTTTGCCTTGTAGACAGGTAATGTGTAATTGAACTGTGACATAACTCCCTCCATACCTTTTTCTGCAAAAATTCTTTCAAGAGCTTTTTCTCCACCTGGCATTCCCTTACCATTCATGATATAGTATGGTCTGGGACCTTTCTCAATTTTTTCAACATCATGACCCATTTCCGACATGATGATTGGAATATGTCTATCAATGACCGGACTTGGAGAACTTCTTTCAATTATGATATTACCATAAAGGCCTTGCAAGATGTGATCTTTTATTCCAAGACCTTCAGATCCTGCATGGTCATGGAAAAATGTCGCCCCTTCATTAACCACATTGTACTCATATGTCCATTCACCACCTGGTGGAATCATTGACCCGACTCCAACACCTGTGATTAGATTGACGGGCGAACCATCGTGTTTTGGATCATAATCACTCATATGAGCATGGAAACTGTGAGTCAAATTATGATTATTAATTACTCTGACTCGCAATAGATCTCCTTGATTTACCATTAGAGTTGGTGCGGGTACTGTTCCATTGTATGTCCAAGCATGCCAAATAGCAGTATCAGATACCTGAATGTCTGTTTGTTCAATTATCAATGTGTATTCTCTAACTGATTGTTCTCCAGCTTCGGCAATTTGTGATGCTTCGGATATACTTTGAGATTGAACATCAGATACAGTCTGCATTTCTTTATTTAGATCTGGTAAAAATTCCATATTTCCTGTTGCACTTACAATTAAAATTGCAAGTAAGATTGGGATTCCGACCAGAGCAAATTTTTTCTGCATGATGATGATGAAGAATTTGTTCAATTAAACCAAAAGAGGTTTTTCACATATGGGAATGTAAAGATGGATTCTTATGTGAACAAGTAAAAATGTTTTCATACAAATTTTTTGGTCAAATCATTAGAGACTCTAATCTCTTACTCTTGGAAGATAAATTATTTTGATTTATTATTTATGTAAATAGCTTTTAAAATATCAGTTTTAGAAACTACACCACCCAATTTACCATTTATCCTCACTCCAACACCGTTGATTTTATTTTGAATTATCTCTTCACAAGCTACGGTAAGATCTTCATCAAAATCCACAGATTCAAAAGTTTTAGTCATCACATCTTTTGCTTGTATAGTATTTCCAAATCCAGAATCAGAAAGAAATCCTTTTCTTGTAAAAACAACAGAAATTGCAGGATCAGAACTGTCTAAAACAGAATCAGTATTGCCTTGTTCTAATGCAACATGAAACAAGTCACGAAAAGTCATAATTCCTTGAGGGTCATTATTTTCGTTTTTTATAAAAATCCTAGATATTTTTTTATCAATCATTTCAGATACCGCATCTCTAAGAGTTGCATCGTGATTCATAGAGATGTAAGATATAGTCATTACATCTCCAACTGTGTGTGTTTTAGGATATTTTTGTATATAATATTGAGCAATGTCTGTTTTAGTTATTATTCCAATTAACCCATCACTATTTGAGGTAACTCCTAATGAGCCAATTTGTTTTTCAAGCATTATTTCTATACAGTTCTCAACAGACATGTGTTCATCAACAGAAGTAAGCATGTGCATAATTTGAGATACAGGAATCTCATCAAGGTTTTTGTCTGAATCATCTTCAAGTAAGAATAATCCAATGTCTTTTTCTGTAATTATTCCAACAGAAGCATCATTTTCAGTCACAATTAACCTACTGATTTTATTTTTCAGTAATTCTGAAATCACCTGACTTAGAGAAGAGGTTTTTTCAATCGTAATTGGTTTTTGTAAAATAGAAATTAAATCAGACAATCCATCTCTCCAAATTATTTGATCAGATATACCGGGATTTTAGATTTCTGCAGTATATGATTAGATACACTTCCTATCATATCCTTAGTTGCAGATCCAGAGCCTGTTGTACTCATTACAATATGATCAAACTTGCCTGTTTTTGCAGTATGTAATGTAACATGTCCTGGAGAACCTCTTAGAATTTTTGTTGTGAATTTTACATTCTTGTTTCCTACACGTTTTGTTGCCTTTTTTAAAACGATTTTTGCATCCTCAACTAATTGTTTATCAAATGCCTTTGTTCTTGGCCCTCCATCAGCGACATGAGGGATTACATGAATACCGGTGATATGCCCATGTGTAAAACCAGCAAGAGTTACGGCTCTATCTAGGGCTTCAAATGACTTTTTTGAACCGTCTATCGGAATTAAAATTTTGTTAAGATCCATATAGAAAAAAGACAAAACATCCCATATTAAGAGTGAAATTGATTCTCAATAAAGGAATTCATCATTTGAAATTATTTGTGTCGCAGCATTCACTGAAGACTACTTATTTTTGTAAAAAAAATTAAAACATTACAAAAGTAATTTCCAGATATAAAATTATTTCTTAATGCTTGGAGAATTTAATGGATAGTTTTTCTCTTTAACATCAAAGGGAAGTAATACGATAAATCTTGTAAATTGACCAACTTCAGACTCTGCAGTTATTTTTCCACCATGCATGTCAACGATTCCTTTGGTAATTGCCAACCCTAAACCAGTACCACCATATTCACGTGCAGTAGATGAATCCACTTGATAGTATTTTTGGAAAATAGTTTCAAGTTCATCTTTTGGAATCCCTGAACCATTATCTTCAACAATAATTTTTGCAAAATTATCTTCTTTAGATAATGAAATTGTAATTTTACCATCAGAGGAAGGAATGAAATCAATAGAGTTGGTAACAAGATTAAGTAAAACTTGAGAAATTCGTGCTTTATCACAATAACATCTAATTTGTTCCAAATCTAAACTGACTTTGATATTATTTTTGTCTAAATCAGGCTCAAGTTGGATTATTATTTCATTAACAATATCAGATAGAGAATATTCTTCTTTAGATATTTTCATATTTCCAGTCTCTAATTTTTGAGCATCAGACAGATCATCAATTAATTTATGCAAAGATTCGGCACTTGAACGGACTATCTGTAATTTTTCAATTTGTTTAGGTGTGAGTTGACCTAAATTACCAGAGATTATCATATCCAAGTAACTCTTAATCGGTACCAATGGAGTTTTTAACTCATGTGCAATCATTGATGAGAATTCATCTTTTCTAATTTCAGTTTGTTTTAATTCAACTATTTCTTTGGACTTTACTTGCACTTTAGATCTGGAAAAAGTAATTACAATGGCAGTTAAAATTCCGATTGCAATAACAATTGGAATAACATTATGATATAATTCATGAATTTTTTTCTGCGTCTCTGCTTTTTGTACTAATATTTTTTGAGAAAATTCAGAAGGTCCATCCCATGCATCTAAAATAGGAATTTTTTTGTTATCAATTATAGCATAATCTGTAAATTTTTCTGTGAATGAGACTTCAATACCAGTTGTAGGTTCAATAAAGTTAGTAGCAGAATAATCTTCAAAAATTGATTCTTCCAATTCAGGATAAATATCAGATACATCGAATGTTGTTTGGCCTGAAAATTCATACACTTCCAATCCTTGAATTTCAGTTACACCTACAAAATCATAATGCATAACTGAACCTCCAACATCATAAACTTGATAATTTTTTTTCTCTAGATCACTAGGGAACATAAAATATCCAGGTTTGTCAACATATTTTCTAGTATTTTTCTCTACAGTTTCATCAATTACAGTTTCCCACAAGATTTCATCAGTAAGTATGTCTTTGTAAGTATACGATGTTTGTAAATCCAATTGATTTCCATTTTGTTTGACTATATCCCCATTCCAAACAAAAATCATTTTAATTGGATCAGATAATGGTTCACCTACACTATCAGCAATCTGAATCATTCCAATGTTTTCAGCAGATACTTCAAACACTTCAGGTGTATTTGTCAATTCTGGAAGTACATAGAAAAACCATACCAAAAGACATAGAGCGCCTATACCCGCTATAGCAATTATAGATTTGTTTATCATGTATCTCATTTCTTATTTTGAGGTTTTTTATATAAGCGACAGCCTAGATTGGGGAATTACAAACAATTTCTGCGAGCCTAAAATTTTGTTCTTTAATTTATTGCCCCAATTCATCTCAGACAGTATTCATTAACCTCAATAAAATATTCTTCAAAAAGAATTATTCTTACGATAGAAACACCCACAAACATAAAAATAGAAAAAATACTATTTTTCAATATTGACCATTAATCCTGAGTTACAGTCAGAAATTTCATTACTAGAGCAATTTAAAGAGACACGCAGTAGAACATTAGAATTAGTAAAAACTTTAGAAAAAGATGATTTTGTAGTTCAAACGGCATTTTTTATGAGTCCACCAA